>Ga0214162_1000288_pt1 | contig 12356 bp, 9 predicted proteins | sample LakMenepilimnion_3_FD_153000 | JGI IMG/M metagenome (GOLD analysis project Ga0214162, IMG submission 153000) | Freshwater microbial communities from Lake Mendota, WI - Practice 20APR2010 epilimnion v5 | ecosystem: Environmental > Aquatic > Freshwater > Lake > Epilimnion/Euphotic zone | place...
TTTGGTGTTTTGATTATAGTTATCACTGAACAAACCCAAGAACTATACAAGAAGGTGTTAGGACTTTTAAATAAAGAAAGAATCATTTTTTGAGATACAAATTCGGAGGACAAATTTAAATCCTTTTGTGAAGATTATATACCGACAGAAATTTTAGACGAAGATGATGATGCGTTGAATTCTCTAGAAAGCCTTATGGCGTGGTAAAAATTAAAAAAAACAAAAACAATGTTTAAATTATCATTAAAATAATTAAATTTGTATGAGATATCAATCATTAAACCATGAATAGCTACTTTATGAATGATAAACCATACACAAACTGGATAGCAATGAGCGACACAGCTCTAGCCCAAACAATCGGTGCCTTTGTAAAACACCATCGCTTGTTACAAAACAAAACACAGGAAGAGATTGCTAATGCAGCAAATATAAGCCGTTCTACACTTAGCTTACTCGAAAAAGGAGAAACTATAACAGTTCCAACGCTTTTACAAGTACTAAGGGTTTTAGATTTATTATATGTGATGGATATTTTCAAAATTCAAGAACAAATAAGTCCTATTGAACTAGCAAAACTGGACCAACAAAAAAGACAACGCGCTAGAAATAGTGATACTGACAACTCTAAACAATCCGACTGGTAATGGTAACAACAGCTTTTGTAAAAATATGGGGAGAAACTATTGGTGCTGTAGCGTGGAATGCAGAAACAGGTTTAGCAAGTTTTGAATATGATTCTAAGTTTATAAACACTAAATCTGATTTGGCACCACTAAAAATGCCAATAGCAAACAGCAACAAACGTATTTTTTCATTCCCTGAACTACGTCATGTAAATACCTTCAAAGGGCTTCCGGGTCTGCTGGCAGATGTTTTACCAGATGATTATGGAAACCAATTGATCAACAGTTGGCTGGCCCAAAATGGTCGAGCGGAAAATAGCATGAATCCCGTTGAAATGCTTTGTTTTATAGGAACCCGAGGTATGGGGGCACTGGAATTTGAACCTTCTCAATTCAAAGTCAATAAAAGGGCTTTTGATATAGAAGTGGACAGCTTGGTGACCATCACTCAAAAAATGCTGTACAAAAGAGAAGGCTTTGAAGCCAACCTAAACCAAGACGAGCAACAAGCCATGATGGACATCCTTAAAATAGGAACCTCAGCTGGTGGCGCACGCCCAAAAGCCATTATTGCCTATAACGAAAAAACAGGACAGGTAAAATCAGGACAAACCAATGCTCCAAAAGGATTTGAACATTGGCTAATCAAACTCGATACCGTAAGCGATGTACAGTTTGGCGAAAGTACTGGCTATGGCAGAATTGAAATGGCCTATTACTTGATGGCTAAAGCAGCAGGAATTGAAATGATGGAATGTCGCTTGTACGAAGAAAATGGCAGAGCCCATTTTATGACAAAACGTTTTGACAGAGAATATGGAGATAAAAAACACCATATTCAAACCTTGTGCGCAATGCAGCACTATGACTTCAACCAAATAACAAGTTTCAGTTACGAACAGTTATTCCAAACCATGCGTTTATTAAAACTGCCGTATCCCCAAGCAGAACAGTTATACAGAAGAATGGTTTTCAATGTAATAGCACGAAATTGTGACGACCATACCAAGAACTTTGCATTCCGTCTAAAAGAGAATGGGGTTTGGGAACTTTCTCCTGCTTATGATGTTTGCTTTGCCTATCGCCCTGATAGCGATTGGGTAAGCCAGCATAACTTGAGTATTAACGGAAAGAGAACCTATATTACAAAAGAGGATTTGCTTACAGTAGGCAAATCAATGAGTATAAAAAAAGCGAATAACATCATCCAACAAATTGATGCCGCTGTAAAAAAATGGTATGAATTCGCTGAAGCTGCTAGAGTAGATAAATATATGAAAGAGAGTATTGGTAAATCACATCTAATTTTATAAATAAATAAACAGCAAGTATAAAGGATTTCAAATAATTAGTTAAGCCATTATCTCATTCAGCTGCCCAAAATCCTCGTTTAGTCCAATCCGAGTAGAAAGATTGAGCAGACATTTATACGATATATACCAACTTTCAAAAACCGAAATAAAACAAAACGCATTAAACGATACCGAGTTATATGAAACCATAGTCAAACACAGATGCAATTTCACTCGAATCAGCAAAGTAGATTGCAACCTACACCAGTCACAAACCATTAATCCAATTCCACCAACTGAAGTAATAAAAGCCTGAGAAACATATTCTGTAATGAAAAAGTGCTTGTGTCCTCTCATAAAAAAAAAACAGCAGTAAAATAGGTCTACTGCTGTTTGAGATTTGCGGTTAATTTAAAATTACTTTTTCTATGATTTCAAATGAATTAATGTTTTAAATCGGTCACTGTAAATTTGGGGTTTTTGTTATCTTTTATATACATTACATCGTTATAAAAATTTACTTTTCCAGTTTCAATATCATGCATGGCACCAACAACTCCAATAGCCCCATTTTCTATCATTTGTTCTAAAATGAAACTGCGTTCAATAATGCTTTTAACGTTTCGTTTAACATTTATTGCGGCGACATTTTCCACAAAACCACTGTTTTTAGAAGTTCTCTCACTTTTGGTTGTTTTTTCTTGGTAAACCGCGGGTTGTATTTTAGATAACAATTCTGTAAGGTTGCCCATTTCTACATGGTCACAGGCTCCTTTTACTGCACCACATTTGCTGTGTCCCAAAACTACGATTAGTTTAGAACCAGCTAACTTACAGGCGAATTCCATACTTCCTAATATATCGGTATTAATAACATTTCCGGCTATTCTTATTGAAAAAATGTCGCCTAAACCTTGGTCAAAAATTAATTCTGCTGAAGTTCTGCTGTCAATACAACTGAGTATGGTTGCAAAAGGCCATTGTCCTTCTATGGTATCATTGGCTTGTTGTAATAAATTGCGATTGGCTTTTAAATTTTTGATAAAGCGATCATTTCCTTCTTGCAAAATCTCCAAAGCTTTCCTGGGAGTTATTTGTGCTTGTGTTTCTTTTGTATGTGTTTTCATCTTTGTCCTTATTTACTTAAGATTTGTTTTTATTTGTGTTCAACAAATATGTGCTTGCTCTCTTCACCTGTATTTAAAAGGTCATAAGCTTTTTTGAATCCAACTAATTTTACTTTTATATTATCTTCCTTTGCCCTGATTTTTTTGAATTCTTTAATTAAATCAAGAACATCGTGAGCTATATAAACGGTGTCTTGTGCATTAATGATAACTTTCGAGTTTTCAGGAATATCATTTAATGTTGATTTAATAGCGGCTTTGTTTAAGAACGATACTTCCTGTGCCAAATCAATGTGTATTATATCTCCGTCAGCATATTCTTGTATCCTAAAACTGTAGGCTCTTTTTAGATTTCCTTTCAGAATAAAGATGATACTGATAATAATTCCCAAAGCAACTCCTTTTAGTAGATCCATAAGTACGACAGCCAGTAATGTGGCAATAAAAGGGATAAACTGATACTTTCCGTTTTTCCAAAAATGCTTGAATGTTGCCGGTTTGGCCAATTTATAACCCACTAATAGCAAGATTGCGGCCAGTGTTGCCAATGGTATTTTATTCAAAAGAGCAGGAATCGTAAAAACGCTCAACAATAATAAAATTCCATGTATAATGGAAGACATTTTAGATTTAGCACCAGCGTTATGATTTGCCGATGTGCGTACAACTACAGATGTCATGGGTAAACCGCCTAAAAGAGAACTGATTATGTTTCCAACACCTTGGGCTTTTAATTCCATATTCGTGTCTGTATAACGTTTGTGCACATCCATTCTGTCGGCTGCTTCAATACACAGCAAAGTTTCTATTGAGGCTACTATGGCAATGGTCAATCCTATGACCCAAACTTTAGGATTGGTAAAACCCGAAAAGTTGGGGGTTACAATGATTTGTTTGAACTCTTCCAATGAGGAAGGTATTGGTAACGAGACCAAATGCTCTTTTGCGATAGCCAATGAACTTCCGGAAACGGTAAAAATTTCATTCAAGACTACTCCTAGTATTACTGCCACAAGTGCACCGGGAATCAATTTTAATTTTTTCAGAAAAGGAACTTTGTCCCATGTAATTAATATAATCATTGATAAAACCGTAATGATTATGGCTCCTAATTGTACATAATCTACAATGCCCAATAGTGAGGATAGAGTATTGCTTCCGTCTGATTGTAAAAACGATAAATCCCCTTCAAAATCACTATCGTAACCAAAAGCGTGTGGAAGCTGTTTTAGAATAATAATAATTCCAATTCCGGCTAACATTCCTTCAATTACATTGGTTGGAAAATAGTTTGAAATACTGCCTGCTTTGATGAATCCCAATCCTAATTGGATTAAGCCTGAAATAAAAACGGCTGTCAAAAAAATGTCAAAAGCTCCTAAATCTGTAATTGCAGTTAATACTATTGCGGTCAAACCTGCTGCCGGGCCGGACACGCTAAGGTGTGATTTGCTTAAATATCCCACGACGATTCCGCCAATAATCCCGGAAATAATTCCTGAAAACAATGGAGCGCCAGAAGCCATTGCAATACCTAAACATAATGGAAGCGCCACTAAAAAAACCACTAAGCCTGATGCAAAATCAGATTTAATGTTGGCAAAAAGATTGATTTTTCCTGTCATAATACCTTACTAAAAATTGAATATAAAAAGTTTTGTCACACTTTAAAAATGTGAACATTTGATTTTAAAAAATTAAAATCAACAATATATTAAAGCTGTTTGGGTGGGGGAATAAAAATTTTGGAGGAAATTTTATTATGTTTTGACAAATTTTCGGAATGTATTGGGCCGGAATTCAATAGTGATAAATTTGTGTGAGCGATTAAGACATCAGTGTTAAATGCTGCTTTAAATTCTTTGTTTGCCTTTTCCTCTTCAGAAAAACTATAAAACACAGAAATATCCGAACTTTTCTTTATTACGCTAACTATAGTTGGAGTGGTAAGAAATGTTATCAGTATAAACAATAATATGTTTGCCTTTATTTTCATTTTAGCAAAAATAGAATTAAACAAATGAAATCAAAGCGAATGGATTAAATTTAAAATAAAATTAACATCTTGATTATTTTGTAAGAAAACACAAATTCGAACCTTATTTTTCAAATTATTAATTGATTAATAAAAGATTATTTGAGAACTTTTTGGCTACTATAATACGCCGTATTGCATGAAGAGTTTTTAGACTAAAATTCACTTTTGATAATTTTTAAATCCTTATTTTTTTTCAAAATATCGAATAATTTTGCACTTTTTTTGTCTCGCTTAAAAAAAATAGTTATTTTTATAAAGTGTCTTTTTTATGGGGTATAAGCTATTTTAAATGATTTTAAAAGCTAAAAATAGGTGTTTTTTGAAAATCATAATTCATTTATTTTAAAAAAAAGGGGGTAAATTTAAAAAATCACAATATTGATTTTTCAAAATAGTGTTTCAAAAACAAGGAATGTGTATTATTTCGTATCGAATTTTTGGTTATTGATAATTCTTCTTCAAAAGAGGCAAAAAAGTGATTTTTTTATTTTTAACTCAAATATAAGTTAATAGATTTGTCCCAACAAAAACAGGTTTTCTTATTGAAATTTACACTTACAAAATGATGTTTTTAGATGTTTGAAAAACACATTCATGAGTAAAAATTTAAAATAATCAAAATCAAATTAACAATTAAACCAAATTAAACATGAAAAAAACAGGACTAATTTTAGCATTAATGCTAACGACAAGCATGACATTTGCACAAACTACTGAAGAGACTACACCAAAATCAACACCATTAGAGATTTCAGGTTCTGGAGATTTGTATTACAAGTATGATTTTGCAAAAACACCAAACATTGGAACAAGTTTTGCAACTGATCAAAATTCTATTTCCTTAGGTATGCTTGATATTGCCTTTAAGAAAAAAACAGGAAAAGTATCTTTTGTAGGTGAAGTTTCTTTCGGACCAAGAGGACAAAATCAATCAATTCCCAATGCTGACGGATTATATAATGATGATTCGAATTCTTTCCATATTCAAAACTTGTATGCTGCTTATGCTGTATCTGACAAATTTACTTTGACAGCAGGTTATATGGGAACTTTTATTGGCTATGAGGTTATCTCTCCAGTGGCTAATTTCCATTATTCTACTTCTTATTTATTTACCAACGGCCCATTCCAAAATGCAGGTATCAAAGGTACTTATGCTTTCTCTAGTAAAGTGTCTTTGATGGCAGGTTTGTTTAACGACCAATGGAATCTTTACAAAGCTAGTGCATCCTTTGGATTAAATGCGTTTGGTGCTCAATTGGCTTTAACTCCTGTAGAAGGTCTTTCAGCTTATATTAACTTTTTAAGTGGTTCAGCTTCAGGAACTATTGTTGATTTGACTGCTGCATACCAAATTTCAACAAAATTTAAATTAGGTTTGAACGTAGCTGATTTTTCAGGAGTTGCTGATGATACTGGTTTCACAGGATTTGCTTTATATCCTTCTTACGCATTTACTGATACATTTAGTTTAGGTGTTCGTGCTGAGAATTTTAGTGCTAAAAAGTTATCCACTTACAGTGGAATTGCGGGTGACGAATCGGTTACAGCTTTCACTTTTTCAGCTAACCTAAAATCAGGTGGATTAACTTTTATTCCTGAATTTAGAACTGACGGTGCTTCTGTAAACTCATTCAAGTCTTCAGGAAGCGCAGTTGTTGATTCAAAATCAGCTTCACAAGTTACATTAGCCGTGGTTTACGGATTCTAAAAATTTCTAAAAATTTTTTTTCTGCCAAGATGCTATTATTTAGTGTTTTGGCAGTTTTTTTATGTCTAAATAGTTTTTTGAACCATTAAATTAAGATTGCTCTATTTTGTTTTACCTAAATTTTTGATGGTTTTTAAGGCTGTGTTCTATTACATACAGCAGATAATTGTATTTTAATTGCCTTTTAGCCAAAGGATTTATTAGTGTTATGTCATTGGCTTTAAAAAATTTTACTGCTTCTATTGAGCCTAAAGCCAATCAACATTGTAATCGTTAATCGTTGGCTGAAGCCAAAGCCAATTAATGTTGATTTTTTGACCAAAACTGTATTAAATAGAATTAAGCGATTAATAAGGACACTTGAATAAAAAATCCTATCGTTTTTTTATTGGAAGAATAGTCACGAAATATAATACCAATTATAAATATAAAATAGTTTTTTTGTATATCCTCACCCCAGCCCTCTCCAAAGGAGAGGGAGTAAAGATTGGATTATTTATAACTTTGAAACCAATACATTTGCGTTAAAAAAGAAGCGGTCTTTTGAATCATTCAAAAGACCGCTTCTTAGTTTTTTAAGCCAATTATTGTTTTTTGTATATATTATAAATGGTATTTACGGTTTTCGAATCTAAAATCGCATCTACTTCTGTTTGAATATAATGAAGTTTAAAGGCCGTAATGGCCGCCTTGAGATTTTTGGTGTCATATCCAATAATTCGCAAAGCTTGTTCTGCGTTGAAGTCAAGTGGAGCAAGTTCCAAAACGTCATCGGGCCAAATGCCAAAACCATTTACGGCTAAAAGTTTCCAAGGAAACAAAGCACTTGGATCTTTTTTTCTGGTTGGTGCTATGTCTGCATGACCAATTATATTCTGTGTTGGGATATTATAATCTTTTTTAAGTTTTGTCAATAAAGCCAAAAGACTTATAATTTGTTTGTCAGAGAAAGGTTGAATGCCGTTATTGTCCAATTCAATTCCTATCGATGCCGAATTAATATCGCTGTTTTTTCCCCAAACTCCATTTCCTCCATGCCAGGCCCGAAGATAATCATTAACCATCTGTACCACTCTTCCGTCATTGGCAATAACATAATGGGCACTTACTTGGGTTTTTGTGATCGTGAATGTTTTTAAAGTTTGTGCCAATGAATCTTGTGCCGTGTGATGGATAATGATAAAATTGGGTTTTCTAAGATTAAAATTGACCGTGCTTATCCATTCGGTACTGATGCCATTTTGTAATCTAATAGGGGCTTTAATGGACAAAGTGTCTTTGTAACGAACTAATGGATCGACTGGAACTGCTTCAGTCGATGGCAATATGGTGGAACTGCTTGTTTGTAACTTTGCCGCTTCCATATTTGAAATCATTTTTTTATAATTTTCAAGCTGTTCTTTGTATGATTTTTCACTTGCTTTATATGGATTTGTAGAACAAGAAGTTATTATAACTACCAAAAGCAGATAAAAAAAAGGTTTATGTGTAATGTCTTTCACGCTATTTGAATGAGTTCTGTGTTTAAAAAAAATATTTTTATTTATCTTTAGGTTTAGATTTAGATTTTTCCTTGGATTTCTCTTTAGATTTTTTTTGTTTTTTCATACCCTCTTTAAAAACGAGGTATTTTTCTTTTTGTTCATTGCTCAAAAATTGATTTATTTTCCTATCCGTAGTTTCTGAAAGTGCCTCAAAATTTTTTATTTGATCTTCTTGACTATAATCTTGTTTAAGCAATATTCCTTGTGTTCTTATACTTTCTTTTAGAACGTTGGATATCGCAATTACTTGAAGTTCATCAAGATTGACAGCAGGTTTCATTTCCTCCATTACTTTGGCTACAGTTACTTCAACCGGAATTTCTTTCGGTTTTTCGGGCTCGCTTCCTTGTCCCATTCCTTGCCCCATTTGATTCATTCCTCCACGATTGTAACCATTTCCACCATACCCATTTCCACCATACCCATTTCCGCTATATTGGGCAGAAATAGTGGTTATGTACAATAACATAAATAAGACTGCTAAAGATATTTGCATTTTTTTCATGCTCGATTTTATTTAGATTAAACAGGTTCGGCAAATAAATCAAACTCAGTGGCATCAGTTACTTTTACCATGACAAATTCGCCAGTTTTTACATAATGTTTTGAAGCATCTATAAGAACTTCATTATCCACGTCAGGACTATCAAATTCAGTTCGTCCAACGAAATGCTCGCCTTCTTTTCTATCAATGATGCAACGGAAGGTTTTTCCAATTTTCTCTTGATTTAAATCCCAGGAAATTTGGGATTGGATTTCCATAATTTCGTTGGCGCGATTTTGTTTTATATCTTCAGGAACATCGTCAACCAAATCATAAGCGCTTGTGTTTTCTTCATGTGAATAAGTGAAACAACCCAGTCTTTCGAATTTCATTTCTTGAACCCAATCTCTCATGATTTCAAAATCTTCCTGCGTTTCGCCGGGATAACCAACAATTAAAGTGGTTCTAATGGTCATTCCGGGAACTGCTTCGCGGAATTCTTTCAGTAATTTGGTCGTTTTTGCTTTTGTCGTGCCACGCTTCATCGATTTCAAAATAGCATCTGAAATGTGTTGCAATGGAATATCGATATAATTACAAATCTTTGGCTCACGCTTCATGATTTCCAAAACATCCATTGGAAAACCGGTAGGGAAGGCGTAGTGTAAACGAATCCATTCGATTCCTTCGACTTTTACCAAGGCTTCCAACAATTCGCCAAGATTGCGTTTTTTGTAAATATCCAAACCATAATAGGTCAAATCCTGGGCAATTAGAATCAATTCTTTTACGCCATTTTTTGCCAAACCTTCCGCTTCTTTCACCAATTTTTCGATGGTTTGCGAAACGTGTTTGCCCCGCATCAAGGGAATGGCGCAAAAACTGCAGGGTCTGTCGCAACCTTCGGCAATTTTTAGATAAGCATAATTTTTTGGAGTCGTTGTCAAACGCTCGCCCAATAATTCGTGTTTATAATCGGCTCCCAAAGCTTTCAATAAAGCCGGTAATTCTGTAGTGCCAAAAAACTGGTCCACATTTGGGATTTCTTTTTCTAAATCGGGTCTGTAACGTTCTGACAAGCATCCTGTAACAAAAACTTTATCGACTAATCCTTTTTCTTTTTTATCGGCATATTCCAGAATCATGTTTACGGATTCGGCCTTGGCATTGTCGATGAATCCACAGGTATTGATAACAACGATGTTTCCTTCTTCTTCGTGCACGACATCTTTTCCACTGGCCCGTAGTTGGCCCATGAGCACTTCGCTGTCATATACATTTTTTGAACACCCAAGAGTGATTACGTTGATTTTATTCTTTTTTAAAGATTTGGTTCTCATAGATTTATAATCCCGATATTTTGGGAATTTTGCAAAATTACGATTTTTATTTTAAGGAGCATAAACCTTTGTTTTTTTATAAACTTTTAGTCCCGCTGTCCGCTATATCTCTTGTGGCGAACCCCGCCACAAGAGGATGCCGCTACCATCGGGGCTATTTTATGACTTTTAGCTTTTCAGCAGACCTTTTCAAAGAAAAAACCACTTCGATACGAAATGGCTTTGTCTAAAAATTTTCAAAAAATGCTATCAAAAAGCTTACAATTCAAACAAAAAAGTCATCGAAACGTTATTGTTGGTGGAATTGATTCTGGCACCATCTATAAATCCTTGGGTAAAAAATCCTTGTTGCGAATTTCTTTCCGTATAAGCATAAGCAAAGTCTAATTTGAACATTCCAAAATTATATCCTAAACCTCCAGAAAAAGAATTTAAATCACCAATAGTTGTTTTGTTTTTGTAGGGACTTTCTTCAAAACGATATCCGCCTCTAAGACTCCATTCTTTTATTTTGTATTCGGCACCAATTCTCAATTCACCCGTAGTGATGAGAATGTTGTTCATCTCGTTGTTCAAGCTTCTGTAATAAACATCATTTTCGGGTTGGAATTTTGTGTTGCCATAATTCTTTATCGAATAATCAATACTTATTAATCCGGTTTTTCCAAAAATATAGCCAAAACTTCCTGTAAACTTGTCTGGAGTTTGTAATTCGTAGGGTGCATAATAATTAATGAGTTGCGGGTCTACCAAATCTGGAGGTAATTCTCCACTTAAATTAGCGCTCACGGCAATTAAACTTTGAGAAAACTCATCGCTCAAATTGTACCAAGTAGGTGATTCGTAAGCGATTCCTAAACGAACTTCTTTGGTAACTTTGGCAATACCACCTATTTGAAATGAAAATCCCGTTCCGTAGGTGTATAAATTGTTGTCAAAACGTAAATTTTTCACCGTGTAATCGAGACTCAAAGGGTTGTTGTTTCTTTCAAAAAAAGTGGTCGAACGATAGAAATCAGTGAAATGCGAATTTAAGTTTATACCGATATACAACTTGTCTTTATAGGAACTAGCAAAATTAAAAGATAATTTTCCGTTATATCCATCAGAATAGATTCCATTTTCTTGATAATAATTTCCGCCAGGAGTTACGTTGGAAGCATATTTTGTGTTATTCGGATTGGTGTCATCAACAGGATTGATTACATAAGCTTGGTAACCCAAATAAGCTTGTTGTCCACCGTTATCTAGTTCCCCATAGCTGGAGTTGTCCAAGACACTTAGCGGAACACCATTGGCATAACTTAAAAAATATCTGTCAATTGAATTGGTTGGGTTGACACCGGCAGAAAAGGCGGAATTGTCAAAGTTATTCGTGTTTTCATAATTGATTGAAAAGGAAACCTTTTTCCAGTCGCTATTTTGATCCTGGTTCTTAAAAACAAAAACACCGCCAGTTTGATTCATGTCTAAAGAATTATCGCTCGCAGAAGTAGGTGTTCCGAAATAATTGGAATTATTTTTTGTATTGAAACTAGTTAAGGTAATCGTAACTTGATTATTTGAAAAAATGGCAGAACCTGCAGGGTTTACGTTGATTGACGATAAATCTCCGCCAAGAGCTCCAAAAGCCCCACCCATGGCTCTAAAACGCGCTGTACCGCTCAAATTATCTTGCGCATAGCGCACGGCGTCAATAATTTCTTGTGATTGGGCAGCACTAAAAGTGAATCCTGCAAATAGTAGAAATATATATTTTTTCATATTCAGTTTAATGAGAGTTATCTTTTTTTGTTTTACAAAATCTAAAAGTAATTATCTTCTTCCACTGCCACCAGTAGATCTTCCACTACCGCCACTGTAGGATCCGCCGCCGCCTCCAGAGGATCTTCCGCCACTATAATTGCTGTTTGAACTCGGACTGCTGTAGGATCTTGTGGGAGTATAGTTTTGGCTTCTGTAGCTGTTGGTGTTTGTGTTGGTGTTTGTTCTTGTTCGTGACGAATTATTTTGGGATGTTGAATAATCTCTCGTCATAAATGAAGAACTATTTGTGGTATCATTGTTATTGGAACTTCTTCCATAATCAGTATAATTTGTTCCTCTTCTATTTGAATTAGTAGCACTTTGAGAATATCTATTATTGCCATACACTCCATTAGAATAGGAAGAACCTCTCCGGCTAGAATTATAG
>Ga0214162_1000289_pt1 | contig 12352 bp, 14 predicted proteins | sample LakMenepilimnion_3_FD_153000 | JGI IMG/M metagenome (GOLD analysis project Ga0214162, IMG submission 153000) | Freshwater microbial communities from Lake Mendota, WI - Practice 20APR2010 epilimnion v5 | ecosystem: Environmental > Aquatic > Freshwater > Lake > Epilimnion/Euphotic zone | place...
TAAAAAATTAATTTTATATTTGCATACCAATACGGTCAGGTATTGAAACCAAAAACATTATTCAATCCCTGATATGCCTTTACTGACCTAAAGGATTTTATCAGGGATTTTAAATTTAATTATTATGGAAAACCAAAAAACAGATTGGAGAAAGTACCGTAAAAGTACGCATTTAGCATCAGCCGATTTAGATGCTATGGAAACAGATGGAATACCTTTAATTTTTACAATTAAAGAAGTAAAATTTGAAACTAATGTAGATGTTTCAGGAACTAAAATGGATGGCATATTTTGTCATTTTATTGAGCCTATAAAACCTTTAAAGCTAAATTCAACTAATAACAAGATATTAGCTGGATTTGCTAAAAAAAATGGTTTAGTAGGCAAAGAATGTCATATCATAGAGAATTGGGCAGGAATGAAAATAGAAATGTTTGTTGATCGCAATGTAAAAATGATGGGTGCGATTACAGATGGAATTCGTATAAAACCATTACAACCAATTACAAAAGTAAAACCCGATTTTACAGCAGCTAATTTTGATGCTGCTAAAAAAGCTAATGCAACTAAAGAACAAATTGAAAAATCTTATAACTTAACAACAGAAATATGGAATCAGTACAGCGCACTTTAGAATGGTATAATCAAAGATTAGGTAAATTTACAGCTAGTGAAATTTATAAGCTAATGGGAATTAAAGCACTCGGTTTAACAGGTCAATCATACGCTTTTGATAAAGCAGTTGAAGAACTGTTTGGAGAAGTAGAAAGCAACTTTGTTTCTTACGATATGGAGCGAGGTATTGAGTTAGAGCCGTTGGCTTTTGCTAAATTTAAAGAATTAAAATCATTTGAATTTATAGATGTTACCGAATGTGGCTTTTTTGATTTAGGATTTAACGCTGGTGCTTCTCCTGATGGTTTAGTTGGAGAAGATGCTATTTTGGAAATCAAATGTCCTAAAGCAAATACTTTTTTTAAATTAGTAGCAACCAATGAAATTGAAGATAAATATATTTATCAGATGCAAATGCAAATGTTAGCTACAAAGAGAAATAAAGCGCATTTCTTTAACTATTTTATATTTGAGGGTGTAGAACATTGGCACGAAATAATAATAGAAAAGGATGAAGAAATTTGCGAAAAGATTTTAAAAAGAATATCAGAAGCCGAAGCATTTAAAAATGAATATAAACAAAATTTATTAAATAACAAACAATGGAAGTAACAGGGAAAATTAAAGTAATTGGAGATGTTCAAGAAATCAGTACATCTTACAAAAAAAGAGAATTAGTAATTACAACTGAAGAACAATATCCGCAGTTTATCAATATCGAATTTGGACAGGATAAATGCGATTTACTAAATGGTTTATCAGTAGGTCAAGAAGTAAAAGTACATATCAATTTAGGTGGTAGAGAATGGGTAAATCCTGCTGGAGAAACTAAATATTTTAATAGCGTAAGAGGTTGGAGAATTGAAAAGTTAAGCAACGCTAACGAAATAGAAGTTAATAGTCCTAAAATTGTTGAGCCTGATAATGACTTACCATTTTAGAAATAAATCCGCACTGCATTAAATTGTGGTGCGGTAATTTTTTGTATATTTGCGTTATAGTGTTCGGGCAGGTTCGCTATAATTAAAGAAATTTTTAAAAAAGCTCACAAGAGTAAGTCCTGCCCGACTGAAATTGTGGGCTATTTTATTTTATATGAAAAAAATATTAAGACCGTACCAAAAAGAACTACTTGATGGTATATTTGAAAAGCTAGAAACAGTAGATAAACTTTGCGTTCAACTTTCAACAGGTGGCGGAAAAACAGTGATTTTTACTGAATTAATAAGCCAGTTAAATTCTAAAACTTTAATTTTAGTTGATAGTATTGATTTAGTACATCAAACAAACGATACTTTTAAAAAGCAAGGTATTGATATTGGAATGGTTTTAGCCGGTAACAAAAATTTTCCAAAAAATCAAGTTATTGTTGCGATGGTTTCAACACTTTATAATCGTGTGAAAAAAAACACGATGCTATTAAATGAAATCCAATATTGTATAGTAGATGAATGCCACGTTTGGATATTTAATAAGTTGTTTGAATATCTTAATAATTGCAAAATAATAGGATTTACTGCAACACCAGCAAGATTAAAAAGATATAAATTAGATGAAGATTGCACAGCACTTGAAACAATGTCAGATGTTTACGAAGATATTATTTGCGGAAAACCAATCGAGTGGTTAGTAGAAAATAAGTATTTAGTAAAAGATGAAAACTATTTAATTGATTTTGATAGCAGTGGCTTGAAAACTGATGCTTCAGGCGAATTTACAGCCGAATCAATGAAAAAAGTATTTCAAGATATTGAATACCAAAAAGCGTTGAGAAATACATACGAAATTTATTGCGAAGATAAAAAAACAATGATTTTTACTGCATCAACTGAAACGAACGCAATATTTGCAGAACTTTTTAAAGATAAAAATGTAAAAACTTATGATTCAGTAAATAACACAAGCGATGAGCGAAATGGTATTATCGAATGGTTTAAAAATACACCCGATGCAATACTAATAAATACAGGGTGTTTTACAAAAGGATTTGATGTGTGCGATGTTGAATGTATTATAGTAGCAAGAGCAACAAAAAGCCTAGCTTTATGGATTCAAATTTGCGGTAGAGGTGCAAGAATTACAAATAAAATTGACAAAGAAAAAATTATTATTATTGATGGAGGTAATAATATTGAAGAACACGGTACATTTTCTTTTGACAGAAATTGGAATAAAATTTTTAGTGATAAAAAAATAAAACTTATTTTAGAACCACAACAAGAATGTGATTTTTGCGGATTTACTTTTGATGAAAAAGACAAAGTTTGTCCTAATTGTGGCGAAGAAGTAATAATTGAAGAAGTTGATTTTGATATTGAAAAAGAAACTAAACTTTTTACAATTAATGGGCAAAAAGCCAAGCTAGAACCACCAAAAATAGATATAAATACTTTTATAAATAAAGGTTGTACTGACTATGAAGCACTAAAGATTTTATCTGAAAAATGGATTCATTTTCTTGTTAAAAGCAAAATTGAGGAAAAAGATTTTTTATATCACGACAGAAAAGGCACTTTTCAAAAAAGATTTGATGTACTTTTGAAACCCCAATATTTGATTATAATTCGCTCAATCCTAAAAAAAGGAAAAAACGTAATTTATAAAAATTACTGCAACAAAATTTTAACTAAAGCATACCACAAAAAATATGGAATCACAAATTAAATTTAGCTTATACAATTCAGTAGGTTCAAAAGAAAAAGTAGATATTCTTTGCTCTGATTATTGTGAAATGATTATAAAAGGGAAATATCAAGATTTAGTTTTAAACGCTAGAGCCGTAAAAAAAGACGAAGTTAAATACAAAGCACTTAAACAAAAAATGCCTTGCATAACAGGTTCAGCAATAATGAATCAAGGCGAAAAAAACAAAGCAAATATAAAAGAACTTAATGGACTGATTGTTTTAGATATTGATGACGAAGTTAATTTACAACTCGTTAATAAAATAAATGCAGACCAATATACTTTTTTATCGCATCGGTCATTTGGCGGCGATGGACTTTGTGTTTTTATAAAAATAAATCCTAATAAGTTCCTAGAATCATTTAACGAACTAGGGCAGTATTATTGGGATAATTTTAATTTAATTATTGACCAGTCTTGCAAAAATACAAACAGGTTAAGATTTTTATCTTATGACCCTTATTTGTATCAAAATGATAAATCAAAAAAATTTGTTGCTAAATCAAAACTAAAAAAAGAACAACCAGCGGAAAACTTTGTATTTGTAAAAAGTGATTTTTCTGATATTATTGAAAAGGTAAAAGATTTAGACCTTTGCCAAGATGATTATAAAAGATATTGCGATATTGGTTTTGCAATAGGTTCTCAATTTGGCGCACAAGGTTTAGACTACTTCAAAGCAATTTGTCAAAGTGGTTCAAAATACGATTATAAGCAAATTGAAAAACACTATCAAAATTTTTGTAAAAGCGGACAAATATCAATAGCTACTTTTTATTATTACGTTAAAGAAGCAGGAATCGAAATTTATAGCGAAAAAACAAAAGCTACTATAAAAGCCGTAAACGTGCAAAAAGCACAAGGTAAAGCAACACTAGAAAGTGTTGTAAATGTTCTTAATATTCAAAAAATAGAAGTTGATGAAAATTTAATTAATGATTTAATTGAAAGCAAAATTGAATATAAAGTACAAGAAGATTTGTCTAATATGGCAAAACTTGAAAATTTTATAGTTGAAAATTATGCACCGGAACGAAATACAATTACAAACGAAATTAAAATTGAGGATAAGGTTATTGATGACCACAAATTAAATTCAATTTATAAAACAGCATCCAAAGTTTTAGATTTTAATGTTTCAAAATCCGATGTACGTGATGTTATAAATTCAGATAGCACAAAAGACTTTAATCCGTTAAATTTATTCTTTAGTAATAAAAGTTATGACAATGGAAAAATAGAGGCTTATATCGACTGCATATACCCACAAAGCGATTATAATAGATGGGCATTTAAAAAATGGATTGTAGGTTGCGTTCATAATTGGATAAGTCCTTTAAATGAAACCAAAGTAAGTCCTTTAACATTTGTTCTTTGTGGACAAAAGCAAGGCACAGGAAAAACATCATTTTTTAGAAACTTATTGCCTAAAGAATTACAAGATTATCTTATTGAAAAGAAAATAGATGCAAATGATAAAGATTCAATGTATAATCTTGCAAAAGGTTTAATTTGCTTTGACGATGAATTTGGAGGACTTGCCACAAAAGATGTGAAAGATTTTAAAAGAATAGCCGATACGAATTGGATTGATATTCGTTTACCGTATTCAGCATATTACACAAAAATCAAACGTAGAGCGTCAATTTGCGGAACTACTAACGAAGCTAACGTTTTAAAAGATGTTACGGGAAATCGTAGGCTTTTGCCTTGTAACGTTGAATCAATAGATTATGATACAATGATTTTAATTGATACAGATAGTCTTTGGCGAGAAGCGTTCAATTTATGGCGAAATGATTTTGATTGGAAAATTTATAAAAGTGAAGATATTGACTTTTTAAATAGACATACTTCAACAAATTTAGATGTTAATCCAGTTGAAGAAATATTTTTTAGCCACTTCTCAATGGAAGAAACAGAGAATCATACAGATAAAGTAGTAATGAATCAAGGCGATATATTGAATTATCTAAATATTCACTCGGCTTTTAACGTTTCAAAATACGATATTAAAGATATTTTTACAAAAAATAAGATGGTTTACAAACTTTATAAATACAAAAATGTAGCTAAAAAAGGTGTAATTTTATTTAAAGAAGCTACTTTTGTTCACAATAATAATGAAGTTCCATTCTAAAAAGGTAACCAAAGTAACCTTAGGGTAACCTACTTAAAGGTTACCGTTAAGTTATTGATTTTTATATTGTTATAAGCAAAGTAACCTGGTAACCTATAATATTACTAAACTATATGTAAGAATAAAAAATATATATACTTTTTATATAATAATGGTTTTTTATATAAAAATATAATACTCCACAGATAAAAAAGGTTACCTAGTAACTTTAAGATAACTAATTGAATATTAAACAAATAACGGTAACCTAAAATGAACAAAGAAGATTTATTACAACAAAAAATTATAATTTGGTTTAAAAATAACTACCAAATGCACCAAAAAGGATTGATCTTTGCCGTTCCTAATGGATCAAGCAGACATATTGCAGAAGCAATAAAGCTAAAAGCTACCGGAGTTATGGCTGGTGTATCTGATTTAATCGTATTAATGCCAAATGAAAAATGCTTTTTTATAGAATTGAAAGCAGAAAAAGGAATACAATCAGAAGTGCAGAAGCAATTTGAACAAAAAGTTAAATTTTTAGGATTTGAATATAAAATTATAAAATCATTAGATGAATTTAAACAAACTATCAGCGGATATTAAACTACGAATAGTAGCTACACATAAAGCAACAGGAAAGGAATTTACTTCGTTTATGACTAATGCCGAGTGGGTAAAACTTGAAAAAAACACGAATTATAACTATTTAGCGTATCAGATTGAAAAATAAACAAGTATTTTTATATCTTTGTACTATGGCTTATTCAAACGAACAAAAAGAAACTATTTGCAAAACTATTTTTGATTTAATCGAAAGTGGCAAGTCTTTACGTTTTGCTTTAAAAGAAGTTAATATATCTTCAAGTACTTTCTTTATTTGGATTTCAGAAGATGAAATCAAATCGAAACATTACGCGTATGTAATGGATGTTAGAACCGAATTAAAGTTTGAAAGTATTGAGCAAGATTACAGTGAAGAACCACAAAGAGACCCTGAAACAGGTAAAATAGATTCGGCTTGGGTGCAACTTCAAAGATTAAAGATTGATGCTAAAAAATGGGAGTTAAGTAAATTGAAACCCAAAGTTTATGGCGACAAAATACAGCAAGAGCATAGCGGAGAAGTTACTACAAACGTAATATCTTTAGGTAACGGAATGAAACCAAATGAATAAATGAATTTAATCACTAAACAAGAAAATGCAGTCTACTACCTAAAAGATAACCTTACAACAGAGGTTATTTATGGTGGGGCTGCTTAATAGCCCCCTTGCGTAATTGTGAGGGGGCAAAAATGCTGGTGGAGGTAAATCCGCTTTAGGTGTACTTTGGTTAATAGAACAATCACAAACCTATCCTGGTACTCGTTGGCTTATGGGTAGGGCAAAACTAAAAACCCTAAAAGAATCTACTTTAAACAGTTTCTTTGATTTAACTACTAAACTAAAAATATCAAATCAATATAAGTTTAATTCACTTACAGGTGTTATCTATTGGAATAATGGAAGTGAAATACTTTTAAAAGATTTATACGCATATCCTGCTGATCCAAATTTTGATAGTTTAGGTTCTTTGGAGATTACAGGCGCATTTATTGACGAGTGCAATCAAATAACTTATAAAGCGTGGCAAATTGTTAAAAGTAGGATAAGGTATAAACTGAATGAATTTGATTTATTACCGAAGATGTTAGGCACTTGCAATCCATCAAAGAATTGGGTTTATAGCAAATTCTTTATACCTCACAAAAACAAATCTTTGCAACCCGGTAAAGCATTTATACAATCTTTGCCTACTGACAATCCTAACCTACCACCATCCTATTTAGAATCTTTACTGTCGCTAGATGAGAACAGTAAGCAACGGCTTTATTACGGTAATTGGGAATACGATAACGACCCGAGTAGTTTAATATCTTTTGATAAGATAAACGATGTATTTACTAATAACTTTGTCGAAGATGGCGAAATGTTTATTAGTGCGGATATTGCTCGATATGGTAGTGATAAGATGGTTATTTGCGTATGGTCAGGCTTTAGAGTAGTTGAGATATTTTCATTAGATAAATCTTCTATTGTTGAAACTGCCGAAGCTATAAGAGGATTAGCTACTAAATGGAAAGTACCAAATAGCAATATAATTGCCGATGAGGATGGTGTTGGTGGTGGTGTAGTAGATGTACTAAAATGCAACGGCTTTGTAAATAACAGCAAGGCAAAAAAGGAAGATAATATCATTGTTGAGTATCAGAACTTAAAAACTCAATGTTATTATAAACTTGCTGAAAAAATACAGCGCAATGAATTGTTTATAAACTGCAACGATGGACATTTGCAGGATTTAATTATAAAAGAATTAGAGCAGGTAAAGCGAGATAAAATAGACAGTGATGGCAAATTGAGAATAGTATCAAAAGAGAAAGTAAAGGAAATGTTAGGTCATTCTCCCGATTATACTGATACGCTTATGATGCGCTTTTATTTTGAATTAAAAGAAAAATTCTTTACATTTTAAAAAAAATACTATCTTTGAAATAAAATACTCTTATAATGGCAAAAAATAGAATTGCTTTAGCTTGGGATATGTTAATGAATCCCAATAAAAACTTATTTAACGAGGCTATTTATAAATTGGTTGGAGGAATTACCAATACTTATAATTTTGATTTAGAAACATTACTTGTTAAAGGTTATGGAGAAAATCCGGATGTAAATGCGATAGTAAATCAACAAGCCTCAAAAACAAGCGCAGTACCTTATTGCATAAAAGTAATTGATGATGAAGATGCTTATAAAAAGATTAAATCATATCCAAACAATCCTACTTACCTGCAACAAAAAGCAATAAAGAAACTATCTTTAAAAGCGTATAAAACCGATACAGAATTGCCGTTTCCTTTAAAAAAGCCAAATCCAAATCAAAGTTGGAATGATATTTGGTTTTTGTACAAACTTTATTTAAAAGTTTGCGGAAATGTTTATTTGTACAAAATGTCTCCGAGTGAGGGCGCAAATGCAGGACAGCCGATGCAGTTGTATATTTTACCATCGCATTGGGTAGAAATAGTATTGAAACCTAATGCAAATATGATGTCGGTAGAAAACCCTATTGATTATTATATTTTAAATCAAGGGAATATTTCTATTAAGTTTCCACAAGACACAATAATTCACATAAAGCGTTCAAATCCATTCTTTAATACTTCAGGGGCGCATTTATACGGATATAGCGAATTAATGGCAGCAATACGCAATATAAACAGTTCAAACAGTTTTATCGATACAAACGTAAAGACTTCACAAAATAGTGGGGTATATGGGTTTATTCACGCTGGAGATGGTGCAACACCTTTAAGAGCAGAACAGGCGCAATCTTTAAAAGACCGTTTAGTTGAAATGGATAATTCAAGTGCTAGACTTGCAAATATTGCTGGTGCAAGTAGTAAACTAGGATTTACAAGAATATCACTAACAACCGATGAATTAAAGCCGTTTGACTTCTTGAGTAATGACAGGCGCACTTTAGCTAATTGTTTGAATTGGTCAGTTGATTTATTAAACGAGGAGAAATCAGGCACAGGATTTGGAGTTGATGGATTGATTGAGGCACGTAAAAGATGTATAACCGATAATATTAAACCCGATTTAGACTTATTAGCTTCTTATTTGAATACTGAATTTATACAGAAGTTTAAAGGTTATGAAAAGGCGGTTATTGAGTGGGATATTACGGAATTGCCTGAAATGCAAACCGATATGGAAACTATGAGTAAATGGATTAATTCAGTTCCTTTGTCTATGAATGAGCGCAGGGATGTATTTAATTATGAGCCAATAGATGACCCATTAATGGATGAGATTTATGTACCAAACAATTTAACGAATATTAATGATATTGAAGTAAATCAGTTGTAATGGATAAGCAAAGGGCAAGAACGGAATTATTAACCTATCGTATTGTAAGGCGCAATATTCTTAAAATAGTTAATTCTATTCCATTTGCTAATATGTCTAAATTAACTTATCAGTCGTTAATTTACGGAAATGTTACAATAAATGAAATAAAAGAAATGTATAAAGAGATTTATATGTTTTTAGTAAAGCCACAATACAAAAGAAGTCAAATAAAAGCCGATATTGATTTTGAAATGATTATTAGTCAATGGTTAAATAGTACGGCAGGTTTACGAATTGTATCAGTACACCAAACATTAATTGATAGTATTATTGCAGTTATTGCACAAGGATATGAGCAAAATATATCAGTTGCAGATATTACTCGAAACTTGCAAAATAAATTCGGATGGTACAAATATCAAGCTATGCGAATTGCACGAACTGAAACAACAACAGGCACTAATTATGCAACTGTTTTAGCAGCCGAGCAATCGGAATATGAACTTGAGAAAACGTGGATAAGCGTACAGGATAATAGAACAAGGCGACCACCTAATAGCGTTTATGACCATTTGGATATGAACGGAGTTAAAGTAGATGCTTTTAAACCATTTTTTACAAGTGGTGAGGAAATACAATATCCAGGTGATCCAAACGCAAAAGCAGGAAACGTAATTAATTGCAGGTGCAAAGTTGTATTTACTGTTAAAGAAGATGCGGATGGTATGCCGATAAGAAAAATAAAATAGATATTTTCTATTATAAAAAATAATTTAATACATTTGTAGTATGGAAACAATGAATTTCAAACAAGTAAGCTACGACTTGAAAGAGTTAGACGACAGTAAAGGTGTTGTCGTTGCTTATGCTAATGTTTATAATAATACTGATTCAGATGGCGATATTTCGGCTGCTGGTTCATTTACTAAAACAGTAAGCGAAAACTTTAAACGTATTAGGGTATTAAAAGACCACAATCCAACGATGATGATTGGAGTTCCTTTAATGATTGATGCTAAAGATAGCTACGGACTTTTGACTACTTCGCAATTTAATATGAACAAACCTTTAGGCAAAGATATGTTTACCGATGTTAAACTAATGCACGATTCAGGGTTAAACGCTGAATTGTCAATAGGCTATAAAGCTATGCAAAGAGACTCAAAGAATAAATCTATTATTACTGAATACAAGTTGATGGAATATTCTTTTTTATCTTCTTGGGCAGCTAATGAATTGGCAACAGTACAAAACATTAAAGCTATTAAATCTCACTATGGTTTAATGGAATTAATACAAAAATCATACGATTTGGATTATTCTGATGCAAGATTAAAACAAATTGAAAACTTATTAAAATCACTCGATAAAGAGCCATCGGAAACCGATACTTTGAAAAATGAGCCGATTATATTGGACACGTTAAAATCATTTACAAACTCTTTAATCCTTAAATAAAATGGACGAGAAATTACAAGCGGAATTAACCGCAATCAAAAACGGTTTGGAAAGTAAAACAGCCGTAGAAGTAAAAAGCGCAATAGATGCTTTTGAACTTAAATTATCAGCATCAAACAAAAATCAATTCGAAACAGAATTGAAAGCCGTTACTGATGCTTTGGAAGTTAAATTTGCTGCTGACTTGAAAGCGGTACAAGACCACGCTGACAAATTAGACTTGAAACTTCAAGCTAATGCAGTTGTTACTGCAAAAGATGATGTACTTGTTAAAGCTATTTCTGATAACTTTGATGGTATCAAAGAAGTTAGAAAAGGAAAATCAGTACAAGTTAAAGCCGTTGGAAACATGACTTTGACTAACAACTTAACAGGCGACCAACCTAGAGTATATGCTGCTGAAGTTGTAGCTATTCCTAGTCAATTATTGAACGTTGCCGATTTAGTTGGTTCTATCAATATTGATGGTGGTACTTATACCTATCCTAGAGAGGGTGCAGGTGAGGGTTCAATTACTAGCCAAACAGAGGGAAGTGCTAAATCTCAAAGAGATTACGACTTTACAATGGTTGATTTAGTAACTAACTTTATAGCTGGTTTTGCTCGTTACTCTAAAAAGATGGCGAACAACCTACCATTCTTAACTTCGTTTATTCCTAACGCTTTGCGTAGAGATTATGCGATTGCTGAAAACTCAATCTTTAATACCGTATTGGCTGCTGCTGCAACTGCATCGACTCAAATCATTACAGGAAAAAACAAGATTGAAATGTTGATTAATGAAGTAGCTACATTAGAGGGATTGAATTATAATGCCAATGGTATTGTAGTTAGACCATCTGATTACTACGACATTTTGAAGATTGAAAAATCAACAGGTGCTGGTTATGGTTTGCCTGGAATTGTAACTTTAGAAAATGGACAATTACGTATTAACGGAATTGCTATTTACAGAGCGAATTGGTTAGCTGCTAACAAATATTACGTAGGTGATTGGAGTTATATTACTAAAGTTGTAACACAAGGATTGTCTTTGGACTTTTCAGAAACAGAGGGTAGTAACTTTGTGAATAACAATATTACTGCACGTATTGAGGCGCAAGTTGGTTTAGCTGTTCAGCAACCAGCCGCTATTATTTACGGTGATTTTACTGCAACATAGTAGATTAAATTAATTATATCAAACCCTTTGCATTTTGTAAAGGGTTTTTTTATTTTAACACAATTCAATTATTATTTTTACAGATTTTTGCCTTAAATCGTTTGTAATTTCAATACTTTTTTCTTCATCGTTAATTTTTACAAAATAATTGTAAAGTTCTATTTTATTAGGAATTGTTTCCTTTAATACAATTTTTTTGTTTTCTATTTTATCTAAATCTAAAGATAAAATATAATCTGTAATTGTTTTTTTTATTAAAAAATTATAAGCTTCTTTAGGAAGCCTTTTGCTTAAAATAATAAAATTTTTCATAATAATATAAATTAACTGTTATACTAGTTGTTGTTTGAAAATATATTGTTATAATATGTAATCTTCCACTAACTGCATAAACTGCATTTAATAAGTTGT
>Ga0214162_1000290_pt1 | contig 12191 bp, 17 predicted proteins | sample LakMenepilimnion_3_FD_153000 | JGI IMG/M metagenome (GOLD analysis project Ga0214162, IMG submission 153000) | Freshwater microbial communities from Lake Mendota, WI - Practice 20APR2010 epilimnion v5 | ecosystem: Environmental > Aquatic > Freshwater > Lake > Epilimnion/Euphotic zone | place...
ACACGTTTATTTCGATTACAAATATAAATATAATTTTTAATATAAAACAAATAAAATTTTATATCTTTGAATTATGAAAAAATTATTAATTCTTTTATTATTTACTTTATTAGGTTGTAGCGGTCAAGATACAGAGCAAACACAACCCGATGCAACCTGTTACGACATTATAGCTAAAGGTTATGATGAGCGTGGTAATTACATTATTATCAATTATGCGAACTTTAACCAAAAGCGTTATAAAGTAGAAGATTATTACAATTACATTAATCAATCGCAATTATGCGAACCAATAACATTAACACAGCAACCGTTATGACATTTAAAGTATTAAAACCGTTTTTTAAGTTATCAGAGCAAAAAAATTATTTAGTTGATCAAACTATTGAACTTACTAAAGAAGATGCAGAAGCGATGGTAAAGGATGGATTTTTAGAAGAAGTAAAAGTAAAAGTCAAAAAAGAAAAAAATGACTAATTATACAGATGTTATTTCTTTAGAACGTGCTAAATTATATTTGAAAGTCGATGCTGGACAAACTGAAACAGACAACGAAATTACAAGTATGATAAATAGTTCTTTGTCATTTATTGAAAAAAGAACAAACCACATTTTTAAGACTAAAGAAAAAGTATATTTTCAAGATTGCGCTTTAGTAAATCAGGTTAAAGTTTATGATTATCCGATTGATAATACTGAAACTGAATATGATATTATTTATCGACCTTTATACGCTATTGTACCAACGGTTGATAATACAGTTACTTTAACAATAGGTTATACAAATGTTGAAGATATACCAAACGAGTTAATCGATGCAGCGTTGCAAATTATTAAAGTATGGTTTTACGAAAGCGAGAAGCACGAAAACACAACTTTAATACCTATTTCAGTTTTACAAGTTATTGACGCAAATAAAAGGTTTTTATAATGATAGCACGAAAATATAATAAAGCAATTTCAATTTGGCAAAGTACAGAAGTATCTGATGGTTTTGGCGGTTATACAGTTGAAGATGTTTTAGTATATTCATTTTGGGCAAATATAGAAACTAAAAGAGCATACCGAGAAAACGAAAATGGACAAAACGATAATTTTGTACAAACTATTTTTACAGTTAGAAATAGGTACGATGTAAGTATATCGATTAAAGACAATTTCATAAAGTATAACGGATTGGTTTATAATATTGATAGCGTTATGAATTTGGATTTAAATAACATTGATATTCAAATTTATGCAACTCAAAGGGATTAATAGTGTTATTGCTGATTTACAAAAGTACGGTAAAGAAGCCGAAAAGGATATTGAGGCAGTTACAGAACAAGTCGCTAGAAATATTGAAAAATACGCAAAGCAAAGCGCACCCGCTGATTTAGGTAAATTAGGTCAATCAATTAAAGCCGTAAAAGATACTCCGTTGAATTGGATAATTGAGGCTGGTGGAGTTTTAGCACCTTATGCACCGTTTGTTGAATTTGGTACAGGTGGTTTAGTTGATGTACCTACGGAACTTAAAGAAATGGCTATTAAGTTTAAAGGCAAAGGAATAAAGCAAGTTAATTTAAGACCGAGACCTTATTTATATCCTGCTTTAGTACGTGGTAGAATTGAATATTTAGAAAAATTAAAAAAGGTATTAAGCAAGTATGGCAAATCCAAATAAACATATTAGAAAAGCTATAAGCGATGCAGTAAATGCAACCTATCCTTGTTTTGATACGCAAGTAACAGGAAACAAAAACCCAACGAAATACGTACTTATAACAAGTCAGAGCAAGATTGATGACAAAGCTACTAAATGTGGCAATCGTTGGATTGTAGCGACATTATTAGATATTGTTTGTATTTATAATGGTGCAGGAAATGTAGGCAGTAGAGTTGAGGTAAACGATATGGCGGAAACAATTAGAACGTTAATTGATAATATATCTATCGATGGTTATAATGTATTAATTCGAACTTATGAATATCCTGATGATTTAGATAGTTCAAGCGCAACACAAACAGTTTATAGAAATTTTATAAGATTAGTGCTAACTTTAGAATAAAAATTATATCTTTGAAATAAAAATATAAAATTATAGAAATTATGAGTATAAAAGGAGAAAAAGGGATTTTTTACATTTATCAAAGTGCGGCTTATAAGCCCTTAGCTTGTTTGACTTCAAACGGATTGAACACTACTTTAGGAATGATTGAAAGTACTACTAAATGTTTTCCAGGTGTTGTAAAAAAAACACCGGGTGTATTTAGTTATTCAATCGATGCAGAGGGTGAGTATATTGATACTACAACTGCTGGAGGTGATACGGCAAAACAATCACACGATGCTTTATTTTTATTGCAACAAAACAAAACTTTAGTAACTTGGAAACTAGATACTAATATTGACGATGCAACTTCTGTAAAGTATTACGGAAATGCTTACATTACTGATTTGAGTGCTACTTTTGGTAGTGGTGATGAACTTACAACGTTCTCACTTACTTTAGATGGTGATGGTGCAGTATTATTAAGTGATCCAAACGATTAATGAAATCAATCACTTTAAACATTGGTAGCGAAGATAGGATTTTCTATTTTGGTTTAGGTTTTTTAGGAAACTTGCTAGAAACTGAAAATATATCTATGAATGATATAGATGCTAAATTAGCTGAAAATCCGTTTAAATGGATTCCGTTGATTATGTATCACAGTTGCGCTTTTGGCTTTAAACGCAAAAATGAATTTCCTTTATTTGATGCTTTTGATGTAGCTGATTGGATTGATGATATTGGGATTGAAAGTGAAGTTGTAAAAAGTTTTTTTATAGCATTTACGCAATCTTTGACAAAGGATGTGCCTGAACAAACAGAAAGTAAAAAAAAAGCAACGATAAAATAAATTGGAGTGAGGATGTAATATCTTTTGCTCTTGGTGAATTGAAAATGCCTACTTTGGAAGCCGTTTACGATATGACGTGGGCAGAGTTCCAAATTAGGCTTTTTGCGTATAAAAGAATTGATTTATACGATTGGCAAAAGTTGCGTGAGGTAATGTGGACTACTTATATTGCACCGCATCAAGATCCAAAAAAAATGATTAAACGCAAAGAAATATTCTTACCTTTAAACAATGAAAAAAGGGTTGCAGGTGTATCACAAGAAATGCGAGAAACATTTTTAAAAGAGTTTAAGAAGTATCAAGAAAAAACAAAAGTATAAGCGATGGCAGGAGGTAAACTTGAGGTACAAATTGGCGCTGATAAAAGCGAATTTGATAAAAAAATCAAAGAGATTGAATTTGACATTAAGGAACTGTCAAAGGTCAAACTTGACCGCCTTAAACTAGGTTTAGATACTACCGAAATAAACAATCAAATTAAGGATGCCAAAAATAGCCTTAATTCGTTTAAAACTACCGTTAAAGATACAGGAGCGGCAATAAGCGGACAATTTACTAAACAAGTCGGAAACGGTGGTAATACCTTAATGCAGTTTAGTAGAATTGCACAAGATGCACCATTTGGAATAATGGGTATTGGTAATAACATTACCGCAACTGCTGAAAGTTTTGGCTACTTAAAACAACAAACAGGAAGTACAGGAGGCGCATTAAAAGCGTTGGCTAGTTCAATAGCTGGTACAGGCGGTATTTTATTAGGTGTTTCACTTCTTACAACAGGATTGACTTTATTATCTCAAAGCGGTTTAAGTGTTCAGGATGTAATTAATAAGCTAACAGGTAACTTTGATGAATTTGGCGCAACTGTAAATAAAATTGCAGTTGATTCCGCAAAAAATTCAGGCGCAGAAATTGCAGGTTTAAAAGCGTTAGTTTCAGTCGCACAAGATGATTTAAATTCACGACAAGATAGAATTTTAGCAGTTGATGAATTGCAATCAAAATATCCTGGTTATTTTGGAAATTTAAACAAAGAAAAGATTTTAAATGGTGATTTAACATCCGTTACAAATGAACTTTCAAAAGCTATTATTGCACGAGCCGAAGCTACTGCAATAGCTGATAAGATTGGAGAATTAGCATCTAAAAAGCTAGACTTACAGATAAAAAAAGAAAAGGAAGTATTAGGGTTACAAAAAGCACAACAAAACGCAAAATTTACTATTGCAAGTGGTGGTACTTTAGGAGCAGATGCAAATATTTCGAGTATAAGTAGATTGGCAAGAGCAACCTCAAACGTAAAAGATTTAAACCAACAAATTTATGATATTCAAGTACAGCAGGATAAACTTGCCGCTCGTTTAAATCAAAAAACAGATGAAAGTGTAAAATTACTTACTAAAAAAGAAAAAGAGGTAAAGGAAAAACCCGCTAGAGTTGCATCAAGTCCGATAGCTTCGGTAACTGCTGCACCGAGAATGAGTACAAGTGGTGTTGCTGTTTTAACAGGTGAAATTGATGAATACGGCAATAAATTATTAGGTTTACCGCATACCATAAGAACGGCAATGTTAAGGTCGCAACAAGAAGCCGACAAAGGTGCTGCTAAAATGGCTGAAGCATTATTTAATTTTAATGAAAGCGCATCTCAAATTATAAATACTTCAATAGCTGATACATTTGCAGGTTTAGGAAGCGCAATAGGTCAAGCATTATCAACAGGTGGAAACGTACTAACATCAGTAGGTAAAACATTATTAAGTTCATTGGGTGGTATTTTAATCGAAATAGGTAAAATGGCTATTACAATCGGTATAGGGTTATTGGGAATTAAAGCCGCTTTAAAAACATTAAACCCTTATGCAGCTATTGGTGCTGGTGTTGCTTTAATCGCTTTAGGTTCATTTTTTGCAAGTAAATCAAGCTCAATAGGTAGTTCAGTAGGAGGTAGCGGTGCATCAAACGCATCAGGTTCAGGCGCAAATAATCAAAGTTTCACAAGTAGCGGTTTTAGCGGTGGAGGTCAAGGAGGTGGTACAGTAGTATTTGAAATTGCAGGTACAAAATTAATCGGAGTATTAAGTAACACCATTAACGCTAACAGGAGGTTAGGTGGTCAATTAGGTATAGGATAAATGGCAAAACAAATAAACATACAATTTACAGACCAACCGATTACAACGGGGCAAGGATTTTTATACAATATACAAGTCAATGGATTTGATATTTATTATAACAATGGTGTAAATGAGTGCAAAATTGATTTCATACCAAGTTCGAGTACACCAGCAAACTTTTATGAGGTTGCAATAGGAGCAAATTTAGCCGAAACTTTGCAAATCACATTAAGTTTTTTGCGTGATAATTACGTAAATGATTTAATTGAATATACTTTAGTCGATGATACTATACAAGTATTAATACAAGCCGATGCAGTTGTAACAGTTGATAGTGGTACAAACGCTAGTTTAGATATTACACAAGAAGATATTGAGCCGAGTGGTAGTAATTTAATCTATTATTTGAAATTTGATGATTATACTTTAAATATTTATAAAAATAATTATACAGGTAGCGCATCTGAAATATTTGGAAATGTAATACTTACAAAATCATCAGTTGATAGTATTTTAGCACCAATAAGAGGTACAGGATTAGATATTTCTTTAGAAGCAAGTCAGTCTATTGATTTTAACGAATTTATTTTAAACGATGAATTTACATTCAGAACTGAATTGATAAAAGGATATGAAACTATTTACGAGGGCTACATTAAACCTGATGGAGTTTATCAAAGTTTTGTAAATGATTTGTGGCTTGTAAATATTGAAAGTACTGATGGTTTAGGTGCTTTAAAAGACTTATCTTTTGTACAAAGTAATGGTTTAAGGTTTACAGGGAAATTATCGGTTTATGATGTGATAAAAGGCTGTTTAGATAGGGTACGTTTATCACTAACAATTAATACAAGTATTAGTGTAGAATATGTAGGTTATTCAGGAAACAATATTTTAAAAGATATTTATGTAAATTCAGACCGATTTATAAAAGACAAAAACGACGATGTTTTAATGGATTGCAACGAAGTATTAACTTCTATGTTAAATCTGTTTAGTGGTGTATTGACACAACAAGATGGTAGATGGTATATTTATAGACCAAATGATTTAGAGTTTAATGGTTACACTACTTTTATAAATCAAACTACAAATGCAACTTTTACAAAGAATTTAAATGCTGTTTTAGGAAGTCAAATAAATAATTATTATCCGCATCACGCAGAAGCCAACCAACAAATTGAGGTTAAAGGCGCAATAAGTGCTTATCGTTTAAATTATCAATATGGTTTTACGGATGGATTTATTGACAATCCAAATTTAAATCACGATGCTACTTTAGTATTTGAAGATTGGACAACAAACCCAAGTTTAGTAGATGTTGAAATTATAAACGAGCCTGTAATCGGTCAAGGTTTAGTAATGAAATCAGATAATACTTTTGTAAACCCGAGCAGAAAAGTATTAACATCAACACCAATTAACGCTTTAGCAGGTCAGATTTTTACTTTTAGAGCAAAAGTATCTTCAACTAAAGTTATAAACTTTTTTATATTTCAAATAAAAACAAGCGATGGTTTTTATTTAGAAAACAGAAACGGCAATAATAGATGGACAAATTCAAATGTATCTTGTACACCTGTTAGATGCGGAGCAAATACAGGGATTGAGCAATTTGTTACTTTTGAGTTATTAATGCCTGAAGTACCAAATGATTGTACTATTGAAGTAATTATTTGCGCTCCTGCAATATTTCCAAGTATTATTATTCCTGATTTGCGTGGTTTATCAAAAGTATCTTATGTTGAAATATTAGATAATCAAATACAAAGTCAAGGTATTGTAGGCGAATTTCATACCGTTACTAGATTTAACCCACCTAGCTCAATAGTTAAAGAAAATCAAAAAGTATTTAATGGTGATGGTGTTGTAAATTTAATTGGATCTATCTTTAAATCAGACCAAGAAACTTTAACCGATTTTTGGTCACGCAAAAACAAATTTGAGCAGTTACCACTTTTAGGAATTAGCGCAATGGATGACTTGAGAATACAAGCCAATGCAATTAAAATGTTTTCAGGCAGCGTTTACGGTGAAATACCTTATATGTCAGTAATTAGTATTGATAACGTAGATGGACTGTTTATGCCGATTGAATACAGTTATGATTTTAGAACTAAAATGTTAGAATTAAAGTCGTTGCAATTTTATAATGCCGATTTAGCCGATATTCAGTACCTTGTTTCACCTGATTATGGAAATAATACAATAAAACCAACAATCAAAGGATAAATTTTATATATTTGACTATGGATTTTTATAACGGAAATGATAGAATTTTGTACATTAAACAGCTAGGCAGTTGGTTACCAATAGGCTGTTTAACAGGCAATTCACTATCTGAAAGTGCGGAAATGTTAGAAACAACCACAAGAGATAACAACGGATGGGCAACTTCAAGACCTATGATGCAGAATTATAGCATTAGTTTTGAGGGTATTCAAGTTAATACAACCATTGCAGGTGGTAGTTTTGATATTGCAAGTTACGACAAGCTAAAAGTATTAAAACGTTTAAAAACCCTATTAGATTGGAAAATTGAGGGTGCTTTATTTCCTACGGTAGATTATGGAAAATGCTATATTACTGAAATTTCAGAAAGTTCATCAGTTGATGATTTTTTGACTTTTAGCGGAAGTATGACAGGTTACGGAATACCACAAACAAGAAGTAAAGGAACATTTGTATTAAACGATGGCGACCCTGATGTAATATTAACAACCGATGAAACAGCAACTTTAATAATTAGAACAACTGAATAATGGCAATTAACCCAGCAGACATATCAACTATAAGAGTTGGCGAATTAACACCAGGTGCAATTAGTTTATTATCAAATTTACCGATTGAAAACGGAACTGATTTAGAGCGCATAACAGGTCAAGATTTAGTAGATTTTGTAAATACAAACGCTAATACTTTACAATTTGAAATTAAAGATTTATACGTATCACAAGCGTATATTGATGACAATTTTGATAACACAGGATTGGGCGAAAATCTATGTTTAGGATATGCGATTTGCAACGGTCAAAATGGTACACCTAATTTAGATGGATTGGTTGGAATTGGTTACGGTACAAATTACAACGTAATTAAAGCCGTTGGAGGTTCTAAAAATGCAGTAGTAGTTTCACACACACATACATTTACAGGTTCAGAAGATGATACTGCAAATGATGGAGGGTTTATATTAGTAAGTCCGACAAACTCAATAGGTACTAAATCAAGTTTAAGTACAGAGGGAGTTTCAGGAACTAATAAAAATATGCAACCCTATATGGTACTTTTAAAAATTATGAAATTATAAAGTTATGGCAATAAATCCCGCAGAAATTACAACCGTAAGAATTGACCAATTAGCAAACGAGGCACTTACTTTAGCTAGTATTTTACCGCATCAAATTGGAACTGATTTAAAACAAGCCAATATACAGCAGTTAGTTGATTTTGTAGCTACTCAAATAGGCGCAGGTACAGGAGTTGGATTTTTAGCTTTAGCGGTTACAGATGGGCAGCAATTACCTGATGTGCCTGAAGACCCTAGTTTCTTTTTAGCTGGTGCTGGTACTTACTTAAATATTAACGGTTATCCTGATATTATTTGTACTGAAAATTTAAACGCTATAATGTCATTATCCGACCATTGGGAGTTGGCAGTTGAAATACCTATAACACCTTTAATACCATTAGTTGAAAGCGTTACAGGTGCATTAGTTAATAATACAGACCCTTTAAATCCTGTCATTAATACTCCAACGCTTCAACAAGTTTTGGACAACAACCACGATTTGGTGGACAACAATAATTTTCAAGGCACAGACGCAGGAAATGGGAATACAGGAATTAATATAAATGGTTTTGGCGCAAATGCTGCTAAAAATCAAACAGGAAGTAGAAATAATGCTTTTGGTAATTTTTCTTTAGAAGATAATACAGGCGATGATGTTAATGGATTTGGTAGAGGTTCAGCATCTACTAATTCGGGAAATCATATAAACGCTTTTGGTAATGAGGCATTGCAAAACAATTCAGGAAATAATGCTAATGCTTTTGGCGACAGAGCAGGTGATGGAAACACCCACGCAAACGTTAATTTATTTGGTTTAAAAGCCGAAGCCGATGCAGCAAATCAGACCGTATTTTCTAAAGGAGCATCCGACCAAATTAGAGTATCTTTTACAAATGTTACAGGATATAAAAAAGTAGAGTTACAAAACTCAGACGGAACTTTAGCCCTTTTGACCGATTGCGATACAAATGCAATTTTAAATAATATAGGGAATGGTTCAATAATCGACCAAGCATATTTACCAAGTTTTGTTGATGATGTTTTAGAGTTCGCAAATTTAGCAGCGTTTCCTGTAACAGGTGCGACAGGTAAAATCTATATTGCATTAGATACAAACAAGCAATACAGATGGACAGGAACGGTTTACGTGCAAATAACTAACGGATTTATTGCATCGACAGATGATGTGCCTGAGGGTGGTAGTAACTTATATTTCACAGTTACAAGGGTTTTAAATACTCTACTAACAGGAATATCATTTTCAACAGGTCGAGTTATAGCAGCAACGGATACAATTTTAGAAGCATTAGGAATATTACAAAAGCAAATTTCTGATATTTTAGTTATTAAAGCCGATGTAAACTCACCAGCATTTACAGGATTACCAACCGCACCTACAATGGCTGCAAATGATAACTCAACAAGATTAGCCACAACGGCTTATGTAGATGCAAATATTACGGAATATCCTGAAACAACCTACTCTCAAACAATTACTTATACTTCAATTTCACCACCTAGTGGAGGATTAACTGCTAATTATAGAGCGACAAGAGTGGGAAAATGCGTAAGCGTTCGATTAAATTTTAAAAATGCAGTTGCAGGTACAGGTGTTTCTGTTGCAATTATACCGTTTCCATCGGGATTACCATCACCTGGTGCAATAACGGACTTTAACACAAATAATGATTTTATCGGTACAGGTTCGGGAGTGTTTCAAACTGGCGCAAATAGTGGAGTTGCATCAAGGGTAGTTATTCGTAAAGTATCGGGCGGTTATGAAATACACTTAATCGCATCAAGTGCTTCTTATATTTCGGGAATAGTTAATTTTCAATACTTTATATCTTAAATTATGAATAGAAAAACAATTTTATCGAAACAATATCAACTATCAATGTTTGATATTTTAAAGGGGTTATTAATGGCGGTTTTAACACCAGCTTTATTTATCGTTCAACAGTCTTTGGAGAATGGCGAATTAACATTTGATTGGAAGTCAATAGCACTTGCATCGGTATCGGGTGGAGTTGCTTATTTATTAAAGAATTTCTTTGAAACGACAAGGAGAATAACAATAGATAAGAAATGACTTTAGCATCTTTATTTTTGGATAATTGGAAAGAATTAACAGCTACATTAAGCGCAGTGTTTTTATTCTTTGCAGGTCGTAAAAGCACCAAGCTGCAAGAAAAAAAACAGACAGTTGATGCCGTTGAAGCGATGCAAAAAACTTACGATGTTTTTTTGCAACATTACACCAAGCAATACGACGATGTTATGAAAAGACTAACAGATATGGAGTTACGCAATTCTATTCTTTTAGAATCTTCGCAAACGTGGGAGCGCAAATTTAAAGAATTAACGATGCTTTATGAAAAGCTAAAACTTGACTTCGATAAATACAAAAAACTACACGAAAACTCAAAATTATGAAACTAGAACTAAAAAGATTACACCGTACAAATAACTCAACCATTGGCGAATTGTATGTTAATGGAGTATTTGAGTGTTACACACTTGAGGACAAAGAGCGAGAAGTTAAGATTAAAAATGAAACGGCAATACCTAAAGGTGTTTATATTGTCGGTATTACATTATCAAACCGATTTAAAAAAATGCTACCTATTTTAATGAACGTACCAAATTTTGAGGGAGTTCGTATTCATCCCGGTAACTCAAATCACGATACCGAAGGTTGTATTTTAGTTGGCACAACTAGAAGCGTTGATTTTATAGGCAACTCACGTAAAGCATTTAACAAGCTATTTGCAAAGTTGAAAACTGCAAAAGATATTACTATTACAATATCGTAGTTTAAATCATTCGTTAAGTTCTATTTTTCATATTAATGTCGGCTATATCAAACTAAAACAAAATTATTATGGCAGGTACAATCGGTAATCAAAACAGCGCAACTTACAAAAAGCAAATAGTACTTGAATATCTTGCAAAGTTTCCAAACGCTACTACAATGGCTATTGCAAGAATGATACAAAAAGATAATCCTATTGACTTTTCACTTGAAAGCGCAAGAGGTAGCGTTCGAAGATACAGGGGTGAAGATGGTAAAAACAACTCGACAGTAGTACAAGTAGGAGTTCGAACAGAAGAACAAAAAAAACAATGTATATCGCACAAACTACCTGAAAGCGATTACTCAAAATGTGAGCCGTTTATAATTCCAAAGGGTCAAAATAACATCTTAATTTTATCGGATATACATTTTCCTTACCAAGATAACAAGGCGCTTGAATTAGCGATTAATTACGGTATTGAAAATAAGGTAAACTGCATTTATTTGAATGGCGATATATTGGACTTTTACCAGTGCAGTCGATTTACAAAAGATAGGCGGTTGCGTGATATGGCGGGAGAGTTGCAAATGGGTAGGGATTTTCTAAAAATGATGCAAGACACTTTTAAATGTCCTATCTATTATAAGATTGGCAATCACGAGAAAAGGTACGAAGATTATTTAATGATTAAAGCACCTGAATTATTAGGCATTGATGATTTTAAATTAGAGCAACTTTTGCGCTTTCGCGAATTTGGAGTTACGCTTGTCAAAGATAAGCAAATGGCGATGGCTGGTAAACTTGCAATACTTCACGGTCACGAATGGTTCGGAGGATTTGCACCACCTGTAAACCCTGCACGAGGTTTGTATTTAAAAGCAAAAGAAAGTTGTGCCGTTGGTCATCACCATAGAACATCAGAGCATACAGAAAAGACTTTAAGCGGTGATGTCATTACAACGTGGTCAATCGGTTGTTTGTGTGGTTTAGAGCCTGAATATGCGCCTTATAATAATTATAATCACGGCTTTGCTCACGTTAAAGTAGCTAAAGATGGGCAGTACCAATTTGAGAATAAAAGAATAATTAATTATAAAA
>Ga0214162_1000292_pt1 | contig 12178 bp, 10 predicted proteins | sample LakMenepilimnion_3_FD_153000 | JGI IMG/M metagenome (GOLD analysis project Ga0214162, IMG submission 153000) | Freshwater microbial communities from Lake Mendota, WI - Practice 20APR2010 epilimnion v5 | ecosystem: Environmental > Aquatic > Freshwater > Lake > Epilimnion/Euphotic zone | place...
TCGGCAAGCCTCTTGGAGTCCTTTCCGCAGCGCTTCTGGCTAGGCGGTTAAAGGTGGCCGAACTTCCAGATGATGTAAATAAGTCTTCATTATTGGCAACCGGAAGCGCGGCTGGAATTGGTTTTACAGTAGCAATTTTCATCGCCAACTTGGCGTTTGATGATGCAGCGACCCAGGATATAGCTGTTCTAGCGGTGATCGTAGCTTCAGTAGTTAGTGCTTTGATTTCGCTTGTGCTTTTCAAAACAATTGCAAAGAGATAAAACAAAACCCGCCTTTTTAGGGGCGGGCTTTGTTCTAACGGATTAAATTTGCTGCGGACATGTTAGATGTCGAAATACAGCTCGAACTCTGCTGGATGTGGACGTAGTCGAACGTAATCAACTTCTTCCTTACGCTTAAATGCGATCCATGTATCAATTAGATCTTTAGCAAATACTCCGCCCTTAGTTAAGAACTCGTTGTCCTTTTCTAGGTTGTTAAGAACTTCATCTAATGATCCAGGGACCTGAGGAATAGCTGCTGCCTCTGCTCCTTCTAGCTCGTAGAGATCCTTATCAACTGGAGCAGGTGGTTCGATCTTGTTCAAGATTCCATCAAGGCCAGCCATAAGCATTGCTGCGAATGCTAGGTATGGATTTGATGATGGATCTGGGCAACGGAACTCAATGCGCTTTGCCTTCGGATTGGATCCTGTAATTGGGATACGGATACAAGCTGAACGGTTACGTGCTGAGTACACAAGGTTTACTGGTGCTTCATATCCTGGAACTAAACGACGGTATGAGTTAACTGTTGGATTTGTAAATGCGAGAAGTGATGGTGCGTGCTTTAGCAGACCACCGATGTACCAACGTGCCATGTCTGAAAGATCGCCGTATGTGCCTTCTTCGAAGAACAATGGCTTTCCATCTTTCCATAGTGATTGGTGCACGTGCATACCTGAACCGTTATCTCCAAAGAGTGGCTTAGGCATAAATGTCGCTGTCTTTCCACCCTGCCATGCAGTGTTACGAATAACGTACTTAAACTTCATTACATCATCGCCTGCACTAAGGATGTCTGTGAAACGGTAGTTAATTTCCATCTGACCCGCAGTACCAACTTCGTGGTGTGAGCGCTCAACAAGTAGTCCTACCTTGCCAAGTTGCATCACCATTTCATCGCGAAGATCTGCGAATTGATCTGTTGGAGAAACTGGGAAGTATCCACCCTTTACGCGGGTGCGGTATCCACGGTTAGGTGTTCCATCAGCATCGTATTCAACGCCAGTGTTCCAAGCGCCTTCATATGATTCGATCTCGTGAACCGCTGAGTTAATTGTTGTCTTGAAGCGCACGCTATCGAAAACATAAAACTCTGCTTCGGGTGCAAAGAAAGCTGTGTCAGCAAATCCAAGTGAGCGCATGTACTCAACAGCCTTTGCCACAACTCCACGAGGATCACGGCTATATGGAGTGTTGTCTACTGGATTGTGAACAGAGAAAATAATAATGAGGGTTTTTTCTTTACGGTATGGATCCATATATGCAGACTCTGGAACTGGCAAGAGTTTCATATCTGATTCATGGATAGTTTGGAATCCACGGATAGATGAACCATCAAACATTAGGCCATCTGTGAATACCGCTTCATCGAATGATTCAACAGGCACGTTGAAGTGATGTTGGATTCCAGGTAGGTCTGTAAACCGGACGTCAACAAGTTTGACATCCTCTTTCTTGATGTATGCAAAGATTTCTGCTGCGTTCTTAAACATGCTTCTCCCAATTTCACATGTGATGCGCTAAATCTCTCATCATTGAGCCTTGTGCGCTTTTAGTAGTTGAACCCTAGGTCCATACGATGAAATTGGCATAACCCGCTTGTTAAATCCATGTTACGTCTGGAGCTAATGCCAGTTACCCTTGCCACATGAGCTTTCAATTTACGCGTGTGAGCCTTGGGCGCCGATTTGCAGCACTTATGGTGGATTGGCTGGCCTGTTATTTCATCGTGGCAGCCTCTTCTGGCGGAGTAGGCGCAATGGCTCCTAACCGATCATGGACGGTTCTGGCTCTCTTCTTTGCCGAGATTGCTATTCTCTCAGCGCTTCAAGGGGCAACTTTGGGGCACAGAATATTCGGCATCCGAATCGTTCGGTTTATAGATGGCGGGGCGATTACTCCATTGCAAGCACTGGTTCGATCAGCGCTACTAGTAACTGTTGTTTTTGCTATTACCTTTGATGAAAACGGCAGAGGAATGCACGAACGATTTAGTGGCTCTGTTTTAACTAGAGGCTAAAGCCTAAATAGAATTTAGCGACTTTTAGGTGCGCGAGTTGGCATTGGACCCTTTGGAATTGGCATAGACATTCCGCCAACGGCCTTTAGGCGTGCGCGAACTTCACGCATTTGGTGCGCAGATAACTTCTTAGGAAGTCGTTTCATGTGACGCTGCAATTTACGAATTGGAATTCTTCCTTCTTCGTTACCAACAAGAATTTCAATGACCGGAACACCAGGTGCAAAACGTTCTGCTTTCTTTTTTTCATCAGACATCATCTGACGAACAGATTGCGTACCTTCACCTGTTATGACAATTCCAGCACGACCAACGCTGCGATGAACCATGTCCTGATTTCGGGCTACGGCCACTGCTGGAGTTGTAGTCCATCCCTTACGGATCGCCATCAATACGCTTGCGCCTGCACCCATTTGTCCTTCAATGGAGGTGTAAGCAGCTGTTCCTGCTTGGCGTGTAAAGAATAGAAGGGTGAAAAGTGCTGCAAGAGGAAAAGAGACAAAAGCTAAGTAGAAAGGGTGACCAATAGCAGCGCCAATTCCGATTCCAATCGCCCATGAGGCAAGAAAAATACCGGCCAGAGCTACTGGGATCCAAGGCTTAACCTGCTTAGTGACCTTGTAAGCGTCTCTAAAGGTTTGAAAACGAGGGGTCTTGATCTTCTTTTCTTTTGCTTTTCTCTTAAACATATTCTTAGTTTAGTGGGGCAGGAGCGGTTCCACCAAGACGAACTGGTGCCCAACGCTGGCCCACATGGCTATCAGGGTACTTTTCTTGGATATCCCGCAACATTTGGATCATTACTTCGCGCAAGTGAACCTCAGCTACTTCGACATCAGTGTCGCGAGAATAGGTGATGGGCTCGCCAAAAGAAACGCTGACAGGAATTTTGCTTCGTTTAAAACTTGGCTTTACACCTTTGGTATAGACACGTTGGCCGCCCCACACAATTGTTGGTATCACTGGAACCCCAGCACCTATTGCTAAACGAACAGCGCCTGACTTCAGCCCCTTTATTTCAAAACTTGTCGAAATTGTTCCTTCAGGAAATATGCCAATTATTTCACCAGATTTAAGGGCACGTAATGCCGCCACAAAGGATGCAGATCCATTACTTCGATCAACATTGATGTGATGCATTCCGCGCAACAAGGGACCAGCTACCTTGTTATCAAACAACTCTTTTTTTGCCATAAAGCGTACGTATCGCTTTGCCGGCAATGCAGCAGTTCCGGCAAGAGCGAAATCTAAGTAACTTGTGTGGTTAATCGCCAGAATTGCTCCACCTTTACGAGGAACATTGTCCTGTCCTTGAAAAACAAAGTTGAAGCCCAGATATTTCCAGAAGGACTTAACTAGAACGATTACTGGGGGATAGACCAGATCAACCACGAACAGATTTCTTTTCCATGGCTTGCTTGTACAAACGTCCAGCACGGTATGAAGAGCGAACAAGTGGTCCACTCATTACTCCCAAGAAGCCAATCTGTTCTGCCTCTTGTGCCAGCTCAACAAACTCTTGTGGTTTAACCCAACGTTCTACTGGGTGATGCTTATTTGTAGGGCGTAAGTACTGAGTAATCGTGATCAGGTCACATCCAGCACTATGTAGATCAACAAGTGCTTGCGATACCTCGTCACGAGTTTCGCCAAGCCCAAGAATCAAGTTTGATTTAGTGATTAATCCGAAATCCTGAGCCATCCTTAAGACTCGCAATGATTTTTCATAAGTAAATGCGGGGCGTATTTGCTTGAAAATACGTGGCACAGTTTCCAGATTATGGGCAAAAACTTCCGGCCTAGTTTCAAAAATCGGGTTAAGCAAATCAGGATTCGCGTTGAAATCTGGGGCCAACATTTCAACACCTGTGCCAGGGTTTAGTTCATGCACCTTACGAATTGTCTCGGCATATAGCCATGATCCTTCATCTTCCAGATCATCCCGCGTTACACCAGTGATAGTTGCATAGCGAAGTCCCATTGTTCTTACAGACATAGCAACCTTGAATGGTTCGGCTCGATCAATTGCTAAAGGTTTTCCGGTATCAATATTGCAAAAATCGCAACGACGGGTGCAGCGGTCACCACCGATCAGGAAAGTTGCTTCCTTATCTTCCCAACATTCAAAGATGTTTGGACAAGCCGCTTCTTGGCACACGGTATGCAAGCCTTCTGATTTAACTAGGCTATGCAGACGGGTGTATTCCGGACCCATGTTTGCACGAGTCTTAATCCATTCTGGCTTTCGCTCGATAGGTGTTTCGGCGTTACGTGCTTCGATACGAAGAAGTTTGCGACCTTCTGGTGCCATCGTCATACGCTCACCTTTTTCAATGATTCAAAGACATGTCGTTCTACAAGAGGAGCTACTTCATCAATTGTAATTGATCTTCCTAACTCTATTTCCAAAGATGTCACATCGGCATCGGTGATTCCACATGGAACAATTTGACCGAAAGCAGTTAGATCTGGATTTACATTCAACGCAAAGCCGTGCATCGTCACACCCTTTGCTACACGAATGCCAATCGCTGCAATCTTTCTATCACCTAGTGCATCTTGGATCCAAACACCCGAACGGCCCTCAACTCGGACCGCGGCAATCCCTAGATCTTCACAGACCAGGATGAGAGCTGCTTCAATCTCACGTACAAAGCCAACGAGCTCTGTTGGCTTTTGCAATCTGACTATTGGATATCCAACGAGCTGACCTGGACCATGCCATGTAATACGACCTCCGCGATCAACATCAATAACAGGGGTTCCATCATTAGGCCGTTCAGCATCATCGGTTCGACGGCCAGCGGTGTAGACAGAAGGGTGTTCTAGTAATAGCAATGTGTTGGGGCGATTGCCTGAGACGACTTCTTCATGAATTGTTCGCTGTGCATCCCAGGCTTTTTGGTATTCAACTAAGCCCGATCGCGAGAGCGCAATCACTGCATTTGGGGGAGTCTCAAGAACTGGCACGCCAATAGCCTAAAGGTAGGCTTGCCTCCTTACCAATTCACGGTCGAAAGGTCTCATTAAGTGTCCTCCACATCCATTCAGAAGAGTCGCCGCCCACTTGCCTATGCATTACTAATCATTTTCTTGTGGTTTGGCGCTAGCGGAGTTTTTGGTCCTCTCTTTGGCAAGCTGTCCACGGTCCAAGAGAATGACAACTCAGCTTTTTTGCCTGACAGTGCAGAGTCGACACAAGCGGCAAAGATTATTGAGAAGTTTAATCAAGATCAAAATCAGAACCTACCGACCTTGGTTTTGTACGTCGGAGAAGTAGATCAATCCAAGATTGCAGCTCTTAACGCACATCTTGCGCAACTTGGTTCTAAGAAAATTGGTGACACTGATGTTGTTATCGGCAAATACCTTGCGCCTAATGAGCAAATTTTTGCGTTCCCTTCGCAGGATGGCAAAGCACTTTTAGTTAATCTGCCATTTAAATCTGAAATCGCCACCGACTTATTGCCCAACAACAAGCCAGCGCTACCTGAAGTTATAGAAACTCTTCGTGAAGATTCAGCAGAATTTGCAAAGAGTGTCGGGCTAGTTTCAAATGTCACCGGAATCGGTGCTTTGCTTGGAGATTTGTTTGGGGCATTCGAGGGGATTGACTCTTCGCTGCTTCTGACCACACTGGGCGTTGTCGCACTTATTTTGATTGTTGTGTATCGATCACCAGTACTGTGGATCCTTCCTTTGTTTTCGGCGGTTATTGCACTGTCGACTGCAGGTGGTCTTGTTTATCTGCTAACCAAAAATAATGTTATTGATCTCAATGGTCAGTCCCAGGGAATTCTTTCGGTATTGGTTCTAGGCGCAGCAACAGATTATGCACTTCTATTGATTTCGCGTTATCGAGAAGAGTTGCACCATCATGATCATCCTGCGCAAGCGATGAAGTCTGCGCTTAAAGGAGTTTTTGAACCAATCGTTGCATCTGGTGCAACAGTAATTTCTGCGTTGCTTGTGTTATTGCTCAGCGACTTATCTGGAAACCGCGGTTTAGGGCCGGTTGGTGCAATTGGAATTGCCGCAGCGGTGATAACGATTCTTACTTTGTTACCCGCACTATTGATTCTTTTTGGACGTTGGGTTTTTTGGCCGCGTATTCCTAGAAATGATGATGTAAATTCTCAACTAACGGGTACCTGGGCCAAGATTGGTACTGCAGTTGAAAAACGTCCTCGTAAATTGTGGATTATCACCGCAGTTCTTCTTGCTGTATTGGCTGGATTCTCCACAACACTAAACGCCAGAGGATTATCGACAGCTGATGCGTTTACTCAGCGCCCTGATTCGGTTGTTGGGCTGGAACGATTGGGTGAGCATTTCCCAGGAGGTTCTGGCCAACCCACAGAAGTGATTGTTCCAGTTTCACTTGTTGAATCCGTTTCATCGGCGCTTAAAGATGTTGGTGGCGTGTCATCTGTTGAACCATTGCGCATGACCCCTGCAATCCCTGGTCAACCTCTTTCTGAAGTGAAGGTAGTTGATGGCATGGTTGTCTTAAATGCAACTTTGGCTATAAATCCAGATTCGGTTGAAGCCCGAGAGATCATTCCGGTTATTCGTGATGCGGTTCATGCAATTGATCCCAAAATTCTCGTTGGAGGATCCACTGCAGTTGCCTTTGACACTGATGTGTCAGCCAATCGTGACAACCGAACCATCATTCCAATTGTTTTGGTATTGATAACGTTAATTCTTGGACTTCTCCTGCGCAGCATTTTGTCAGCAGCGTTGTTGTTGGGAACTGTAGTTTTATCATTCTTTGCAACCCTTGGCGCATGCCAACTTGTATTTGAGCACATATTTGGATTTAAGGGTGCAGATACTTCCTTCCCATTATTTGCATTCATTTTCTTAGTAGCACTAGGCATTGACTACAACATCTTCTTAATGACTCGTGTGCGTGAAGAAAGTGCCAAGATTGGAACTCGAGCCGGTGTGATTAAGGGTTTAACTGTGACAGGCGGAGTGATCACTTCAGCAGGAATTGTGTTAGCTGCAACTTTTGGAGTATTAGGCATTTTGCCGCTCGTTTTCTTAGCTGAACTTGGCTTTGCAGTTGCATTCGGCGTTCTGCTTGATACCTTGATTGTTCGTACTATTTTGGTTCCGGCGCTGGTCCACGATATCGGTGGAAAAGTTTGGTGGCCATCTAAGCTGCAGAATAGTTAGCATGAGCTTACGTGTTGGTATCGCAGGGTATGGATTAGCTGGACGATACTTTCACGCACCATTGTTAAAGGGATGTGGCTTTGAAGTTGCTGCTATCCAAACTGCAAATCCAGAGCGAACAGCACATGCGGTTTTAGATTTCCCAAACGCCGTCGTGGTTGCAACTGTTGAAGAGTTGGTAGCTCACAAACTTGATCTTGTAGTTGTGGCTTCTGCAAATTTAGTTCATTCTCAACATGCTCTAACTGCAATAAAGGCAGGTATCCCAGTTGTTGTAGATAAGCCAATGGGACGCACCTTGGCCGAAACAAAGGAAATTGTTACTGCGGGTGAATCTGCAGGTGTGTGCGTAACAACTTTCTTTAATCGTCGTTGGGATAGCGATGCGTTAACGGTTAAAAAGGTTTTAGCAAGTGGAGTACTCGGGCAGGTTCATCGAATTGATTCACGCTTTGAAAGATTCCGACCCGATCTAAATCCAACTTCATGGCGAGAAAACATGTCTGCCGCCGATGGTGGTGGGCAACTTTTGGATTTGCAACCCCATTTGATCTCTACAGCAATCGATTGGTTTGGAGGTGCTGAATTAGTTACTGCGACCGTGCGTTCATTGCGCGGTGGGGCAGATGATGATTCAGTTCTAGTTCTACAGCACGACAGCGGGGTTATGTCCTATCTATCGGCAAGTGCCGTTGTTGGCGCGCCAGGTCCTCGAATTAGAATACTAGGCACCAAGGCAGCACTAATAATAAATGATTTAGATCCGCAGGAAGCTCTCTTGCGTACAGGTAAGTTTCCAGAAAACGGAACATGGAGCTATACAACTACAGCTCAAGCTTTTATACATCGAGGAGATGTCGTCGAAGAAATTGAATCCATTCCAGGAAATTACTCCCTCTTTTATAAGTTAGTTGAGTTAGCAATTACCAATGGTGGGCCGATGCCAGTTTCAAATTCAGATGCATTATTAGTTGCCTCCTTAATTGATCAAGCCCGGGAAATTGGTACACGTGCACTCTGATGTTTTGATTGTTGGAGCGGGCTTAGCCGGACTTAACGCCGCAATTCATCTGCAAGATGCAGGTATTGATGTAACTGTAATTGAATCTTCAGATCGTGCCGGTGGACGTGTAGCAAGTGATGTCATTGATGGGTTTATCTGTGACCGTGGATTTCAGTTAATCAATGCACAGTATCCAGCTTTACAAGAGCTCAATATTGTCAGTGAATTAGATTTCATAGCTGCTCCACGAGTTATTGAAGTGTGCCTACAGGATGGACATCATCCAATTGGTGATCCCCGTCAAGTGCCATGGACCGTATTAGATAAAGCTACTGGCTCGATCCCAGAAAAGCTTTCGCTACTACAAGTCATCATGGGTCAGGCTAAGGCGGGCCAATCAATCGGACAAGCTTTGCGCAGTACTGGAAGTTGTTATGAAAGAGTATTGAGACCATTCTTGCACGGTGTCTTTTTAACAGATCCAGACAATGTGGATGCAATCTACGGACAATCCATCATCAAAAGCTTTGTAAGTGGCAAACCCGGTGTTCCTCGACATGGAGTAGGTGAACTTCCAAGAGCTCTTGTTAAGCGTATAAACGGTGTCGTCTACAACACTCGAGTGGATCGCATTGATCAAACTTCAGTTCATACTAACAATGGAACTTTCACGGCTAATAAAATCTTAATCGCAACTGATGCGACAACTGCTGCGCAATTGTTAGGTTTGACCGAAGTGCCACGTATGGCCGGATGTATTACTTGGTATCACGCCGTTTCAAATAATCCTTCTGGAAATGGGCGCTTAGTTGTTGACGGCCTAAAGCGCGGCCCTATTATTAACACAGTTGTCATGTCAGATATATCAACAAGTTACGCACCTGTTGGTCAACACTTGATATCTACGACAACTGATTTAAATGTCACAGAGTCTGATGTGCGCCGTCATTTAGCAATTGTGTGGGGGACTAGTACACATGATTGGCAATTCATTGCAAAGTATGAAATTCCATCTGCGCTGCCGATACACAATGTTGGCCGCTTATTGTCACAAAGTATGAAAATTAATGAACACCATTTTGTTGCTGGTGATCACCGAACTGTTCCATCGCAACAAGGCGCGCTATTTTCAGGCCGCGTCGCAGCGCAATTAATGCTCGACTAGCGCAGCAAGAGCTTCGGAGATGTGTGGGTAATCCCATGTAAACCCTGCTTCTTGTAGAACATGTGGAATGACGCGCTTGGATCCCAGAATCTCAGATGAAAATCCACCCAACGCAATCTTTAAAGCTAAAGCTGGTGCTGGAAAAACCGCAGGTCGGTGCATGGCACGGGCAAGTGCTGAAGTGAACTCTTGATTAGTAACAGGGTTAGGAGCAGTCAAGTTAACGGAACCTGAAATCGGATTTTCTAAAGCGAAAACAATCGCCCTAATTTGATCGTGCAAAGTGATCCATGACCACCATTGCTTTCCATTACCCATTTTTCCGCCAAGACCTAATCGAAATAGCGGAAGCATTTTGCCCAGCGCGCCACCTGTTGGGTCAAGGACAAGACCTGTACGAATTTTCACAGTACGTGTATCACCGGCAAGATCTGCTGCAGCTTCCCATTCTCGACAAACAGCAGCCAAGAAATCATCTCCTGCGCGATCAGTTTCTACAACAGCGCGATTTCCGCTTTCTCCATACCAGCCAATAGCAGAAGATGAGATAAATACTTGCGGCTTTAGCTCTGCTACAGCATGTGCAATCGCGGTCGTACCTAGCAATCTAGAATTTAGGATTTCACTCTTGTATTTTTTGTTCCAACGTTTATCGCCAACACCTGCACCTGCTAAATGGATGATTGCATCGACACCACGAAGTGGTTCGAGATCTACAAAACCTGTTTGCGGATCCCACTGCACCTCATCTGAAGAAACTGGCACGCGACGAACAAGTCGCTGAACTGTATGGCCTTCACTTTTTAGGTGACCAACTAGCGCGGTACCGATTAGTCCTGAGGCACCCGTAACCGCAATACGTTGTGGAACTGGCATATCTGATTTACAACCCTAGATCTGACTCGAAAGCTCCACCTTCAAGGCGTTCTTTCAGAGTTACTAAGAATCGTGCAGCATCTGCGCCATCTACAACACGATGGTCGTATGAAAGTCCAAGGTAAACCATGGAACGAATAGCAATAGTTTCTCCACCATCTTCACCGCGAACAACCATTGGACGCTTAACAACTGCGCCTAATCCAAGGATTGCTACCTGTGGTTGATTGATGATTGGAGTATCAAATAATGCGCCGCGGCTTCCGGTGTTTGTCAGAGTAAATGTTCCGCCACCTAGTTCATCCGGAGTGACTTTGTTATCGCGCGTACGAGCTGCAAGATCTGCAATCTTTCGTGCGATTCCACCCATGTTCAGATCACCAGCATTTGCAATCACCGGGACAAGTAATCCTCGCTCGGTATCAACTGCAACACCAAGGTGCTCTGCACCGTGATACGTGATTTGGTCACCTTCTACAGATGAGTTAAGAACAGGATGTTGCTTCAATGCTTCACACACTGCAACAGCAAAGAATGGAAGGAATGAGAGCTTTACGCCTTCACGCTCTTCAAAGCTTGCCTTAGAACGATCACGAAGACGTGCAATCTTTGTGACATCAACTTCAATAACAGTAGTTAATTGAGCACTGACCTGAAGTGATTCAACCATTCGTGCTGCGATAACTTTACGAAGTCGAGACATTGTCACTGTTGTTCCACGAAGTGGTGAAACCGCAACTACTGGTGGCTTTGGCGCACTTGGTGTCGACGCAACTGCTACAGATGCAGCGGGTGCTGCAGGACGAGCTAGTGCTTCAACATCTTCACGACGAATTCTTCCACCGATACCAGTACCAATTACTTGCGCAAGATTTACGCCAAGTTCAGATGCAAGCTTTCGAACTAGGGGAGTTACATATGCATCTGCTGGTTGTGACACTGGTGCAGCAATAACTGGGGCTGGAGGAGGAGTTACAGGTGCTGCAATAACTGGTGCAGCAATTACTGGCGCTGGAGGAGGAGTTACAGGTGCTGCGACAACAGGCGCAGGAGCTGCGACAGCACCGGTTGAAGAACCGATTAATGCAAGACGGGCGCCAACCGGAACAGTTGTATCAACTGCAACATCTATGGCAAGAAGAGTACCTGCGACAGGTGAAGGAATTTCGGTATCAACTTTGTCAGTCGAAACTTCTAGTAGTGCTTCATCTACTGCAACAGAGTCGCCAACATTTTTTAGCCAACGGGTAACAGTTCCTTCAGAAACGCTTTCACCTAGTGCTGGCATGGTGATTACAGTTCCTGCACCAGATGGCGCTGGAGCAGAAGGTGCAGCAGCAATAGGTGCTGGTGTTTCAACCACAGCGACTGGAATCACTTGCTGAGCTGGAACCTGTGCCACTGGAGGATTCGATGTATCTCCGGACACAGCACTATCGGAGATGATTGCAAGCACTGCTCCAACTGGAACTGTCTGATCAATCTGCACAACAATTTTTTGAAGAATTCCAGCTACTGGTGAAGGAATCTCTGTATCAACTTTGTCGGTCGAAACTTCTAGGAGCGGTTCATCAACATTGACATGATCACCTTCGGCTTTTAACCAACGAGTGACTGTGCCTTCGCTAACGCTTTCGCCAAGTGCTGGCATCGTTACTGAAAAT
>Ga0214162_1000293_pt1 | contig 12159 bp, 15 predicted proteins | sample LakMenepilimnion_3_FD_153000 | JGI IMG/M metagenome (GOLD analysis project Ga0214162, IMG submission 153000) | Freshwater microbial communities from Lake Mendota, WI - Practice 20APR2010 epilimnion v5 | ecosystem: Environmental > Aquatic > Freshwater > Lake > Epilimnion/Euphotic zone | place...
TTATTTCAGTATGAATATTAAAATTATCAAATTAAAAAAACTACTTCTTCCAAAATTTTAATTTTTTCTTCAATCGTTTCTTTCTGTAAAACTGTTCCTGAAAATCAGAAGTGAATTTCCAAAGAGTTTCGAAAATGAGTGCTTCAGGCTCTTTTGAACATTTTGAATATTCATTGCTCATTATTACAATCATTTCTTTCAGAGGAGTTAATCGGCACAAGTTTTTCATACGCAGATTAAAATTCATAGAGTTATGAAACTCCATTCTATTTAAGTCAACTAAGAAAAAATCATAGCCGCCAAATGCATTTTTTTTAATTAAAGTATTACCTGGAGAATGATCTAAAAACTCAATTCCCTTTTGGTGCAAATGAAAACAAAATTGTGTAAACTCACGCAAAATAGTGTCGCGATTGGGATAATCAGGAATCTCTATCAATTCTCTAAAAGTTAAATCGCATTGCATTTGCTCACTGATATAAAAACTTTTTTGTAGACCAAAAGCCGATAAGAATTCAATAAATCCAATTGGAGCAGGAGTCCCCACGTTTAATGCAATCAATTTATTGGCAAATTCAAAAGAACGCCTAGCTTTAGACTTTCTAAAATACTGATAGACAAATTGATTAATTAAATGAGGTACTTTGAAGGATTTAATATTTACATATAATGCATCTAACTTAAAAAGCTTAATTTGATTGCGCTGACCCATTACAAAATTTTCTCCTTTGGAATCAAAATGTTCAATACAGTCTAAAAGTCTATTTTCAAAATCTTTGTACGCAGGATTAAATAATGCAATCATAAAAATTTTCAGCAAATTTAGTTAGTTTTGCAAAGTAACAAAAAAAACAAAGAAGATAATGCGAATTACTTTAATCAGTCATGATAATTGGGGTTATAACTACAATATCGCCGTTGCATTAAAAAAAAAGGGGCATGTTGTACATCATATTGATTTTAGCACTTTCAAATATAAATATCCAAATTTTGGATATAAAGTGTATAATTTTTTCCTTAAAGCATTCTTCAAAAGGAATCTAAAAAACATCCATTTTGGCAAGGAAATTGTCCGCCGATTAGAGCAATTAGACGAAATTCAGGATGCAATATTAACCATTAAAGGAGATTGGATAGATCCAAAGCAGGTTTTAGAATTTAAAAAATACACCAAAAAATCAATCGCCTATTTTAATGACAACATATATCGGTGTCCCAAAATACTAAAGGTTATTCCGAACTTTGACGAAGTATATTCCTTTGAAAAAGAAGATTGCGAAAAACACCATTTAAAGTTCATGCCAAATTGGATATATCAAGAAGAAAATCAAGAAATCCAAAACAACACATTTGATTACGATGTTTTTAACATCAGTTCAAAAGACAATCGGTTTAAAACTATTTGTAAAGTCGCTGACGAGTTAAAAAAGCAAAATATTAAATCAAAGATTATCATTTATGATAAAAAAAATAAAAATAAAAATTCCAACATCGAATTCATATCAAATTATATTCAAATTGCAGATGTAAAAAAACATATAACCCGTTCCAAAATCCTTTTAGACATACACCGAAAAGAACAAAACGGATTAACGTTCAGAGTCTTTGAAAGCTTAGGTATGAACAAAAAGTTAATTACAACAAATCCAGACATACTAAATTACGATTTTTATAACCCAAATAATATTCACGTAATTGATGAAGAAAATATCCGTTTTGATGCAGAATTTTTCAACGTACCTTACGAACCAATTCCTGAAGATATATACAATAATTATACTTTAGACAACATGCTTAAAAGAGTCTTTGACCTTTAAATTATTAATATCCATTTATAAAATAAAATGACTAAAATTAATATCGTTTTGCCTCTTCTACCTAAAAAACCAATTGGAGGCTTCAAAGTTTTATTTGAATATGCGAATCAAATGATTGAAGATTCATGTGATGTGACAATATATTATCCCAAAAAACTTAAACCCGAAAACATAAAAAAAGGTGTTTTTTACAAAATTCTATTTACTTTTTTTCATGTTTTAAAGACTAAAAACAATTATGGGGTAACTTGGTTTAATTTAAACGAAAGGGTAAAAGAAGAATTTATATATACTTTAGAGGAAAAATATATTAGAGAAGCCGATGTAATTATTGCAACATCATGGGAAACTGCCGCATGGATTGGAAACTATTCTATAAACAAAGGAAAAAAATTATATTTGATTCAAGGTTTTGAAACTTGGTCTGGAAGCAAAGAAGAAATTTTTAAAACTTGGAAAATGCCATTTCAAAAAATTGCCATTGCGCAATGGTTAAAAAATTTAGTTACCGATATAGGAGAAGAATGCAGTATCATTAGAAACGGTTTGGATTATGACACTTTCGGAATAGATGTTGATATTAAAGAGAGAAATCCTTCAAAAATAAGTATGTTGTACCATAAATCAGAAATAAAAGGATCAAAGATTGGTATTGAAGCATTAAAAATAGTTAAAAAAAGCATTCCTAATTTAGAAGTTGATTTTTTTAGTACCTCTAAAAGGAGTAGAAAAATACCCCAATTTATAAATTATTATAGAAAACCTGGTGATTTGAGAAAATTATATAATAATTCAAGCATATTCATATCAACGAGTTTATCCGAGGGATGGGGATTGCCTCGTGCCGAGGCTATGCAATGTGGTTGCGCTACCATAATAACCAATATAGAAGGTCATAATGATTATGGAATAAATGGCGAACACTATTTAATGGTTGCCCCAAAAGACTCTCACGAATTAGCCAATGCCATAATAAGATTAATAAATGACAAGGAGTTGCTATACGAAATTTCAAAATCAGGCAACGAATTAGTAAAAAATTTCACTTGGAAAAGTTCTTATCAACAATTGAAAAAACATTTTTAATCAACAAAAAAATCCAAAAAGCATTCCATTATTAATAGGTAATGTTTTTAAACATTGAATACATAAAATAAAAAAATAGCATCCTGATTGATGAATAAATAAGTCCCTAAAAATTTGAATTAATAAAAAAATAAGAAGCAAACACTGATTTATTTTTAGAAAAACTATATTTATGCCAAATACTTCATCAACAAAAACTCAACTCCATAAATTTTAAACATTAATGATGGACATCAACCAAGAAATCCACAATGCCTACGAAGTCATCAAAGAAGGCGGAATAATCCTTTATCCAACTGATACGGTCTGGGGAATTGGTTGCGATGCTACAAATGCAGAAGCCGTTGAAAAAATCTACAAACTCAAACAACGAGTCGAAACTCAAAGTATGATTGTTTTGATGAATGGCGAAAAAATGATGTACAACGTTTTCAAGGACATTCCAGAAGTAGCTTGGCAAATTATGGATTTATCTGACCCGAGTCCCGATAGCTATCGGGACGAACAGGCGAAGCAAAAACCAACAACCCTGATTTTAGATAAGCCAAGAAATGTGGCACCCAATCTAATTGCTGCTGACAATTCTTTAGGAATTAGAATTGTTAAAGAACCTTTCTGTTTCAAATTATTGGAACGAATGAAAAAACCTTTGGTTTCAACTTCAGCGAATATTTCGGGGCAGCCCACTCCTATTGCCTTCAAAGATATTAGTCCAGAAATTATAAAAGGTGTAGACTATGTTGTAAATTTACAGCGCGAAAAAATTGCAGGAAAACCTTCGACAATCATAAAATTGACGAACGATTCTCAGGTAAAAGTGATTCGGAAATAGTTTTTTTCACCACAGATTCACTGATTTTATTTAAAAAAAAATAAATTTCACAGATTATTATGCCAGACTATTTATACGAAGATGATACTTATAAAATTATTGGTGCTTTAATAGAAGTCCATAAAAATCTGGGTAAAGGTTTCTCTGAAATTGTTTATAAAGATGCGTTTGAATATGAGTTGAAAAGGATTAATTTTTCTTTCGAAAGAGAGAAAGAATATTTAGTTCATTATAAAGATATTATATTAAATCATAAATTTTATGCTGATTTTGTTGTATTAGATAAAATTATTATTGAAATAAAATCAACAGAATCATTACACGAAAAGCATATTTCACAATGCTTAAACTATTTGCACGTTTCTGGACATAGACTCGCTATTATAGTAAACTTTAACAAAACTTCTCTTGAATACAAAAGAATTATCAAATAATTTTTGAAAAAAATCAGTGAATCAGTGGCTACAATAAAAACCAACTATAACAAAGCATTAAACAATAAAATATTCGGAGTCGTTTCTCAAGCTTCGCAAGAACTTAACATCGAAAGTTATGTGATTGGCGGTTTTGTGAGAGATTTACTTTTGGAAAGAGATTTCAAGAAAGACATCGATATCGTTGCCGTGGGCAGCGGAATAGAGTTAGCCTTAAAAGTTTCGGAATTACTGCCTAATAAGCCGAAAGTACAGGTTTTTAAAACCTACGGAACGGCAATGTTGCGATTTGAAGAAATTGAAATTGAATTTGTGGGCGCTCGAAAAGAATCGTACCATTTTGAAAGCCGAAATCCTGTCGTGGAAAACGGAACCTTGGAAGACGACCAAAACCGCCGCGATTTCACCATCAATGCTTTGGCTTTATCTTTAAATAAGGATGATTTTGGTGAACTCTCTGATCCCTTCAATGGATTATCAGCCCTGAAAAACAAAATCATCAAAACACCGCTCGATCCAGATATTACTTTTTCTGATGATCCTTTGCGAATGCTCCGTGCTATAAGGTTTGCCAACCAATTAGGTTTTGAAATTGAAGAAAAATCCTTGCAATCCATCAAAAAAAATGCAGAACGAATCAACATTATTTCTGGCGAAAGAATTGTTGATGAATTGAACAAAATCCTTTCTACCGACAAGCCTTCCATTGGATTTTTATTATTGTACAAAACCGGTCTTTTGGACATCATTCTTCCCGAATTAACCGCTTTAAATCAGGTAGAAGAAATAGAAGGACAAACCCATAAAAATAATTTTTACCACACTCTGGAAGTGGTCGACAATATTTGCCCCAATACAGATGATGTTTGGTTGCGCTGGTCTGCCTTGTTGCATGATATTGGTAAAGCTCCAACCAAACGATTCAAGAAAAAACAGGGTTGGACGTTTCATGGTCATGAATTTTTAGGTGGAAAAATGGCAAAGAAAATCTTCGAAAGATTGCGAATGCCATTGAACCACAAAATGAAATTTGTACAAAAAATGGTAATGATGAGCTCACGTCCCATTGTTTTATCGGAAGATATGGTAACCGATTCTGCCGTGCGTCGTTTAGTTTTTGATGCTGGCGAAGATGTGGAAAGTTTGATGACTTTATGCGAAGCCGATATCACGACCAAGAACCCCAATAAATTCAAGAAATACCACCAAAATTTCGAGATTGTTCGCAAGAAAATCGTGGAAGTGGAAGAACGGGATCATGTCCGGAATTTTCAGCCACCCATTTCTGGTGAAGAGATTATGGCGATTTTTAATTTACAACCTTCACGAGAAATTGGCATCATGAAAGAAGCCGTAAAAGAAGCGATAATGGAAGGTGAAATTCCGAACGAATATCAAGCAGCTTATGATTTTGTTTTGAAGCGTGGAGCCATATTAGGTTTGACAAAAGTTTAAGTATTGTTTAGTCTTCGTTTATTTAAAAAATTCTTAATTTTATAAAAATTTAGATTATGGATATAGCCGAATTAAAATTGGAAATAATAGCCAAAATTATCGCAACTGACGATGTCGCTCTTTTGAACAAAATTCAAGAAATCATAAATGATTATGAAGCCAATTCGGTAGTTAATGAACCGACTACAACTTATGAAAGAATCAGATTTTTTTCGGCCGAAGAGAAACGAAAAATAAATCTTGCCCTCCAACAAGTTAAAAATGGCGAATGTATTTCCGATGAAGAAGCCCAAAAAGAAATTGAAAAATGGTTCGAGGAACAAGAATAGTCTGGGCTCCAAATGCTTTACAATCAAGAAAATCTATTTTCGCATATTGGAATAAAAGAAATAAATCTGATGTCTACAGTAAAAAACTAAATGTTTTATTTAACGAATCCATCAAACAAGCTTCTTTATTACACGAGACGGGAAAACCTACTGAATTTAAAAATATTAGACTAAAAATCGTCAGCCATTTTGAACTCATTTATGAAGTTTCTGATACCAAAATCACAATTATCGACATCTGGGACACGCGACAAAATCCCCAAGACTTTCCAATAAAATAAAATGAAAAATAAAAATAAATCCGTAATAATCTGGTTGCTTTCAGGTTGCTTCTTATTATTTATAATGGTCGTAGTTGGTGGCATCACTCGTTTGACCAATTCAGGATTATCAATGACCGATTGGCATTTAGTCACCGATACTTTTCCACCGTTAAGTGAAGAAAAATGGACCCAAGCATTCGAGGAATATAAAAAATTTCCGGAATACCAAAAGATAAATATCCACAACGATTTCAAGCTCAGTGACTATAAATTCATTTATTTCTGGGAATGGTTTCACCGTTTTATTGGACGAATCATTGGATTGGTATTCATCATCCCCTTTGTATATTTCCTTATCAAAAAAAGACTTTCTAGAGAAACCCTAAAAAAATGCATAATATTGTTGGGAATGGGCGGTTTTCAGGGATTTTTGGGTTGGTTTATGGTACGAAGTGGCCTGATTGACAATCCAGATGTAAGTCATTTTAGACTTGCGTTGCACTTGACTTTTGCCTTCATCACCTTTGCTTACACGCTTTGGGTGGCCTTAGATTTAATTTATCCAGATAAAGTAAAGGTATTACTTCCATTACAAAAACTGGCCCGAGTCGCATTTGTATTTTTATTAGTTCAAATCATCTATGGAGGATTCGTCGCAGGATTGAATGCGGGTTTAATTCACAATCATTGGCCCTTGATGAGCGATGGACAATTCCTTCACGAAAGTGTAATTTTAGAAAAAGACAGTTGGTTTCAAAGACTTACCGAAGGGAAAAGCGGAGTTCAGTTTGTTCATAGAACTTTAGCTTATGTAGTGGTTGGGTTGATGTTGCTTTTGTTCTATAAAAGCAGGAATTACGAGCTTACAAACCAACAAAAAAATGGATTGAATGCAATGATTTTAATTGTATTTTTACAATTTACATTAGGAGTTTTTGCATTGCTTTATAGCGTGCCGCTTTGGCTGGGATTAGCACATCAAGTGGTTGCTTTCTTTTTGCTTACGGCGATGACATTCACTTTACATCGATTGTCGAAATAAAAAAACAACCTCAATAACCCAAGATTAAAACCGTGGGCAATTAAAAAAAATTATACCTGACTATATTGTCACATTTCTCTTTTTCTTTAACTTAAAATGTCTAAACTTGCTGCCGAAGATGAATTCCTGGATTTGTCAGATTACGGAAGACCTATTGGAAAACTATTTGCCAATCAATTAAAAAATACCCGATTTACCCCCATTCATGTCACGCTCCTTTTTGGCGTTTCCGGCTTGATTGCTATTTACTGTATTTTACAAAATCAGTACTTTTTGGCTAGCTTTTTCATCATTCTAAAATCAATTATTGATGCTGCCGATGGCGAGTTGGCAAGAATTAAAAATACGCCTTCTTACGTTGGCAGATACCTCGACAGCGTGTTTGACATAGTCTTGAATTTTCTGTTTTTTATGACAATTTGTTATGTGTCCGAAACATCATTTTGGCTGACATTAATTGCCTTTTTTTGCATCCAATTGCAAGGCACTTTATACAATTATTACTATGTGATTTTAAGAAATAAATCCGTTGGCGGAGACAAAACCAGCAAAATTTTTGAAGATAAATCACCCCGAGCATTACCGGGAGAAAGCCAAAAATCAGTCGATATTTTATTTCAAATCTATACGATTGTTTATGGCATTTTTGACAAAATAATTCACACTTTAGACAGTGATGCCTATAAGGTAAAAAAGTTTCCAAATTGGTTTATGACAGTTGTTTCTCTTTACGGATTGGGTTTTCAATTGTTGATAATTGCTGGGATGTTATCTTTGAATTTGATTGATTATATCGTCACTTTTTTTATTATTTACACTTTGCTGATTATTGTTTTAATAGGGATTCGAAAGACCTTTTTTAAGACTTAAAATCGTCATAGAAAAAATCTATATAAAATAGATAAATAACTCAACATCAGTAATTTTAAATGCGTTTATGTGTTTTTATAATTTAAATATAATTTTAACCTATCCAAGACTTAAAATCAGATACTTTTTCCCTACTTACTATCACTTCATCGTCCTTATAAGTGGGCAAAATAACTTTTAATCTTGAGTTAGAATACAATACAATTTCCTTGATTGACTTTAATGGAACTATAAATTTTCGGCTAATTCGGAAGAAATTTTTTGGATCTAATTCTTGTTCTAAAACTTCCAAAGTAGATTCAATCAAATAATTTCTATTGTCTAAAGTGTGAATATAGGTTCCTTTATTTTCACTAAAAAAACATTCGATTTCATCGATGGTAATCACCTTGAGATGCTGACCTATTTTAACCGTAAACCGAGTTTTATAAATTTTATCAAACGGATTTGAGAGCATTTTTTTGATTGTTTCAAAATCTAAATTTATAGGAGAACTTTCATTTGGGAAACGCGTTTTGAATTTTGAAACTGCCACTTCTAAATCATCCTCATCGATGGGTTTTAAAAGATAATCAATAGAGTTTAATTTGAATGCTTTTAACGCATATTCATCAAAAGCTGTGGTGAAAATAACTGCGCTTTTAATGTCGATTTTTTCGAAAATTTCAAACGACAATCCATCAGATAATTGAATGTCAAGAAAGATTAAATCCGGATGTTCATTTTTTAAAAACCACTCGATAGATTCCTCGACGGAATGAAGCATTACTCCTACTTCGATATTGAGTTTTTCGAGTTTGCGTTGCAATAATCTTGCAGCAGGTTTTTCGTCTTCGATTATTATTGTTGTCATTTTTTAAGTTGGAGGTTAGAAGTCAGAAGTTTAAAGGTTTAATAGTTTTGAAGTTAGTAATCTGCTCTCGAAGTTTCGGAACTGCAATCTGAACATTACAAACTGAACACTTCTCCTCACTCCCATTTCTCGCTTTTTTCTTTTTCCATAAACTCTTTGATTTTTTTCTCTTCCCAATCCTTACTAAAAAAAGACATATAATTGAAGACTTTTAAACCATGAAAAACAACTCCAATTCCCCACCACAATAGTGGCCAAAAAAACCACAAATGCTTTGGCGAAGTGAGCAGATTGATAACCAAAAACCCAATGTTTACTGTAATATAAGAAATTAAATTGCCGTAAAATCCCTTAATTTCTTCTACTCTTTTTCTAGCTTTAAAATAGCGCTCTTCTTTTTGATAATTATTTTCCATAGCTTTAAATATTATTCCCAAGTTTGTTTATTTTCTTCTTTTCTCAAAATTTCTTGAATTTTACGCTCTTCCCAATTGGAACTGTACCCGAAAACTTTGAAAGCGTGCATCAAAACTCCGAATCCCCATCCTGCCGCCGAAAACCAAAACCATTGAAATTGTGGAGAATATGTTAGATTCACAAAAATTAATATTGGAATAACACAACAGTAGGATATTAAGTTTCCGTAAAATCCCTTAATTTCTTCTACTCTCTTTTTGGCTCTGTAATAAGCCGTGTTGTCATTATAATTTATTGCTCTTTCCATAATCGAAATTTGTTTAGTTAATATAGGTATTTTGACTGTAAATGTTTGTTCGTTTTGCTCTATCAAAACTTTTCTGTTGGTAATAATTCCATAACGATTGATGATGTTTTGTAATCCTACGCCTTGACGAATTTGCAATACTTCTTTCTTTTGAAAATCGTTTTTTATGGCTAAATAATCTCCCTCAACATAAATCCGAATGTGCAGGGGTTTTAGTTCGCTAACCACATTGTGTTTTACCGTATTTTCTAGTAAAAGTTGCAACGAAAGGGGAACTACTTTGGCTTCAGGATTAATAATTGTTGTTGGCAATTCATAAAACAAGCTGTTTTCGAAGCGCATTTTTAACAAATTCATATAGGTTTTAGCGAAAGCCAATTCTTCTTCAACCAGAACCAATTCTTTGTCTTTTTGTTCCAAAACATAACGGTAAATCTTGGACAAAGAAGTAGTGAATTTTTGTGCATTTTCAGGATTTTCTTCAATCAGAGAGCTCAAAACATTCAAGCTATTGAATAGAAAATGCGGATCAATTTGGTTTTTTAAACTTTCGAACTTTGCCGAAGCCGTTCCTGCGATTATTTTTTGTTCTTTTACTCTATTTTCTTGAAGCGTTTTGTAAAAATAAAAAGAATGAATAGTCAACAAAACCAAAATCGCAATTATAGAGGATACTATATAATTTGACGCTCTTTCGTTATTCCAAAATACTTCAAGTGTGTTGTTTTTAATAATTAAAGCTTCAAAAAACCGCAATAAAAAAATCACAAATAAAGTTACTACAAACGAAAGTACAAACCCAATTATCAATCGTTTTGGACTGTATCTGTTTTTTGAAAAAATAGCATCTAACTTTATGTGTAAAAAAGCATTTACAAAATATAATGATAAACTATATGCCATACAATATCGGAAGCGCTTTCCTAAATCATGCCCTAGTTGATAGGAAGATTCAAATTGTATTCCGCCATATAATACTTCAATAAAAAGTAATACTACGTAAATAATAAAACTTATTACTAGTGCCTTTGGAATTTCTTTTAATAGTCTGTTCATTTTATCTGGTTTAACAAACCTGACAGGTTTTGCTTTTTATTTACAATTTTTCAAAACTGTTTCTGCTTATTCTTAAACTCTTTTTGAGAATCAACCATTTCAGGTTTAAATGTAGCAAAAAGTCAGATAGTTTTTTACTTTTGTTCTTTTGGCTATAAAAAACTGCAAATAAAGAGAATGATTACGATTATAATTTTGGTCATAATTCTAATTTTTATGTTTTTAATTAATGCTGGAACAAATTTATATGCGTTTTAACCGTTTAAAAATTTATTCTTACCGAATTGTGGAATTTTGGAGATGGATTGTATTCTAACATAATTTCTTATATATTTACAATACACTATTAAACTTTTATGAAAACCGAAAAAGAGAAAATGATTGACGGAGAATACTACTTGGCTGGTGATACAATTCTAGTAAAAGAACGTCGAAGAGCAAAAAACTTGCTGCATCGGTTAAACGTAACTGAATATCGTTTGACCAAAAAAGCGAAAGAAATTCTAAAAGAATTAATTCCGAATGTTGGCAAAAGTTTTTATGTAGAACCACCATTTCATTGTGATTACGGGTACAATATTAGTTGTGGCGATAATGTATATTTTAATGTAAATTGTGTCGTTCTTGACGGTGCAAAAGTCACAATTGGCTCCAATGTGTTTTTTGCGCCCAATGTTCAAATATACACTGCCAATCATCCTCTTGAAGCCGAGTTAAGAAAAACACTTGAAAATGCTTTGCCTATTTCTATTGGAGATGACTGTTGGATTGGAGGAAATACTATCATTCTACCCGGAATAAAAATAGGAAATGGTTGCGTGATTGGAGCCGGTTCAGTAGTTACAAAAGACATTCCCGATAACTCATTGGCAGTTGGAAATCCAGCGAAAGTAATTCGGAAATTGAATGTTTAATTCCTGAAAAATAATTATTTTTATGAACAATAATAAATTGAACATCTTACTATATTACTAATTTTAAAAAAACTTTATGAAACATTTAAAAACATTTTTAGCATTGACTTTTATTTTTGTAGCCAACAGTATTTCGGCACAATCCACTTTTGAAAAATGGCCAGCCATAAAAGAATTTCACGAAGTAATGTCAAAAACTTTCCATCCTGCCGAAGAAGGTAATTTTGCTCCGATAAAAGCACGTTCCGAAGAAATGATGACAAAAGCCGCCAAGTTACTAAAATCAGATATCCCTGCAGCGTTTAAAACCGAAGCCATTCTTGCCTCAGCTGGCAAATTAGAAACCCAAAGTACAGCGTTACACAAATTAATTACTTCAGGCGCAACCGATGATGCTATTTTTAAATCAATTACAACTTTACACGATACTTTCCACGAGATTGTAGGACTCTGTTCAGAAGAAAAAAATTAAAAAAAAGCCTAA
>Ga0214162_1000294_pt1 | contig 12103 bp, 6 predicted proteins | sample LakMenepilimnion_3_FD_153000 | JGI IMG/M metagenome (GOLD analysis project Ga0214162, IMG submission 153000) | Freshwater microbial communities from Lake Mendota, WI - Practice 20APR2010 epilimnion v5 | ecosystem: Environmental > Aquatic > Freshwater > Lake > Epilimnion/Euphotic zone | place...
CCAACGGTGGTTCTTGTTTCCGTTTTGACTTTTATGGTTTGGGCAAATTTTGGTCCAGAACCTGCCATGGTTTATGGTTTTATCAATGCGATTGCCGTTTTGATTATTGCCTGTCCGTGTGCTTTGGGATTGGCCACGCCCATGTCGGTCATGGTTGGAGTAGGCAAAGGGGCACAATCGGGAGTTTTGATTAAAAATGCCGAAGCTTTGGAAAATATGAACAAAGTAAATGTGCTGATTACAGACAAAACCGGAACGATTACGGAAGGAAAACCATCCGTCGATCAACTATTTTCTTCGAATAATGAAGCCGATAATTTGTTGCAAAACATCGCTTCTTTGAATCAATACAGCGAACATCCATTGGCGCAAGCCGTGGTCAATTATGCCAAATCCGCAACTGTTTCCTTGGTGGAAGTGAAGGATTTTGAAGCTATTTCCGGCAAAGGTGTCATTGGAACGGTAGCCAATAAAAAAGTGGCTTTGGGGAATATAAAGCTGATGGAACAAGTGAATTCAACTGTTTCCAATGATTTGGAAAACAAAATTATGACCGAACAAAAACTGGGAAAAACAGTTTCCTATATTTCTGTTGATGGAAAAGCCCTTGGTTTTGTGTCGATTTCGGATAAAATAAAAGCAACAAGCGCCGATGCTATTCAGGAATTGATGCGCCAGGGAATAGAAGTCATCATGATAACGGGCGACAATGAAAATACGGCAAAAGCGGTCGCCAATGAATTGCATTTGACCGGTTTTATTGCCAATTGTTTACCAGAAGACAAATTAAGAGAAATTAAACGCCTGCAATCCGAAGGTAAAATTGTGGCCATGGCAGGCGACGGCATCAACGACGCACCCGCTTTGGCACAAGCCGACATAGGAATTGCGATGGGGACAGGAACAGACGTGGCAATTGAAAGTGCTAAAATTACTTTGGTAAAAGGCGATTTGCAAGGAATTGTAAAAGCTAAAAACCTGAGTCATGCCGTGATGCGAAACATCAAACAAAACTTGTTTTTTGCTTTTATCTACAATGTATTCGGGATTTCGGTGGCTGCAGGCATGTTGTATCCTGTTTTTGGGGTTTTGCTTTCGCCCATGATTGCTGCAGCTGCGATGAGTTTTAGCTCGGTTTCGGTGATAATGAATTCGTTGCGATTGCGGCGTTTTAAAATTTGATTTACCATATAAGTTATCGGTTTTAAAAGTTTCTTATATGCCTTATTTGGTTTAAAATTTTATTTCACTTTAATATTTTTCTCGATGGCGCGAATCATTTCGCCCGCAATGTCTTTGTTTGTGGCACCTTCAATTCCTTCGAGTCCCGGTGATGAATTCACTTCGAGCAATAATGGTCCTTTTGAAGAACGAATAATATCAACACCTGCCACTCTCAAATCCATCGCTTTGGCAGCACGAATGGCAATTTTTTTCTCATCGGCTGTGGGTTTTATCACCGAGGCCGTTCCTCCAAGATGGATGTTGGCCCTGAATTCTCCCGGCATGGCTTCTCGCTGAATGGTGGCCACCACTTTTCCGTCGACCACAAACAAACGCAAGTCTTTTCCGTTGGCTTCCTTTATGAATTCTTGCACCAAAATATTGGCATTTAAACTTTTGAAAGCATTGATAACACTTTCTGCGGCTTTTTTGGTTTCGGCCAGAACAACGCCTTTTCCTTGAGTTCCTTCGAGTAATTTCACGATTAGCGGGGAACCGCCCACCATTTTTATCAAATCATCGGTGTCTAAAGGAGAATTGGCAAAACCAGTTGTAGGAATGTCGATTCCGCTTTGCAAAAGCAGTTGTAGCGAAAATAATTTGTCTCGTGATTGCGTGATTGCAGTTGAGGAATTCAAGCAATATACATTCAAAGCCTCGAATTGTCGGGTTAAAGCACAACCATAAAAGGTAATGCTGGGACGGATTCTTGGGATAACGGCATCAAATTGGTTTAATATTAGTCCGCCACGATAATGAATTTCTGGAGTTTTGGCATCTAATTTCATGTAACATTCCTTGATGTTCAAAAAGTGCATTTCGTGACCGCGCATTTCGCCCGCTTCCATAATTCGCTTGTTGCTGTACAATTCTGGATTGCTGGCCAAAAGTCCGATGCGCAAACCGGAACTTGCTTTCTCGGAATTTTTATACACTTCCTTTAAACTGTCGCTTGTGGGTTGGCCCAAAAGATATTGCTGTTCAGGATCAACCAAAACCCTTCCACTCATGGCTTCCCGTCCGAGCAACATTCGAAAACCCATGGAATCTCTATTGGTCAACGTCATTTCGATGAGCCAATTAGAGTTTCCAATTTCTAAATTGGTTTGGATTACGTAACGTTCTTCCCGGAATCCGCTGGAACTTTTCACGACCCTTTTGTCCACTAAAGGCGATTCGCAATGTATAATCGTTTTGACGTTGTTTTGGATGGGATTGATGTCAAATTTCACCCAATTTTGGCCTTCTTTTTTGAATGGAGCAATATTGATGGCATGTAAAGCTGAGGTTTTTGCGCCAGAATCAACACGGGCCTTGATGGTTGGGATTCCTAATTCAGGGAAGGAGCACCATTCCTCGCTGCCTAATATAATTTTGTTTTGTAACATTTATAGGAGTATAAAAAATTTAGCCACGAATTCCCGAATTAGGACTGTTTTAATTCGGGAATTCGTGGCTAAAAAAATAAATTTAATTTTAATTAGTTGGTTTTTCTGCTTTATGGACATTGACGGTTAGTTCTTGGGAAGTGTCGTCCAGATCCATAAATATTTCATCACCTACGCCTACTTTTGAAGTGATGATTTCCTCAGCTAGCGCATCTTCGACATATTTCTGAATGGCTCTTTTCAGTGGTCTGGCGCCAAATTGTCTATCGAAACCTTTCTCTGCAATAAAGGCTTTCGCTTTGTCGGAAAGATTTAAATGATAACCCAATTCGTCGATACGAGCATATAATTTTTTCAATTCGATTTCGATAATCAAATCGATATCGTGTTTTTCTAAGGCGTTGAACACAATGACATCATCGATTCTATTCAAGAATTCAGGTGCAAATGTTTTCTTCAAGGCATTTTCGATAATACTTTTCGAATTGTCGTCGGCTTGGGCCACTTTGGCAGCGGTTCCAAAACCAACACCTTGACCAAAATCTTTCAATTGGCGTGCACCCACATTGGAAGTCATGATGATAATGGTGTTTTTGAAATCTATTTTTCGTCCCAGACTATCGGTCAAGAAACCATCGTCAAGCACTTGCAACAACATATTGAATACGTCAGGATGCGCTTTTTCAATTTCGTCTAAAAGCACCACGCAATAGGGTTTACGACGCACTTTTTCCGTTAATTGTCCGCCTTCTTCATAACCAACATATCCTGGAGGCGCTCCCACTAATCTTGAAATGGCAAATTTTTCCATGTACTCGCTCATGTCAATTCGAATCAAGGCATCCTCGGAATCGAATAATTCCTTGGCTAGAACTTTCGCTAATTGGGTTTTACCTACACCGGTTTGTCCCAAGAAAATAAAGGAACCAATAGGTCGGTTAGGATCTTTCAATCCGGCACGATTTCTCTGGATGGAACGCGCAATTTTCATTACGGCTTCTTTTTGTCCAATCACTTTTCCTTCGATAAGTTCCGGTAACTTGGCCAGTTTGTTGCTTTCAGTTTGAGCGATACGATTCACGGGAATTCCGGTCATCATGGAAACCACATCTGCAACATTGTCTTCGGTAACCTGGATTCTGTTGTTTCTTGAATCTTCATCCCATTGTTCCTGGGCTGCAGCCAAATCTTTTTCGATACGCTTTTCGTCGTCGCGAAGTTTAGCCGCTTCCTCATATTTTTGTTTTTTAACAACCGAATTTTTCAATTCGCGCACCTCTTCCAACTGACGTTCCAATTCCAAAATTTGTTTAGGAACATCAATGTTTACGATGTGAACTCGAGAACCGGCTTCGTCCAAAGCATCGATAGCTTTGTCCGGCAAGAAACGTTCTGACATGTATCTGTCGGTCAATTTCACGCAGGCTTCAATGGCTTCTGGAGTATAGGTTACATTGTGGTGGTCTTCGTATTTTTCCTTGATATTATTTAATATGGTAATGGTTTCCGCAACGGATGTTGGTTCAATAATCACCTTTTGAAAACGTCTTTCCAGCGCTCCGTCCTTCTCTATATATTGTCTGTATTCGTCCAGGGTTGTTGCTCCAATACATTGGATTTCGCCTCTGGACAAAGCCGGTTTGAACATATTTGAAGCATCAAGCGAACCTGTTGCTCCACCGGCGCCAACTATGGTGTGAATTTCGTCAATGAAAAGAATGATGTCGTCATTTTTTTCCAATTCGTTCATTACGGCTTTCATTCGTTCTTCAAACTGTCCGCGGTATTTTGTTCCAGCCACAAGACTGGCCAAATCAAGAGTAACCACACGTTTGTTGAACAATATTCGGGATACTTTCTTTTGAATGATACGCAAAGCCAATCCTTCGGCAATGGCTGATTTACCCACACCGGGTTCGCCAATAAGTAATGGATTGTTCTTTTTGCGACGGCTTAAAATTTGGGAAACACGTTCAATTTCTTTTTCGCGTCCCACAACCGGGTCTAATTTTCCTTCTTCGGCCATTTCTGTTAAATCTCTCCCAAAATTGTCCAAAACCGGAGTCTTGGATTTTTTGGTGGATTTATTGGCCGGATTGTTAAAGGTTCCTTCCTTTAGACTGTCATCTTGTCCTGAATCTTCGTTGTAAGCGTCGTTTCTTGGCAAGTTTTCGATAAAATCATCTTCGCTTGGTGTCATATTGAGGTATTGTTCTTTAGCTATATCGTAATCAATTTTCATTTTATTCAATAGCTTGGTTGTTGGATCATTTTCATTTCTTAAAATGCATAATAATAAATGTGCCGTACTAATCGAGGTGCTATGAAACACTTTTGCTTCCAGAAAAGTGGTTTTTAAGGCACGCTCGGCCTGTCGTGTAAGGTGTAGATTCTTCTTGTCGTTATTGATTTCTACATTAGGGCTTGCGGGACTCAAGATTTCTACCTTTCTTCGAAGATGGTCTAAATCTATGGATAAATTGTTCAATATATTTATTGCTTTACCATTGCCATCCCTTAAAATACCTAGTATTAAATGCTCTGTTCCTATGAAGTCATGGCCTAATCGCAAAGCTTCTTCTTTGCTATAAGTAATAACATCTTTTACTCTTGGTGAAAAATTATCATCCATAATAATATTGTAATTGTAAACGTAAATTTAGTGAATTTGTAATTGAAAAACAAAAATCATTCCTTTTAAGAACTTCTGTCAGCTAATAGACAAAAAAAGAATCGAAAAAACGTTAAATGTTACTTAATTTATTAACTAAAAAACAAGTAAAATTTGTTAATAAATCATTGAAATTAGAAGTGTAAAAAGGCTTTTAAAAACTCAAAAAGGTTTATATTAGCACGTTTTGAAATTAAAATAAATTTATTAAATATAACAACTTATGTCTGAAGGAGAAAAGTTAATTCCTATTAACATTGAAGATGAAATGAAGTCAGCTTACATCGATTATTCGATGTCGGTAATTGTGTCAAGAGCGCTTCCTGATGTTAGAGATGGCTTGAAACCAGTACATCGTAGAGTGCTTTACGGGATGTATGATTTGGGAGTAACTTCAAAATCTGCCCATAAAAAATCCGCAAGAATAGTCGGAGAAGTTTTAGGAAAGTATCACCCACACGGAGATACTTCAGTTTATGATGCGATGGTTCGTATGGCCCAAGAATGGAGTTTACGCTATTTATTGGTTGACGGGCAAGGTAACTTTGGTTCTGTCGATGGCGATAGTCCGGCTGCCATGCGATACACTGAAGCCAGAATGCGCAAAATTTCGGAAGAAATAATGGCCGACATCGAAAAAGAAACTGTTGACTTTCAGTTGAACTTTGACGATACTTTGTATGAGCCAAAAGTAATGCCCACTCGAGTTCCAACCTTATTGATAAATGGAGCAACGGGAATTGCCGTAGGTATGGCTACCAATATGCCGCCCCATAATCTTACCGAAGTGATCAACGGAACTTTGGCCTATATTGACAACAACGAAATAGAAATAGACGAATTGATGACTCATATCAAAGCCCCGGATTTTCCAACCGGTGGGACAATATATGGGTATGAAGGCGTTCGTGAAGCTTTTAAAACCGGTCGTGGACGTATCGTAATTCGTGCCAAAATCGGTTTTGAAGAAGTGGACGGAAGAGAATGCATCATCGTTACCGAAATTCCATACCAAGTCAACAAAGCAGACATGATCAAGCGTACGGCTGATTTGGTTAATGACAAAAAAATCGAAGGAATCGCCAATATTCGTGACGAATCGGACAGAAACGGGATGCGTATCGTTTATATCTTAAAACGCGATGCTACGCCAAACGTGGTTTTGAACACGCTTTACAAGTTTACGCAATTGCAATCTTCTTTTAGTGTCAACAATATTGCCTTGGTAAAAGGACGTCCGCAAATGTTGAATCTAAAAGACATGATTCACTATTTTGTAGAACACCGTCATGATGTTGTAGTTCGCAGAACGCAGTTTGATTTGCGCAAAGCTAGAGAAAGAGCTCATATTTTGGAAGGGTTGATTATTGCATCGGACAATATCGATGAAGTAATCGCCTTAATCAAAGCCTCGAAAAATACCGAAGAAGCCAGAGAAAAATTAATCGAAAGATTCCAATTATCGGATATTCAGGCTCGTGCTATCGTAGAAATGCGTTTGCGTCAGTTGACAGGTCTGGAACAAGATAAATTAAGGGCTGAATATGACGAAATAATGAAGTTGATCGATCATTTGCAAGCTTTATTGGATGATGTCAACTTAAGAACTGCCTTGATAAAAGAAGAGCTCGTTGAAATTCGCGATAAATACGGAGATGCCCGTCGTTCCTTAATAGAATATTCTGGTGGAGACGTGAGTATCGAAGATTTGATTGCCGACGAAAATGTGGTAATCACCATTTCGCACGCGGGTTATATCAAACGTACGAATCTTACGGAATACAAAACACAAAATAGAGGAGGAGTTGGTCAAAAAAGTGCCGGAACAAGAGATCAAGATTTCTTGGAACACATGTTCGTGGCCACGAATCACCAATATATGATGTTCTTTACCCAAAAAGGAAAATGTTTCTGGATGCGTGTTTATGAAATTCCAGAAGGAAGTAAAACCGCAAAAGGTAGAGCCTTGCAAAACTTGATCAATATCGAAAGTGACGATAAAGTAAAAGCATTTATTTGCACTCAAGATTTAAAAGATAAAGATTATATCAACAGCCACAACCTTATAATGGTAACCAAAAAAGGTCAGGTGAAGAAAACCTCTTTGGAGAAATATTCTAAACCAAGGGTAAATGGCGTTGCAGCGATTACTATTAAGGAAGGCGACGAATTATTGGAAGCCAAATTAACCAATGGCCAAAGTCAAATTTTATTGGCGGTGAAATCAGGAAAATTGGTTCGTTTTGAAGAAACCAAAACGCGTCCGATGGGAAGAACCGCTTCCGGAGTTCGTGGAATTACCTTAAAAGACGATACCGATGAAGTCATTGGCATGGTTACTGTAAATGACATGAACAGCGAGATTCTTGTTGTTGCCGAGAATGGTTACGGAAAACGTTCCAGTCTTGACGAATACAGAATCACGAATCGCGGTGGAAAAGGGGTGAAAACCTTGAACATCACCGAGAAAACCGGTAAATTGATTTCGATAAACGCCGTTACCGATGCAGATGATTTGATGATTATCAATAAATCGGGATTGACCATTAGAATGGCTGTTGAAGATTTAAGAGTTATGGGACGTGCCACACAAGGCGTTAAATTAATCAACATTAAAGGCAATGATTCTATAGCAGCAGTTACCAAAGTAATGAAAGACGATGTTGCCGAAGTTGTTGTTGACGAAGAAGGAAACATCATTGAAATGGAAGCTATCGAAAGAGTGAAACCAATTCTTGAAGTTCTTGAAGATGAGGGTGCAGATGACGAAGAAGAAGACGATGATACTGAAGCGGAAGACGAGTCAGATGATTCCGACGAGGAAGACGAGTCAGATGATGACGCATAAAGGAATATCAATACTAATTGAATGCACCCAATAAAATAAATTTAATAAAAAAACTAGAATGTTATGAAAAGTAAATATGTAATACTAGCGTCAGCATTATTGATATCAGTAGCTACTTTTGCTCAAAAGGATCAAATTAAAGCTGCCGAAAAAGCATTAAAAGGGGGAAATCCCCAGGAAGCTATAACTATTTTAAATGCTGCTGAATCAGCATCTGCGACTGCACCAGATACTGAAAAAGCCCAATATTTTTTTGTAAAAGGAACTGCTTTTTTGGAATTGGCCAATAAAAAAGTGGAAGAAGGCAAAAATTTATCATTGGCTGCCAAAGCGTACCAAGATTTATTGGCCGTAGAAAAAGCTTCCGGAAAAGATAAATATTCTTCTCAAGTTGCCACGTCCATTATTAACATCAAGTATAAATTGATGGACAGTGCTATAGAAGACACTAAAACGGACAAGCATATAGAAGGAGCTAAAAAGTTATATGACGCTTATTTGTTGGATAAAAAAGACACCATCAATTTGTATTATGCTGCTTCCACTTATGTAAACGGAAAAGATTATGCCACAGCTCTCAAAATGTATGAAGAACTGAAAGTATTGAATTATTCCGGTAAGGGAACCAGTTATTTAGCTATGAACAAATTAACAGGACAAGAAGATTTGTACAACACGGCTAAAGAAAGAGATTTGGCTGTAAAATTGGGGACTCACGAAAAACCAAGAAAAGAAGCTATTCCTTCAAAAAGGGGGGAGATATACAAAAACATTGCCTTGATTTTAGTTCAAGACGGAAAAACAGAAGAAGCTAAAAAAGCGATCTCTGATGCCAGAAAAGCTAATCCAGAAGATAGCTCTTTAATTTTGACCGAAGCCAATTTGTATCTAGAAACCAAAGATTTCGATACCTATAAAAAATTAGTTGGTGAAGCATTGGAAAAAAATCCAAATGATGTAGACTTGATTTTTAACTTAGGTGTGCTTAGTGCCAATGCGAAAAACCTCGTAGATGCCGAAAAGTATTATAAAAAAGTAATGGAAATTGATCCAAAATACATCAATGCTTACATCAACTTCTCGGCACTTAAACTGGAAAACGAGAAAGTAATTATTGACGAAATGAATAAATTGGGAACTTCCGCCAAGGATATGAAGCGTTATGAAGTGCTGAAAAGCAAAAGAGAAGAATTGTTTAAGAGCATAATTCCTTATCTTCAAAAAGCGGTTGAGCTTGACCCAAAAAATATAGATGTTTCCAAAACACTTTTAAATGTTTACAGCGCATTGGAAATGATGCCAGAATCTAAGGCTTTGAAAGAAAAAATAAAAGCAATAGAAGCACAAAAATAGCAGAAAAGATAAAATCCCGATTTTTCAAAAATCGGGATTTTTTTATATTATTTTTTTGATGACCCTAAGTCTGTGGGTATGTTTATTGGCCTCGGCATTGTAAATACCCAGATGATCCAGTCTGTCAATTCGAACTTTTCCACTGGCGTGAATGATGTGATTATCCTCCATGATAATCCCCACATGAATGATATTGCCTTCCTCATTGTCGAAAAAAGCCAAATCTCCAGGCTCACTTTCCTCAATGAAACTCAATGCTTCTCCTTGCTTTGACTGTTGTGAAGCATCCCGCATCAGCTTATGGCCGTTAAGCTTGTAAACCATTTGTGTAAAGCCTGAACAATCCACACCAAAAGGGGTCTTCCCTCCCCAAAGATAAGGTGCATTGAGAAACATAAATGCGGTATTTAGTAAGCAGTCCTTTGTTTTTGTGCCGCTGATTTTTGTGCCTTCAAAATTATAGTTGGATGTATTAATATCGCCGTGACTCAAAAAAGACAAAGAAGCTCCCAATGTTACTGGAAGCAGTAAATCATCAGAACCCGTGATGTATTGAACTAAATCTGCATTTAAAACAATAACATCTTCCGACAGTTGATTGTATTCGGATTCTGAAATAATTTGGTATTGTTTGGAATCAACCCAACCCTCATAATCGTCGTATTGCAATTTAATTTTCGACCATTGCTTTAATTGTTCCAGAATTTCAAAATGTTCGCCGAACAAAACTTGGGAAACGATTTCACTTTTGTCGCTGGGTTCAAAACGAAGAGGGATTATAGCTAGATTACAAATTCCAAACATTTTATACAATTAAAAATTAAAAATTACGAATTAAAAATCGATGCGTTACTACTACTAAGTAAATTGGTACGAGTTAAATTTTTAATTTTTAATTCGTAATTTTAGTTGATTTTAAATTCTTTCGATTACAATCGCCGAAGCTCCTCCGCCACCATTACAAATTGCTGCTGCGCCAATTTTTCCGTTATTTTGTTCCAAGACATTCAATAAAGTGACAATGATTCGAGCTCCAGAACATCCCAGCGGATGACCTAAAGAAACCGCACCACCATTGACATTTATTTTGTTGGTATCCAATCCCAGGATTTTGGCATTGGCCAAACCAACTACGGCAAAAGCTTCGTTAAATTCAAAATAATCTACATCAGTAATTGTCAATCCAGCTTTTTCCAATGCTTTGGGAATTGCTTTTGATGGAGTTGTGGTGAACCATTTGGGTTCTTGGGCAGCATCGGCATAACTTCTTATGTATGCTAAAGGTTTTAATCCCAATGAAAAGGCTTTTTCTTCACTCATTACTACTAGCGCTGCAGCACCATCATTTATAGTAGAAGCATTGGCGGCAGTCACGGTTCCGTCTTTAGTGAAAACGGCATTCAATGAAGGAATTTTATCTAATTTTACATTCGTAAATTCTTCATCTTTTGATATTATTATTGGGTCCCCTTTTCTTTGCGGAACAGCCACAGGGATTATTTCGTTATCAAATTTTCCGGCTTCCCAAGCTGTTACAGAACGCTCGTAGGATTGAATTGCGAAATTATCTTGATCTTCACGGGTGAAATTGTATTCGGCAGCACATAAGTCGGCACAAACGCCCATGGCATTATTATCGTAGGCATCAGTGAGTCCATCCTTTTGCATACCGTCAACCATGGTGGCGGGTCCAAATTTATAGCCATTTCTCAAATGCATGTAATGTGGAATCAAACTCATATTCTCCATTCCGCCGGCAACAACGATTTCGGCATCGCCACATTGGATTGCCTGTGCGGCCAACATAACCGATTTCATTCCCGATGCACAAACTTTATTGACAGTTGTGCAAGCCACGGAATTGGGTAAGCCGGCGTAAATTGCGGCTTGTCTGGCAGGAGCTTGTCCCACTCCGGCCTGAACAACATTGCCCATAAAGACTTCATCAACTAAATTCGCATCCAATTGTATTTTATCCAATGCTCCTTTAATAGCGGCTGCTCCCAATCTTGAGGCAGAAATAGTGGATAATCCTCCCATAAAACTTCCTATGGGAGTTCTTACAGCAGAAACGATGACAACTTTTTTGTTCATGACGAGTTTATCTCTTTGTTTAAGATGCGAATTTAATCATTTTGTATAAATACCAAATTACATTTTTGATATTATTATGTCGTTATTAGGCTAATTTTTGAATTATTATTATTTAATATGCTTTTATGAATATTCATTTGAAGAAAAATACAAAAGGTTTCACTAAAACAAGCTATACATTTGATTGTTAATGTTTTTGAATGGAGTGTAAAAAAACATTTAAAAAAAGGAGGTAATAATTTGTGAAATATAGAATAGAAAGCTACATTTGCAACCGCTTAAAAGGAATATAAGTTCTTATATTGGAGAGTTGCCTGAGTGGCCGAAAGGACATGTTTGCTAAACATGCGTATGGGAAACTGTACCAAGGGTTCGAATCCCTTACTCTCCGCTTTTTTTGCACTTCGGGCTGAAGTTCCGACTAAAATCGGAATAAACTCTTTTCGGTTATCGCGTCCCGCCATGCGGGAAGACCGCAAAGTTCTAAAATTATTGTTTTTTCGGGGTGTAGCGTAGCTCGGTTAT
>Ga0214162_1000296_pt1 | contig 12071 bp, 9 predicted proteins | sample LakMenepilimnion_3_FD_153000 | JGI IMG/M metagenome (GOLD analysis project Ga0214162, IMG submission 153000) | Freshwater microbial communities from Lake Mendota, WI - Practice 20APR2010 epilimnion v5 | ecosystem: Environmental > Aquatic > Freshwater > Lake > Epilimnion/Euphotic zone | place...
TTTTTTGTCGGTGGCAAAAAATGACGGTTGGCAAATCATAGGAGTAGAGCCAAGCGACAAGGCAAAAGCAATTGCAAAAAGTAAAGGTGTTTCATTTGTTGAAGAAACCAGCGAATTGGAAAACCATTCTTTTGACGTGATTTCGATGTGGCACGTTTTAGAACACGTTCCAGACTTAGACAAACAAATCAAAGAATTGAAACGATTGTTAAAACCAACAGGAACATTAATTATTGCCGTACCCAATTTCAAATCTTTCGATGCAAAACACTATGGGAAATTTTGGGCGGCTTACGATGTGCCGATTCACTTTTGGCATTTTTCGAAGACGGCTATAAAATTACTTTCCGAAAAAGAAGAAATGAAATTAGAAAAAGTCTTGCCAATGAAATTTGATTCTTTTTATGTGAGTTTGCTTTCTGAAAAATACAAATCCGGGAAAATGAATTTCGTCAAAGCTTTTTTCATTGGATTACAATCCAATTGGAAGGCAAAGAATAATTTTGAATATTCCTCCCACATATATATACTAAAAAACAACTAAAATTGATTTTAAAAGCATTTAAGCGCCTTTTTTAAGCAAGTTGATAGTTGTGCTTGAATTCTTTGAGAGAACAGTTTAATTTAAAGCTAAAGAACCCGTTTCTAATAACTGTTTATTATTAAAAAATTAAATCTAATAACAAATACTTATATCATAAATATTTCTGCATTTTTTCAACTTTATGACAATGCTACTTATTTTTTTATATTTTTGTTACCAATTCTTAAAAATTAGAAAAAAAATCAGATGAAAACAATAGTAGTACTAATTGCACTTACAATTTCAATTGTTTCTTGCAATAAACCAGCGGAAGTTAAGGAAGTAAAAACAGCTTATGTAGACACTTCCGTTTTAATGAAAGAATATACGGCAACAAAAGATCTTGATGCTAAATATAAAGCCAAAGGCGAGGAAAAAGGAAGACAGCTTCAAGCAGAAATCGATAGATTCAAACAAGAGGCCCAAAATTTTCAAGCACAAGCACAAGCCAATGGTCAAGCTTGGGCACAACAGAAAGGTGCTGAACTACAAAGGAGAGAGCAACAATTAGCTCAGGCTCAACAAGCACTTTCTCAACAATTGCAGCAAGAGGGAGGAACTGAGATGGATAGCTTAGTTTCGAACGTAAAAAAAACCATCAAGGCGTATGGCAAAGAAAAAGGCTATACGTACATCTACGGAACAGGAGATTCGAACGCCAGTATTTTATACGCTGAAGACAAGTTAGACATCACAAAAGACATTCTTAAATTGTTGAACGATAAATACAAAGCGCCAGCGAAAGAAGAAGCTAAAAAATAATTTTAGCAAAAAATTCATACTAAATGTCACGTAATTGCGTGGCATTTTTTTTGGGATCTATTTAGCTCTACTGAATCACCGATGTCCCGCTTTTCTTTTTAAACGAAGTTCATCGAACTCGGCCGAAAATAGAAATTAAGCGAAGGAACTGGGGCTACATCAACCTAGAGTTCAAATACATCTAGAAAAAATGAAAAACCACCAAAATTTTCAATATTTTAGCTTTCAAATTATACGCCTTATGCAAACTATTTCCGAAGCCGCCGTTTATACCCTGAGATTTATCAATCAAACTCATCGTTCTGTTTTCCTCACCGGAAAAGCGGGTACAGGAAAAACAACATTGCTTCGCGAAATTATACAAACAACTCACAAGAATACCGTTGTGGTCGCGCCAACTGGAATTGCGGCTTTAAACGCTGGCGGAGTTACGATTCATTCGATGTTTCAGTTGCCTTTCGGCGGATTTATTCCCGAAAATTCATCACCCCATTTTTCAGAAAACACTAAGTTTGAAACCAAGGCTACGCTGCGTAGGCATTTCAAAATGAGTGGTTTGAAAAAATCGGTTATCAAAAATATGGAATTGCTTATTATTGACGAAGTGAGTATGCTCCGTGCCGATTTGCTGGATGCTATGGATTTTATGATGCAAAGTGTTCGCAAAAAAAGCAGTCCATTTGGAGGGGTTCAGGTTTTGTACATTGGTGATTTATTGCAATTACCGCCCGTGATTCGAGACGAAGAATGGCGCACATTGAAAACCTATTACAAAGGAAAATTCTTTTTCCATTCGCATGTTATCCAACAAAATCCCCCTTTGTATATTGAGTTGTCGAAGATTTTTCGTCAAACGGACGATGTTTTTATTTCGATTTTGAACAATTTGCGAAATAATCAAATTTCCCCGGAAGATATTCAAAATTTAAACAAGTATGTTAATCCAAACTTCGATTTGAAAACCAATAAAGGGTATATCACTTTAACTACCCACAATGCCAAAGCCGATACGATGAACGCCCAAGCCTTGGAAGATTTGGAAGGAAAGTTGCTCAGCTATTACCCGTCAATAGTAGGCGATTTTCCAGATAAAATATATCCCGTTGACGAAGAATTGAGATTGAAAGTCGGTGCTCAAGTGATGTTCGTGAAAAACGATTTGTCTTTTGATAAAAAATATTTCAACGGTAAAATGGGAATTATAAAATCACTTTCGAAAGAGGAGATTTTAGTTCATTTTCCCGAAGAAAACACCACCATCGAAGTAGAAAAATACGAATGGCAGAACATTCGTTATAAAGTGGATGAATTGACCAAGGAAATCGAGGAGGATGTTTTGGGAACTTTTGTTCATTATCCCATAAAACTCGCTTGGGCAATTACGGTTCATAAAAGTCAAGGACTGACATTTGACAAAGCTGCGCTTGATGTTTCGCAAGTTTTTCTTCCTGGACAGGCCTATGTGGCTTTATCGCGTTTGCGCTCGTTAAACGGCTTGATTTTGCTTTCCCCGCTTCGAATGAACGGTATTTCGAACGATCAGGACGTGATGGATTATTCGCTGAACAAAGCTTCGGACGAATTGCTCAAAAACGCCTTGCATTTTGAAACCAAGAATTTTATTCACAACTATCTGATAAACAGTTTTGATTGGAGTGAATTGGCCCAAGAATGGCGCAATCACAAATTCAGTTATTTGGTTAATTCCGAGAGTTCGGTCAAATCCAAGCAAGCTAATTGGGCGGCAAAACAATTGGAAGCTATAGACAGACTTTTGGATCCATCCCAAAAATTCATTTTGCAATTGAATAAAATTTTCAACACAGAAACAGTCGATTTGAATCACGTTTCGGAAAGATTCCAAGCGGCTTATAATTACTTTATCAAACCGATGGACGACTTGGTTTTTGAAATTCTTTGGAAGGTGGAGGAAGTCAAACGCCTCAAGAAAGCCAAAGCTTTTTACGATGAATTAATGGTTTTGGAAGAACTGCAAACCAAAGCTGTTTTGCGATTGATGAAAGCCAAATTATTGATTGAAACCGTGGTGGCCGGAGAAACCATTTCGAAGGAAAAATTGACCTCTGACGTGATTAAAAAATACATCAGCCACAAAACCGAAGCCATTCAAAATCAATTCAAGGAACTCAATGTCACCTTGATTGAAGACGAAGCTGATGTGGAACGTTACACTAAAAAGAAAAAAGAAACCAAAGAACCCAAGAAATCGACCATTCAGGAAACCTATGAATTGTGGCTCGAAAAGAATTCCATCAAGGAAATTGCAGCGATTAGAATGTTGACAAAGCAAACTATTTATGGACACTTTGTAAAATTAATTGAATCAAAAGCAGTAGCTATTTCTGAAGTATTATCGGAAAACAAAATTCAAATTTTAGCAGCTGCTTTCCAAGGTTATAAAGAAGAATCTTTAAATGACTTAATGGAAAAAAACAGTGATAAATTTACATGGAATGAAGCTCGAATGTTCAAAGCAAGTTTGAATTAATCTATTTTTAAGATTTGACAACTTTATAAAAGTTGTCAAATCTACTAAAAAACGTTTCAACACATTATTACCTTTGTAAACAGCTAATATTACTGAAATATTACTGAATTTTCCGCTTTTCAGTAGAGCGAAACTACGATTTTTGACAATCATTTTCACCCCTTTTTACTTCCTTTAAACCTCATTTCGAAAATAACTTAAAAATACCCATTAGTAGGTATTCTTTTGTGCGACATAATTTCTAAATTTTTTTGAGTGTAATAATCGGCATATTGGTTCAAAAAACCCGCAAACCCTTATTTTTATTAGGATTCAAGGGTTTAAACACCTAAAAGAGCAAGTCGCAAAAGAATTGAAAAATACCTACAAGTGGGTATTTCTTTTGTGCAGTATAATCTCCAATTTTGGAAAGTTTTAAACAACAACAATAGGAGTAAGCCGAAAATCCTAAACAAAAGCAGGCAAAACAAAACAACAAAAACTATGAAATGAGTATTATTTAAGCTTGTTATTACCGCAACTGTAATTCCTGCAACAGCATCACTTATAGCAGTAATTAACCAAATTTTTTGTCCAGGAAAGCACAACTTAACCCAAACTTCAGTTAAGCTCTCAAAAGCAGAACACACCATTTAGTTGGACAAATAAACTAATATTAACACCAAAGGTTTTCAATTTTCAAAATTAAAAATGCTAATCTTTAATCAAAATCAATAATAAACCATGAACATTAAAAATATTATACTTACTTTATTTTTAGGACTTCCTTTTTTTGTGTTTTCGCAAGATGTCATTTACACTATAGGAGGCGATGAGCTTAAATCGAAAGTTATCGAAATTTTAGACAATGATATAAAATATCGAAAATTTGATTTTTTAGATGGGCCAATATACTCTATGTCTAAATCAAAGATTTATATGATTATCTATAAAAACGGACAAAAAGAAAAGTTTGTTATTGCCCCTCAGGATCCAAAAGTGGAAAAAACCGAAACGGAACAAGTGGCACCACCGAAACAAAAAACATCAAACAATAAAAAGCCAAAACCAAAAGTTGCAGAGGAACCTACCGAACAAACAAATGATGAAGAAACTCCGGTTGAGACACCTGTTCAAAAACCTAAAAACGGCAAAAAAGCACTAGTAGAAAAGTCCGAACCAGATTCTAAAAGTCCAAAAAGCGATGACAAAAATTCAGTAGAAACAAGTATAAAAACAGGACAATCAACACAAACAATACTTGCAAAACCATCAAAATCGGCTAATGCTTCAATAACGGAACAAACTATTCTAGATAAACCAAAAACCAAAAACGCAATTGCAGCAAATAAAAAAATTGAAAAAGAAACTGCCGAAGAACCAGCAGAATCAGAATCTATAATGCAAAAAAACAGTGGAGAAGTTGACAGCAATTATAGAAGAAGTTCTTTATATACGATGATGATCACCAATCCAACCCGGCAGAACGAAGAGGATATTAAAAGTTATTTTGTCGATAAATTAACACCAGATAAGTACAATAATCATAACCTTGACGAACGATTTATTAGCGCTAGCGCCGAAAAAAGTGAATTAGATAATATTGTAGAACACTTAAACCGCAACAAAATAGCCCATCAGTTAATTTCAAAATGGTTTAGTCGTTCACCAAAAGGAGATTTTAATATGAAAATGATTAAAAACCGGGGGTATTACGATGCAAGTGTTATGAATATAAAAAAGGCTCAAAATTCTGTTAAAGGAAATGCAATTTTAGCACAAGCAGGCGAAGAGTTGGTAGGCAACACTTTTATTCTTATAAATGACTCAAAATACATCAACAAAGAAGATGTGGGCAAAGTTGCCAATGGTGCGATAACTATGTTGTCTAACAGATTGGGTTTATTAGGAAGTTTAGTAGCTAAAACAGCTGTTCAAACAATGGCCAAAGGATATATAGTATCCACAAGTTCCCACCTTTTCAAATTAGTGTGGGACGCAGAAACACAACAGCGTTTTTATGACGAATTATACTTCGATGCATCAGAAATGACACCAGCCAATAAAGCAGAAATCGAACGTAAAATAGCCGCTTTTGATAACGCAGATTTTTTTGCACTTGATTATATAGGTACAGACAAATCATCTGCCGATGTGCAATCAACCGCTTTTACAACTAAAACAAACGGAGAGCTTATAGGTCGCGCCACTATCAAAACTATTGATAATATAATATCAAAATTACAAGCAGAATACGATGTATTTAAAACCAAAACACCCATTTTTGAAGGCGATCCGTTGTCAGCCAAAATTGGCTTAAAAGAGGGGGTAACAGCAAAAACAAAATTTGAAGTTTTAGAAAAACAGCTCGGCGAAGACGGCACAACAAGCTATGTGAAAGTTGGTTTGGTAAAGGTAGACTCTAATTATAGCATTTGGGATAACCGATACGGAGCCGATGAGGAAAATAAATCTCAAGAAACCGACAGGACTTATTTTAAGCCAATAAGTGGCAGTGAATTTTTCCCTGGTCAACTTCTAAGACAATTAAAGTAACTGAAGAATTTAACACCAAACTAAAATGAAAAAAATGAAAAAAATCAAATTTATTACTTGCGCTGTGTTTATTTTGACAAGTTTTTTGTCGATTGCGCAAAAAAAAGAAGACAAACGCACTATCGAGTGGCGTTACGAAATTGAGTGCGCCGGTATTGGCGCAGACGGAACTTATCTATTAAAAGTTTTTACTTATTCTAACAAGAAAAACTTACCCATGGAACAAGCCAAAAAAAACGCGGTGCATGCCGTTTTGTTCAAAGGGTTTCCAGGGAATAATGATACAGGTTGTTACACTCAAAAACCAATTTGTACCAATCCTAATATTGAATTTGAGAAAAGAGAGTTTTTCGACACTTTTTTTGCAGATGGAGGAAAGTATATGAAGTATGTATTTGATTCTTCTGACGGCAATATTGATGCGAACGACAGAATGAAAGTAGGTAAAGAATTTAAAGTGGGAATTCTTGTATCTATCGCCAAAGATGGCTTAAGAAAAGATATGGAAGCAGCAGGTATAATTAGAGGACTTTCTCAATTTTAATTTAAAAAAACATGAAAAAATTATTTATTTTAATAGCTATTTGCACGTTAGTGGGGTGTAAATCAAAATTAAAACCCAGAGAAATGGGTGCTTACAACTACAAAACCACTTGCGTTTCTAAAACACCTAGTGGACTAATTGTTTCCTCATGGGGAATGGGCGAAAATAAAACTATTTGTCAAGAAAATGCCCTAAAAAAAGCCATATCTGATGTGGTTTTTAAAGGCATCAACGATGGTAATACAGCTTGTCATACACCACCGATTTTAGGAGCTGTTAACGCTGAGAAACAATACCAAGATTTTTTTGAGGGTTTTCTATCGGATAACGGAAAATACAGTGAGTATGCTCAAATTTATGACGAACCAAGGTCTCAATTTAGAAGTAAAAAAATAAGAAAATTAGACCGAGTAAACAACCTTGCGCTCGAATTTCAAATTACAGTTGATAGAAAAGGTTTAGAAAAACTATTGTCACAAGAATCAATCATTAAAAATTAGCCAAAATGAAAAATAGATTTATAATAACTTTACTGTTAGCAGTAACATCATTAGCGGGTTTTTCGCAGGTAATAAAAAAGGCAACTTTTATGGTTATGCCCAGCACACAATGGATGACGCAACACAACTATGTAACTACAATCAACAATCAAGGTGAAAGCGTAGATGTGTATAACTACAAAAAGGCCATGAGTCAGGACATAGATTTGTTGCCGGTTATTGCCAAAATAGAAGGAATTTTAAAAAGCCGAGGATTGCAAACCATAAACATGCAAGCAAAATTAGCAGACCTTGACATCGAGCGTGCCGAAGATGCTATGTTAACCTCTAAAACCACAAAATCTTCGGTGGTAGAGTCAGCATACGACCGATTGGTAAAAAGAGCTAAAGCAGATTATCTAGTATATATAACTTGGAACATTGTTAAATCAGGCCCGAATAGAGCCGTAACTTTTACTATGCAAGCCAAAGACGCCTACACACTCGAAGATGCAAGTAGCGTTTCTGGTAACGGAAAAGGATCTTTTGACGCTTCCCTGCCAGTAATCTTAGAGGAAGCGGTACTCACACACATAGATCCATTTTTAGCTCAGGTTACTGAACATGTTGAAGATATTTTTGCAAATGGACGAAAAGTAAAATTTATTGTTAAAAAATGGCCTTCTTGGGATGGCGATTTAGAAAAAGAATTTGATGGTAAAGAACTTCGTGAAATTATTGAAGATTGGCTCAAAGACAATACCGTAAATGGTCAGTACTCTTCAGAAAATTCTACAGAGAACATTATTGAGTTCAACAATGTGAGGATTCCAATACTTGATGCAAACGGTAAAGGCTTAGATGCTAATAATTTTTTTAGACCATTATCTAAAGTTTTGAAAGCAGCACCCTATTTAATTACCAATAAAATGGTGGTAAACGGGTTAGGAAAAACACAAATAGTTCTGGGCGAAAAATAATTTAAAAACAAAAAAAATGAAAAATAATTTAAAAACACTATTCTTTTCGGCACTATTTTTTGCTTCAATTTTGCAAATAAGCGCCCAAAATACAGCTTCAGGCGGATTAGAAGTTTCGCCTTACATCGACCTGTCAAACACTAAAATTCCAGAAAATGCTCGTGGATTAATCATTGATAAATTGGGAAATTTGCTCACAGCTAAAGGAATTACAAATGGTTATGATTCAGCAATTATTATTACACCGAACATCAACGAAGTTTCAAAAGACATTCTTGGTTCGACAGCTCCAGTTATGTATGCAGTAACGCTTGATGTAAATCTTTATATAGGAAACAAAATAGACGGTCGTCTTTTTGCAAACAAAAATATAACTACCAAAGGCTCAGGAAATAGTATGGACAAAGCTTACATTAATGCTTTTCAGCAAATTCAATTTAACGATCCTGCATTCACTTCTTTAATTGAAAATGCAAAAGTAAAGATTATTGATTATTACAACCAACGTTGTACACAAATTATCAATGCAGCGACCGCTTTAGGAAATAGAAATCAGTATGATCAAGCCATTTACAACCTGATTGCAATACCAGAAGTTTGCACCGATTGTTATGCAAAAGGGATCAATTTAGCAACAGCTCTTTTCAATAGAAAAATTGATTTTGATTGTAAAATCAAACTTAATAAAGCCACTAATCTTTGGAATGCAAATCAGCACTATGATGGAGCTGTATTGGCTGGCGAGGTTTTAGATGATATAAATCCAAATGCAGCTTGTTTTAAACAGGTTCAAATTTTAACAAACAACATTCAAAAGCGGGTTTTGGAGGTTGACAAAAGAGAGTGGAACATTCATTATGAAAGCACTATTGGTCTCGAAAAAGATCGAATTCAAGCTATCAAAGAAATTGGAAAAGCCTATGGAGAAGGACAACCGCAAAACATTAACAGCAACAATAACATTCGTTGGTGGTAAATTTTAACAAACAATACATCATAAAAACAATAAATCATGAAAAACACAATAATTATCTTTTTATTTATTTTTTCTATCGCTGCAGGCGCTCAGGTAAGAAATTACAAAAAGCCAGCAGTAAATGCGCCTCAAGCAAAATCTCAGCCGCAAAAGAAAACAACAAAGTACAATTCCTCAAACGCTGACACAGATTCAAAATTTGGAATAGTTGGCGGTCTTTTAATTTCAAACGAAACAGGCGATGACATAGAAAATGCTTCATCACGAACAGGTTTCTTTGCGGGGTTTTCATACAAAACTAATTTCTCCGAAACAATAGGATTAGAAACCAATTTGGTTTATGCCACAATGGGTGCGGTATTTAAGGATGAATTTAATGAGGATTTGAAAGACAACCTAGATTATTTGCAATTGCCAATTATGTTAAATATTAAGGCTTCCAAAGTGGTAAATTTTAAAATAGGGCCACAATTAGGATATTTGATGAGCGCTACAATTGATGGAAATGAATATATTGAATACTTAAACACTCTAGATTACGGCGTTGTTGCAGGTGTAGGAATAGATTTTCCTAATACTAATTTTGGCATTAATAGTAAATTTTACTATGGTCTTGCGGATATTTATAATGAAGAATACGGATTTGACAATCCGGTTACAAACACTTCCTTTTCAGTAGGAATACATTATTATTTCTAAAAATTTTTTAGATTTTTTGGGGTTAGTTGAAGAAAGCACCTTCGGTCTCAGAACTGAAAGTGTTTTTTTTTAGTTCAAGTTGCTAGTTAATTGATTTGTTTAATTGTAGCGCCAAACACAAACAAAGTTAGTTTTATAAATGTTTGAAAATCTATTTTTACACCACATTTTTTTAAATCCATCCTTTTTGCCATTCACTTAAAAATACCCATTAGTAGGTATTTTTTTATGTCTTATAATTCTCCAATTTTGGAACGACATAAAGGATAGTTAGTTGCCCAAAACCCTGACAAGTTAATTACCTAAGCTAAAGGCAGGGCAAAAGGGTAAATCAATGACAATAGCAATGACAATAATTCACTTTATGAAAAATAAAAATTCAAACTTTAGTAAATTAAAACTCTATTGATGATGACTTTAAAAAAAAATAACAAAAAATATTTCTGGCGCAATGTTCTCAAACAGATTATTGCTGTAATAACACGATAATAAAAAAGGAGCAAGCCGAAAATCCTAAACAAGAGTAGGCAAAACAAAAACAAAAACTATGAGAAAAATTACACTTTTAATGTTAATCGCATTTACAACGATTACTGCACACGGACAAAACAAATTGTTATCCAGTATTCAAGAATATTACGACGGCTCTTCTTGGGTAAATAGTCAAGGATACAATTATGAATACGATAGTAACAACAACCTTATTGCAGAAACCGATTTAGAATGGAATAGTACTTCAGGAGTTTGGAAAACCATTTATAAAACTACTTATACCTATAATGCCAGCAACAAGGTTACTCAAATCTATCAACAAAATAGGAATGGATTAACCAATCAACTTGAAAACTCAGAAAAATACATCTATACCTATACAAACGGTAAAATTACAGAGATAGCCGGATACAACTGGAACAATTCGAATTGGGTTAACGTTTATAAAACTCAAATAACCTACAACAGCAACAATTTACCTGAAATAGGTTTAGATTACTCTTGGGACGGAACGCAATGGGTACTAGAAAGAAGAATAACAATTACGTATAATTCTATTAATAAAATAATATCGAAAGTAGATGAAGGATGGGCGAATTCGAAATGGGTTAATGATTCTAAATCATTATACACCTATAATTCTAACAACAAACTGATTACTGAAAGAGGTGCTAAATGGGATGAATTCAACAACATTTGGGTAGAAGCAGGAGCATATAGAGCCGATTATGAATTGGACGCAACAGGCAACAGAATTAGTAGAACCGAATCGGGCAGTTATGATTATAAAGAAGAATACACTTATGACGGCTCGGCATTACTGAGCAGTTTTGTACATCCTTTTAAAGACAAAACCGGTGTAGATTATCTTTTTGAAGATTTTCCTTATGTGAATAAGGTTTTGACTACTACGGGTTTTAGCTTTAACGCTATCACAAATAGTTATACAAATAACTCAAGAACAACTTACAATTATAACAGTGCTATAACGCTAAGTACTGAAACACTTGAAATAGCGGATAATAGCATAACCTTTTATCCTAATCCAACACAAGATTTGTTATTCATTAAAACCGCATCAAATACTTCAATAGATAAAATCACAGTAACCGATTTGACAGGCAAAAAAGTGATAGAACAAAAGCAAAACACCACCCAAGTAAATGTTGAAAACCTAGCCAAAGGAATCTATATTTTAGAGGTTTATTTGGGGCAGAACAAACAAACTAGAAAATTTATAAAGGAGTAGGTAATTGCCAATCCTGAATGATGTTAAACAAATTGATTCACACTAGACAGCCTGTTCCTCTTGGGACAGGCTATTTAGATTATAACAAATTCAATAAGAGTTAAGAATTAATTACCGAAGAATTCATAAAAAATCTAGGTGGACTTGACTATTTTTTAAATTAAACTAATATAGGGCTTGCTGAAAATATTTATAGTTACTAAAAACCAGTTATTTAGGGTTAAATTTATTTGAATAAATGCAAATAATTCCTTATTTTTAAA
>Ga0214162_1000297_pt1 | contig 12041 bp, 6 predicted proteins | sample LakMenepilimnion_3_FD_153000 | JGI IMG/M metagenome (GOLD analysis project Ga0214162, IMG submission 153000) | Freshwater microbial communities from Lake Mendota, WI - Practice 20APR2010 epilimnion v5 | ecosystem: Environmental > Aquatic > Freshwater > Lake > Epilimnion/Euphotic zone | place...
TTCGCCTTTAGCAATTGGTAAAATACTAAACAAACGAAGAGCAATTTTATAGTCTTCTTTCGATTTTAACAAGGCTTCAATATCTGAAACGCTCATTGATGTTATTTCTAATTTTTGCATGGGCAAATATACAAAAATATGTAATACAAAATTATCGGTTTAATATAATTTAGAACAATGTACCTGATTAAAACATATCCCCTTTAATTTATTTAATGAAATGCTCTCTTAGCAAGAGTTCAAATTAGTTTGAAGACTTACACTGTAAATTGGCAGCAAAAAATGGAATGATTTAAACCAAAACTAAGAGAGTGTTTTTAAAAAAAATTTAACTTTGAATTAATTAACTAAATACCCTCTTAGCAAAAGTCCAATTTAGTTTGAAGAGATGCGCTGTAAATCGTCATCAAAAAGTGGACTGAATTATACTATAATTATTCAAACTAATTTGACCTTAAAATTTGTTTAAAAAGATATCTAAAGAACACCTGAATACTTAATTTTTGTTTTTAGATACTTTAAGCATCATGTATTTCTTTATTTCTGTATCTGAAATTTTGGGATTAGCACCTTCCTGACCAGCCACTAATGCTCCAATAGCACAAGCATAATTCAACGATTTCTGGGGAGATTTTCCCTTAAGTAGTCTTACGGTTAAAGTAGCTAAAAAAGAATCTCCTGCACCAACAGTATCAGCCACTTTTATAAAATAACCACTATTGTAATAAAACTTATCGTTATAATACAAAACGGCTCCAAATGCTCCCTTGGTAACACAAACTTGCTTGGTGTTTGTTTTTTCAGCTATGAATTTGATGTTCTGCTCAAAAGAATTATAGGGCGACTCTAATTTTCGGCTTATTTCCCATAATTCTTCATCATTAAGTTTGATAAAATCGGCCTTTGACATCAATTCATTAAGAACCTCGATAGTATAATAGGGCGCTCTTAGATTGGCATCCAAAACTTTATATTTTGCTTTATCCAGCAAAGTATACAATGTAGACCTGGAAGTTTCATCCCTACAGATTAAGCTTCCAAAAATGAAAACATCTGATTCTGAAACCTTTTCAATCATATCATTTGTCAACGCGATTTTATCCCAAGAAGAAGGATATAGAATATCATAAGAGGCATTCCCTTTTTCGTTAACCATTACATTAACAACTCCCGTTTTATATTCTTCTCCAACTTGAATGGAATCTGAACTGACATTCTGGTCTTTTAAAAATGAAATTATATTATCTCCATCTTCATCATTGCCAATTCGACTTATAATCGTCGAGGCGACACCTAAAGAATTCATACGCAATGCCACATTCAAAGGGGCTCCTCCAATCTTTTTGTGTGAAGGAAATACATCCCATAAAACCTCTCCAAAACAAACTGCACTTAACTTTTTTTTCGTTTTCATAATCCTCAAAATTAATAGCTAGCAAAAATAGCCTGCAAGCTCACATTATATTATTTATGTTTTGATTTACATCAAATTTACTTATTTTCCCTTTTGCCGCAGCACCACAAAATAAACAAATAGTAATAGGAAAAAGCCTTTGTTCAATCAGTCAAGGATAGTATTTAACTTGACAAAATTTGAATCATTCAACTTCATTTATTTCCAGCAATACACTTGTTCTTTTCAAATTAACATTAGGGTTAAATCCTGCTTTCATCAAAAAATCTCCAGTATAAACTTTGTCGGAAGCAATTGATGAAGTTTCGCCTGGATACAAATTGATTTCTTTTACGGTGTATTTTTTCTTTGGATTTAATCCATTTAACACCACTGGACGTTTTGTTGCGGTTATATTAAACCTGTTGTTTACAAGGTAGTTAAAAACAATAGCTTTGCTTTTATCTGGATTTACATACATTAAAGCAGCAATATCATTTTCATGTGGATTGACCAATCGATACATTGCGCCGTGCCATACGATGTCCTTGAAGGTATTGTAATTTGTTATGGCTTGTTTGCAGAATAATTTATCTTTTTCATCCAACTTTCCTGCCACGATATCAAAACCTAATTTTCCCATACTGGCCACATCAACTTTAAACTTCAATGGTTGTTTTCCCCAGTCGGTAACGTGGTTGTCTATGGCTATGGAAGGAAAGAAGTAAGAGTAATCCCATTGGACAAAAATTCTCTCCAAAGGTTCCGTGTCATCCGTTGGCCAAAATTCCGTAAAATACTTCAACAATTCATAATCGCCGCGGCCTCCTCCTCCGGAACATAACATCATTGGGACTTTTGGATATTTTGCCCTAATTCGATGGAGTACTTTATACAACCCTTCCGTATAGTCTACATACAAATTAGATTGCGGCAATCCTTTTTTGTTGAGATATGCGGAATAGGCGTTATAAATTACGGCATTACAATCCCATTTTATAAATGCCAATTCAGGATTTTTCACAAATAGATTATCCACGATTCCAAAAACAAAGTCCTGTACTTCGGGATTGGACAAATCCAAAACCATTTGATTTCTATAATAAATCTCGGGTCTATTGGGCTGTTTTATAACCCATTCGACATGTTTTTCATACAATTCGCTTTTTGGGTTTACCATTTCAGGCTCTATCCAAATACCAAATTTTATCCCTTCTTTGTTGGCTTCTTTTACTAAATAACCCAACCCGCTAGGTAGTTTATTTTTATTTTCTTGCCAGTCACCAAGACCTGCATCATCGTTATTTCTTGGATATTTGTTGCCAAACCAACCATCGTCCAGTAAAAATATATCGACACCCAAATCTTTTGCGTCTTTGAACAATTCTTTTATTTTGTTTTCATTAAAATCAAAATAGGTTGCCTCCCAATTGTTTAGAAGCGTAAGTCGTTCGCCTTGACCATCAAGAAGCCTGTATTTTCTTGCCCAATCGTGAAGATTTCTACTGGCTTCGCCTGTTCCATTATTGGATAAAGCGTAGATTAAAGATGGTGTTTTAAAGGTTTTGTTTGGCTCTAAAGAATATTCGGAGGCAAATGGATTGATTCCTGCAATGAGTCGAAGATTTTTATGGGAATCGATTTCGAAATCAAGCTTAAAGCTACTACTCCAAGCTAACTGCCCAATCATGACGCTTCCCTCGTTTTCTGAAGCAGGCTTTCCAAAAGACAGCATAAAATTAGGCGTTTGCAAAAGCATTGCTCGTGTTCCTAATTTAGAATCTATTGTCCTAATCCCTTGAATAAGTTTAGTTTCTGCAGGCTGCATCTCTTTTAGATATTCACCTTGAAAGCTCGTGAGATAAAAATCTTTAGCTGCAAAATACAAATTAGCCGAAGCATATTTTTGCAACAGCACCGGTTTTTTCTCCTTGTGTCTTATTTCGGTCCATTGTTCTATTACATTTTCTTTTGTCCAAACTTTATAAAATAAAGCAACCTCAAACGGGTAAACAGGATCTTTTAAAAGAATGCTTGTAATAGCAGTATTGCCATCAATTATTTCTTTTTTATGACTGACATACTTCAGTTCCAAAGAAGGATTTCCATCTGCGTGTTTAACTTGGATAGCAGGTTCTGACAGATTCCATGTTCCCGCAGGCGTATAGGATGAATTATATATCCCCGCGTTAGATTCATCATAATTATAGTTGGCAGACACCCCTGCATATTCACTTTCGTTTTCAAGGGGTTTGCCAAAATAAATGGTTCTCAATCTATTGTTGCTATCTGTTTGCATCAATACGACACTATTTGACGTACTAATGGGAATAGTTACGGTTTGTCCTGATAAATGAGATGCCATCATAATACAACTCCATAGAAATATCAGCTTTACTTTCGTTGAGGATGTTCGTTTTTCTTTCATAATCTTGTTTTCAACTCTGTTTTTCAACTCAGCAATCATGATGGCTTGATATTAAAAAGTTAAAGGCAAGTAAAAATACTTGCCTCCAACCGAATTTACTAATCAAAACCAAACCATTATAAACTCTTTTTTATTAATACCCAGGATTTTGTATATATAATCCTCCAGTGAAATCAATTTCTCTTTGTGGGATTGGATAATATTCATCTCTACCCGCCGTAAACTTGGCATTTGAGAGATAATCTTTTTTGATTCTTTCCTTATTAAGGTAGGCATTCAAAACTGGTTCTGCAATACCCCATCGCACTAAGTCAAAAAATCGTGGTCCTTCCATACTAAATTCTAGTCTTCTTTCAAACATTAAAGCTTTCAAAGCGTAATCTTTTGAAGGGAAGGAAGCGTACGGTTGAACTTTATAAACATTTGAAGCTCCTGCTGCTAAAGTCATTGCAGTACTGGCTGCAGCTCTTGCTCTTACTTGATTAATTATTGGCAATGCTTCTGCAAATCTGTTTAATTGTATTAATGCTTCGGCTTTGAACAATAAAACATCGGCATATCTAATAAAATCAACATTTTTTGATGTCCCAATGAATGGTCCGTTTTTCACATAACAAGAACAATCTGGTGATTGTTGTTCTTTCATGTTGCCAAAATAACCATACACCCCTGGATCTCTGGCCCAACTCAATTTGTAAACCATATCCCCAGTGTTCTTTAATGTATTTTTATATTTAAATGGTCTTCCAGGAACTCCAACAGTATGGTCAATCCTTGGATCAAGGGTAACTCCTGCTGTAAGTGTAGCATCACCATTGCCATTAACTCTGCTAAAAATGTCTGCAACATTAAAAGTATCAAGTAATGGTAATCCATCGGCATCGGTTCTAAATGCATTTACCATATTTTGGCTTGCCATATGAAATCCACAACAGCCATAAAGAGGTGTTCCATGAGGAGAATTCAATCCTGTAACAAAACTTACTCTTCCTGTATTTGTACCATCATTAATAGAGAACTGAACGGCCCAGATTGATTCGGCACCATTATCATAACCATCTAAAAAATTATTTCCAAAATCAGGTTCAAGGTTACCAGTAACTTTGTCTGCATAATCTATTACTTTTTGTAATTTTGCTGCATCGATACTTGTAACTTGGTGTGTATCGTTTTGCTTATAAGCCTGATATAAATTCAATTTTGCAAGATAAGCAGCGGCAGCATTTTTATCGGCTCTACCTACCTGATCCTGACTTTGTTGTAAATTATCGAATGCAAATTGAAAATCAGCTGCAATTTTGTCCCATAAAGCATCACTTGACAAATCATTTGACGTTTTTAGTATTTCTTCTTGGGTAAGTTCTTCTGTGATGTACGGAACTTTATTAAACAACAATTTAAGCATAAAATGAGAATGGGCTCTTAAAAAACGTAATTCCGCTTGTCTCACTTTTTTTAGCGGATAATCAGCATCTGGAATAGAATTGATAACGGATAAAGCAAAATTAGCTCTAGAGATGGCTTTATAATGATTGGTCCAAGTTTTAGGCGTCATCCAATCCCCATAATCTGCAATAGTAGTATTATACTGTTCGTAACGATCAATAACATCAACGTCACCTCGACCTCCTCCGCCTTTGTAGGCATCATCAGAACGTACACTTCCATAAACCCATTGATGCGTTATTGGACCTACCATTTCGTCATTCCCAATTGCAGCATAGGCCGCACTTACAAGTGCTTCCGCATTTGTAGCTGTCGCCACATTTTCAGACGAAAGTACTCCTGTTGGTTCATATTCTAAAAAATCTGAGCTACATGATGCCAATAAAAGGATTGACAAGAAGCTGATAACTATATTATTATATTTCTTCATGATAATTAATTAAAAATTAAAGTTAAAACCTAATGACAATGTCGTAGGTACAGGTATTCTGTTAACATCTGTTCGCTCTGGATCGGAACCAATATATCCTTTTGGTGTAAACCAAAATAAATTTTCCCCTTGTGCATATATTCTGCAACTGGTAATGAATCCCGATTTTTTCAACAACTCGTCTGATAATGAATATCCAATTTGTATGTTTCTAAGTTTGAAATAGGAATTGTTTCTTAAGATATAATCTGACATCTGTGTATCATTGTTTGCTAATGAAAGAGATGGCACCTCAGTATTTGTATTTGTTGGTGTCCAAGCATTCAATGTTCCTGGTCCTGCATTATCTCTTCCTTGAACAAAATTATTCCAAAAAACATAAGGATCAACCCCAACTCTTCCAGCTACACCAGAACCAAAAATGGAGAAATCAATATTTTTATACGCCAAGCTAATGTTAATACCGTATTCTAATTTTGGAAGTGTTGTGCCGATAAAAGTTCTATCATCTGAATTAATCTTTCCATCACCATTGATATCAACAAATTTGATACCTCCCAATCGAGAACCAACTTGAGTAGCATGAGCATCTATTTCAGCTTGATTTTGGAATAAACCCTCTGTTTTAAATCCAAAAACTTCGAATTGTGAATGTCCAATTATCGAATTAGCCGCTGTTCCTGGATAAGCTGCTCTTACCTCTGCTGGCAAATCAGTAATTTCATTCTTGGTTGCACCAAAATTTGTGGTAACATTAAAAGACAATCCATTATCTAATTTATCTGCATATCCTACTGTAAGTTCCCAACCTTTATTTGCAGTTGAAGCACCATTTACAAAACGTTGCTGTCCTTCTCCAACAGCAGATGCAACTGGTGGTCTAATCAAAATTCCCTCTGTATTTCTTGAGAAATAATCAAAGGATCCTGATAATTTATCTCCGAAAAAACCAAAATCTAAACCTACGTTTACCTCTTTGGTAGTTTCCCATTTTAATCCTGAATTCGCTGCTTGTATAGACACGAATCCAGAAGACAAGTTTCCGGTATTAGCTCCATTCAAATCATAAGCAGTACCCACATTATAATAAATGTTGAAAAAATCTGGATTATAAACATTTTGATTTGGTCCGTATCTTGCTTCATATAAACCAAAACGAGCATTATCTCCAATAGATTGATTTCCTACTTCGCCATAACCAGCACGTAACTTCAAGTTAGAAACTACAGTTATATTATTAAAGAACTCTTCATTATTGATTCTCCATCCTGCAGTAACGGCTGGAAAAATACCATATCTGTTATCTTCACCAAATCTTGATGATCCATCTCGACGAATAGTAAATGAAGCTAAATATCGGTCAGAAAAGGAATAATTAAATTTTCCAAACTGAGAAAGTAATCTACTACCATTTGAAATTCCATTGTTTGTTCTAATCCCAGTAGCTGCAGATAGTGTAAAATAAGATTCTGATTCTACTGCAAATCCCTCTGCACGTGCAAACAGCGTATTCAAATCCGTTTTAGTAGATTCAGTACCAATAAGGATTCCAAATTTATGTTCGGATACAGTAAGATTATAATTTAAAGTATTTGAAATGGTTAAACTAGTATATTTATTGGTATCAAGAGCTAAACTATTGTTGTTTCGGTTTACGAATCCATTTTTCACAATCGGTTCAATGTCTTTTCTGCTGTAATCATTAAAATCCATCCCAATACTATTTCTAAAGGTTAACCCTTTTAAAATGTCAATTTCAGTAAAAACATTACCATACAAAGCCATTTTTTTGCTGTTATCCCATCTGTTCAAATATTGCATTAGTAGAGGGTTATTTCTGTCTGAATAACCGGAACCCAATGGACCAGCAAAATCACCAGATGCAGTGTAAACTGGAATCGTTGGCGCAAGGGTTATTGCTAAACCTGGTGTTGGTGCGTTTCCAACATCAGCAGCAGCAGCTCTTTCGCTTGATTGTGTAAATTGAGAATTCACACCAAATCTTACCTTATCGTTAAACAACTTGAAATTGGCATTAAGTCTTGCAGAATATCTCTCATAATTAGTATACCTCAACATACCATCATTATCCAAATATCCAATATTCAATACCGCATTCGCTTTATCAGATCCTCCAGATACAGATAAATCATTATTGATAAGAAGTCCTGTTTTGTATAAAGTATCCTGCCAATCAGTATCGCCTGAAGGAACATTAGTATCTCCACCTACATACGGTTTTACACTCACGCTGTTTAATATTGGATTACTGAAGTCATTATTCCAATCAAAATTATAGATTTCACCATATCCACCAGACGGACTTGCTCCATCGTTAACAGATGCTTGCCATAACACTTTTCCTCTTTCTAAAGCATTCATCATTGTATATCGTTGTTTTTTCTCCGAAAGAACAGAAACGTTTGTACTATATGATACTTTAGTCACTCCCCCTTTTGCAGCATTTTTAGTGGTAACTATTATTACCCCATTGGCAGCTCTAGAACCATAAATAGAGGAAGCCGACGCATCTTTTAAGACTTGAATAGATGCAATAGCACTTGGACTCAAACTAGCAAAAACCTCTGGTCTTGTTGTAGGAACCCCATCGATTACATACAATGGATCTGTATTGCCAAGTGTACTTACCCCTCTGATTAATATTCTACTATTTGCCCCACTTGGATCTCCTGATTTCTCTATATTCAAACCAGCAACCCTTCCTTGCAAAGCTTGCATAGCATTTCCAGAACTCATGGTTTGCCCCATTATAGGTTTTAGTTCCACTACTGTAACTGCACCAGTTAAATCAGCTTTTTTCTCTTTAGAATAACCAGTTACAACAACCTCTTGTAGTTTTAAAGACTCCGCTTTTAATACAATTTTTAAAGTTGTTTGTCCATTAAGTTTTACCGACTGCGTTTCATATCCCGTAAAACTAAATAGTAAAGTTGCATTTTTATCAACATTAGTAATCGTAAACTGACCGTCAAGATCAGTTGATGTTCCATTATTTGTTCCAGAAACCAGTACTGATGCACCTGGAAGCGACATGCCGTCTTCGGAAGAAGTTACCACTCCTTTGACGCTTGTGTTTTGAGCCGTTAAAGAAAAAACGGACCCGATTAAGATTAAGTAAAGAATAATTTTGTGTTTCATAATTTAGGTAGTTTAATTAAAATTTAATTGGTTAATTGTCAAGTTTTCAATGGTGAAATTGAAATTTGCTTTAGATACCGAGAATGTTTCCAGTGGTTTTTCAGGAAAAAATATTTCCGTCATTACTGTTTTTCCATTATTGTAAAACACTTCGATTGAGGTTTTGTCAACTATGACCTTGACTTCCATTGTGGCGAAATCCTCGGTAAACGGAGCTTTTGAAATTGTATTGGCAAAAACATCTGAAAAGGATAAATCACCCGAGTTTTTTCTGTCTATAAAAAAGTATTTGTCTTTAGTGTTGATACCAAATCGTATTGCATTCTTGGATTTATTGGAAAATGAAAAAGTATAAACATCCTTTTTTAATCCCTTTAAAGTAAAACGAATTTCTACTTTTGATAAATCAACCAACGATTGATCTGTGATTATTGTTTCCTTGTCTATTGTAAGAGTTTCTTTTTTGATGGTCTTGGAGAAATAATTATTTAATTCTCTAACCGGCTGAAAAGCAATACGATAGTGGCCATTTTCTTTTAAAAGTGATAATTCTCTTGGAATGGTCATACTGCTTCTCCACTTTTCTGTTGGTACTTTTTGAGCATATTGCCAATTTGACATCCATCCTATGAATAACTTTCTTCCATCAACTTCAGATATATTGGCCCAAGTAACGCCTGCATAATTATCTCTTCCATAGTCAATATAGAGTGCCTCTTGATCTTTGATGTCTTGAGAAAAAGTTTTGTCCAGCGTAAAGGTTTTTCCATCAAAATCACCAACAAAATATTGAGTGGCTGAACCGCCATTTGGTCCTCCCGGATTAATGCTTAATAGCATAACCCATTTATAATCGTCGGTACCTTCAACAAGTATTGGAAAAAAATCAGGGCATTCCCATACACCGCCATGAGCTCCGATACCTTTTCCAAAATCTGAAAGCAGCTCCCATTCTTTCAGGTTTTTTGAACTGTAAAACATCGTTTTATCCCCAGCTGCCAAAACCATTATCCATTGTTGATGTATGGCATCCCAAGTCATTTTAGGATCTCTAAAATCTTTGATATTTGGGGTTTTAATAACTGGATTAGCTTCATATTTCGTCCAAGTCAAGCCTTCATTTAATGAATATGCTATGCCTTGAGACTGATAATTTGTCTCTCCTGCTTTTTCTTTTTTCATATCGTGATAGGTAAACATAGCTACCATAGGGGGGTTTTCTAAGCTCCCAAATCCTGAAGTGTTTTTAACATCCACAACTGCACTTCCTGAAAAAATATAGCCTTTTTCGTCAGGATAAAGCGCAATGGGTTTCTCTGTCCAAGTTATAAGATCCGTGCTGATGGCATGACCCCAATGCATAGGCCCCCATACATTAGAATCTGGATAATATTGATAAAAAAGATGGTAATACCCGTTGTAATAAAACATGCCGTTGGGATCATTCATCCAACCCTTTTTAGGAGTGAAATGAAAATTAGGACGGTATAATTCTTCTTCAGTATATTTCTTGTCCGTTAAAGAACCCTCTTTACAACTAAAAATTGTTGTAAAAATCATGATGCAACTTAACATTCCAACATATTTAATAATTTTTAATTTGTTCATCATTTTATTCGTTTATTAAATTTTTACTTAACTCCTCTAAAGAAATTCCTTTGGTTTCCGGCATCATGAATCGAACAAACAAAAGTTGAAAAACCATCATTACTGCAAAAAATAGAAACACTACTCCAGCTCCTACTGTAGAAAACAAATATGGAATTAATGATGGAATTATAGCTGCCAGAATCCAATGTGTCGTACTGCCAAATGATTGACCCGATGCTCTTAGATGATTTGGAAAAATTTCGGATATGAAAACCCAAATTACAGCACCCTGACCGATTGCATGCGCTGCAATAAATAGAAATAAGAAAACAGGAACAGCTATTCCTCCCCATTGAAAAAAGAAAGCCATGGCAACAAGTGAAAGAGAGATGATATATCCTATCGAACCGATGTACATTAATATTTTGCGTCCTAATTTATCAATTAAGAAAACGCCCAAGAGAGTGAAAATTAAATTTACCACGCCAATTCCGATACTGCTAAGTAAAGCGGTGCTTTCTCCAAGACCTGCCTCTTGAAAGATCCTGCTCGAGTAATATAAAAAAGCATTAATACCAGATAATTGATTAAAAAATGCCATTAAAAATGCTAATAGTAAAGGTTTTCTGTATTTCTTTAAAAATATGTTATCATTTGCAAGTGCTGCATTATTAGTATCAATTTCTATTTCTTTCTTCATATTTTCATAATCGGCTTCTTGACCCATTATTTGTAAAACTTTTCTAGCTTCCTCATTTCTGGCTTTTGACAATAACCATCTTGGACTTTTAGGAATAGTAATAATTAATAAAACATAAATTACAGATGGAATTGCTTGTACTCCCATCATCCATCTCCAGGCATTTTCACCCACATCATTCAAAAGATAATTAGAAAGAAAAGCCATAAGAATACCTAAAACAATATTGAATTGATAAAAGGCAACTAGTCTTCCTCTATCTTTTGCAGGAGCAATTTCAGAAATATACGCTGGAGCAGCGATTGTGGAGGCACCAACACCAAGACCACCTATAAATCTAAAAGCAGCAAATACAAATGGATCATTGGCAAATGCTGAACCGATTGCTGAAATGAAAAATAATATTCCTATCCATAATAAGGTATTTTTTCTTCCTATCTTATTGGTTGGAATTCCTCCAAATATCGCACCTATAACAGTACCCCACAATGCCATTCCCATAACCACTGTCCCGTGAAATGCATCGGATGAATTCCAAATTAATTGCAACTTTTTGTCAGCTCCGGAAATCACGACTGTATCAAAACCAAAAAGAAAACCTGCTAGTGAAGCAATTAATGACCAAATAATTATTTTTTTCATTTATTTAAAATGTTAGATTGTGTTGCTAAAGTATTATCAAAATATTAAATCTTGTTTTAATGATGTTACAATTTTATTCAAAACCCCAAAATTAATATAAAAACATACTTAACTATTTGTTTTTAAGTAATTTATCATCAAATAACAAGCAAAGAACTATTTCGTTATAGTCTATTTATGATACACTTTTTATAATTATGTTACTTCAATTTTTAAAAAAAATAGTATTCATCAATCAATTAAAATCAATTTG
>Ga0214162_1000300_pt1 | contig 11932 bp, 9 predicted proteins | sample LakMenepilimnion_3_FD_153000 | JGI IMG/M metagenome (GOLD analysis project Ga0214162, IMG submission 153000) | Freshwater microbial communities from Lake Mendota, WI - Practice 20APR2010 epilimnion v5 | ecosystem: Environmental > Aquatic > Freshwater > Lake > Epilimnion/Euphotic zone | place...
ATTGTGTATTGAGTAATATGGTTTCTAAATATCCTAATCCAAATGATATAGAAAAATCTAAAAAAGATATAGAAATAATTTTTTTGAATTGTAAAAATAATGCAAATCCAGTATCAATTCCTTTTGATACAAATATACCTTCTTCTTGGACCAAAGAACTCACTAAAAATTTAAGAGATATATTACCTGATACTTTTGATATCTCTAATCTAGATTTAGATTGTCTTGTAACAACTTTTAAAAATAAGTATCCTGATCCAAATGATTTTGTATCTTATGTTTTTCAAGTTCAATTGGATGGTGGAACTAGTACTTCTAATCCTCCTGTTCCATCGGAAATAGCTAATTTATGCAATATTAAGCCTACAAATGAACCTACGAATAAGACCAATCAAACGATTGAACCTAGACATTATATTAAGAATAGAAATAATATTCGTTTTATAGTAGGAGCTGTGTTAGTAGTTCTTGTAGGTGCTATTGTTTATTTTATGATGAGGAAAACGAGAATGAAAAAGAGAATGTGAAGTTCAATTTAAAGGATTTATGTTTAAACAAAAATGGAAAATATAGAAAAAGTAGTAATTGTTGGTTCTGGTCCAGCTGGTTATTCATCTGCTATTTATCTTGCACGAGCGATGTTGAATCCGTTGATGATAACAGGTATAATGTATGGTGGTCAATTAATGCAAACGACAGAAATAGAGAATTTTCCGGGTGTTTATTCGATTGAAGGAGGAGAATTAATGTCTATAATGAATAAGCAATCTGCGAACTTTGGAACGATTTTTAAGAGAGATGATGTAGTTTCTATAGATACACAATTTAGACCTTTTAGGATTATGACTTCAAGTGGAGATGAAATTCGAAGCGAATCAATAATAATTACTACAGGTGCTAAGCCAGTATGGTTAGATATTGAAGGAGAGGATAAATTGAGAGGGAATGGAATATCAACTTGTGCTACTTGTGACGGTTTTTTCTTTAAAAATCAAGAGATTATTGTAGTTGGTGGGGGTGATTCCGCTTTTGAGGAAGCAATTTTTTTATCAAGGTTTGCTTCAAAGGTAACTATAGTTCATCGTCGTAGTGAATTCAGAGCAAGTAAAATTATGATAAAAAGAGCTATTGATCATGGAGTTGAATTTAAGGTTAATTTTAAGGTTATAAAATGGTTAGAAAATGATTCAATATTATCGGGAGCAGTTTTAGAATCGACTGTAAATGGCGAAAGTGAAATAATTGAATTTCGAGGTGCTTTTATAGCTATTGGTCATCATCCTAATACTGAGTTTTTAAGGGGTAAAGTTGATCTGGATGATGATGGTTATATAATAACTGGTAGAACATCGTTATATAATACGATGACATCTGTTGATGGTATATTTGCAGGAGGTGATTGTGTTGATAAGGTATATAAACAGGCTATTACTTCTGCTGGAATGGGTTGTTCGTCAGCTTTAGATTGTATACGATGGTTGGAAAATAATGCGAATAATTAGCTTATGGATTAGTAATTTATAATAAATTACTAATGAGATTCAAAGCTAAAAACAAGAAGAAAGGGGGTGTGGTTAAGAATCACGGAAAGCGAATATTGGAAACGAGGAGAACTATGGAAGAATATGCGAAAGTATCGAAAGCATTAGGAGATAAAAGAGTAATGTTAGTTCTTGTTGATGGTAAGCAGATGATAGCACATATTCCTGGTAAGTTTACTAAGAAAAAAATATGGGTAAATGTTGATAGTGTTGTCTTGGTTTCTAGGAGAGAATTTGAGAATGACAAGATGGATATTATTCATTTGTATGATAATGATGAAGTTAAAAAGTTGGTAAAATCAGGGGAGATTCCAGAATCATTTTTACAATCTGGTATATCTCAAATTATAACAGATCAAAACGATAATGATGAGGGTTTTGATATCGAAAACAGTGATGACGAAAATGAGAAGGTTGTAATACAAAAGGAAAGTAGAGCTGGTGGAGAGTTAGTAGAATCAAAACTGGATTGCGGCTTTGATTTTGACGATATTTAAATCTTGAATATTAAATTTAATATCTAATCAGTATCACTTTGATACTGTAAATTATATTCTTCTTCCGATTCTTCATCATCAGAACTAGACATATATAATGTATATCTAGCTCTAGATGCAACAGAAGTTAGAATATTGAAGCTCTTGTTCATTTCGTAAACATTTGCTTCTGCTATATCAATAGCAAGTTTGACGATGTGGTTTGGTATTGAACTGTAAATTTCGTAATAATTCGGATTGTCATTGAAATTTGTTCTAGATAGAATAATTGATTTTGAAATAGAAGGAACGATTGATGTTAAAATTTTCATTTCGTTTACAGTTTGTTTTGTAACCTTAATTTTAATTTTCTTTGTTGTTTCATTGATTATCATTTCTTGTATCATTGGAGGTGCTTCCCCGATTGAATCGGCTATATTTTGTAGACATATATCAGTGAGACTTGACATTCTTTTTTTATCTATAAAAGTTAGATTAGAATTCAATTTGAATATTAAATTTTCAAATAAGTTTAATATTTCTATATTTTAAATGGTAACTTATTGCAAGCAGAGGAATGAATCAAAAGAAGAACAAAATAACCTAGAAAATTACATATTTTCAGACCAGTATAATTCTGATGAAGTAGTTCAAGATGTAGATGATCCTCGAATGATTCATATAAATAGGTATAATTTTATGATAATAGATCAGATTGGGAGTGGTAGCAACGGGAAAGTGTATTCTCTTCGAGATAATACTAATAATGTTTTTTTAGCAATTAAGTTTTCAATAAATGATACTGAAGTTTCAATTGCTAATGAATTAAATGCTAAGATTCCAAGTTGTAATGTATTGCGAGTAAAATCAATTGGAAAATCTCTTTTTAATCCAATTCAAAACAAGGTTGAAGAACACGGATACTTTATGGAGTTGGCAGAAGGAACCTTGCAAGATTTTTTGTTGTTGATAAAAGATGTTGATCCTGAGATATTGTTGTATGAAGATATATATGTTGAACTTCTGTTGGGAATTGCAGAAAATATAAGACAACAAATGATTTGTATTTATGAGATGAATAATAATTATGTTTATACTGACTTGAAGTCGTTGAATGTCCTGTATAAATGTAATGATACATCAAACTTGGATTTAACCACTTTTATATTGGGTGATTTAGGAAGTGCTGTTCCTAATTCTGAACATAAATTGTATTTATCGACTTATCCTCCGATTGAATTTTCGGATAAGAATGGTTATTTAACTTTTTCTACAAATCAAGAAAAAGAGAGTGCGATGGCTTGGCAAATCGGAGTTCTGTTATTGTTTTTTGTAGCTGGAAATAGATATGAATATAATATGTTGTGTTTCAATAATATTCAGTATATATCTGAGAGTCAAATGATTTCTTTATATACGATTATGGTTCGTATGTATGGTGCTGATATAGCGAATCTTCTGAATACTAATGTAGCATTAAGGAGATCAATATACTTACCTTTGGTAGGTTAAATATCTATTTCTATTTTTGTTTCGTCGTCATCCATATCATTTTTTGTTTCTATTTCATCGTAGTCTGATTTGTAGGTGAGTTTTTTAAGATCTTTAATATATTTATTCCATACCTCTACCATGGTTCTCTTGGCTGATTCTACTGGAGTATCAAATGTAATTTCAACTGAATATATGTCTTTGTTGAGGATTACTTTTTTTCGGTCGAAGTCTATACCATCGATATGCACTATTTCACCGTTGGAATAGTTAATATCTTTTTTTGTAATGACTTTGAAGATGATACCAATATAGATAATTGATATGAGATATCTAGATTGCTCTAAAGTTAAAAAGTATTTGTTTTTCATTTTTGTGACATAGAGTTCGATGAGGAGTTCTTTCATGTTCTTTTTCTTGATACTACCCCAGTTGTTTTTGTTATTCTTATTGGTTTCGTCTTCCAGTTGGTTGAAAGCTTTTCTGGTATTTAATTTTTCTTGATGAGATTGCAGACCAACTTTGTTTTTAAGGATATTGTAAAGTTCATTAAAAACAACTTGGGGTTCTTTATTCTCTATTTTATAACTGAATTCCTTTTTCTTTTGATTACAACAGATAAAGTTTTTAGATATGTAGATACCGTATGATGTTTTACCGTAAGCTAGTTCTTCAAAGATGTTTTGCCAGAAGACATCTTTTGTAAATTGACAACACTCTAGAAAGACAGGGTAGATGATTTCTCGTTTGATCATTTATTATTTGTATATAATCCTCTAAATGGTTAAAAGAATTTAAAAGGATTCTTTTGGTAGATAAATGTCCAAAAGGGTATATACAACAAGTAATGTACAACAATTAATCGACTTAAATGATGATTTAACTAATTTTAAACTCAAGTTCACTTTGAATTCAAGGAATGGTCAAGAATTTGATATGGTAATAGCTGATCAGTATACTATTGATAATACTCCGAATGATTTGGAATTCAAAAGAGTAAAGAATACAATTTCAGGAACAATTGTATCTGATAAAAATGTATTTCAAAATCATTTTCTAATTTTGAAATCTGTTGGAGAAAAACCAGCTGAAGTTGAGATAGTAATTAATAGAAAAGAGATACCTCCTAGTCCAGAATCTCAGACGGAAAATAAACAAACTAATAACAACAATAATGAACAAAATCAAACTCCTTTAGAAAGAGATAGGGATCAGCCAAGGGATCAATCAAGGGATCAGCCAAGGGATCAATCAATGGATCAGCCAAGGGATCAATCAAGGGATCAGCCAAGGGATCAATCAAGGGATCAATCAAGGGATCAATCAAGGGATCAATCAAGGGATCAATCAAGGGATCAATCAAGGGATCAATCAAGGGATCAGTTGAAACAAGAAGAACAAGAGAATTTTGAGAGTTCTAATAAGGGATCAACAACCTGGATAGATATTAAGCTAATTATAATTGTATTGATATGTATTTTAGTTGGAATATTAATCTATAATATAGTATCAAAAAAGTCAGGTATAATTCCTAGTTTAGTTGGTAGAGATGTAGATTCAATTAGTAGTAATTTAGGCTCAGGAGTAGGTGGTAGTGGAGTAGGTGGTAGTGGAGTAGGTGGTTCATTTAGTAATTTAGGTACAGGAGGAGGTAGTTTTAGTAATATGCTTAAATCAGGAATAGATCAAAATCTATTCAGAAAGCTCAATAGTATACCAACTTAAAGAACAAGTTTTTAATTGTAAATGTTTGAAGATATAGTACAGCAAATAATGCAAGATGGTTTGGGTAATTTAGTCCAGTCTCAATCTTCTTGGGGAAATAGTAGTTTATCAGAATGGAAACCGGCAATTGATATATTGGATAATGATGATGAAATCCTTGTTTATTTAACTTTACCAGGAGTTAAAAATTCAACGATAGATATTGATATATTGAATAATCGGATGTTGATTTCAGGAGAACGAGAAAGACCATATGTTCAAACGAATTATCAGGTTAAAAGATCAGAAATACCGTATGGTCGTTTTCAAAGGGTGATTACTTTACCTATAAGTGTGACAAATCAAGGGAGTGTTTCAACTCAGTTTAAGGAAGGATTATTGAGAGTGAAGATTGATAAAAGAATAGAACAACAAAACCGATTTTCAGTTCGAGTCAATTCAGATACAGTAGTCGAAACAGATGTAACTGAAAATAATAATTAACATTTATATTATTATAATATAAATGGTTTCAATGGGTCCTAATTCATATTCAAGGTCATATTTCCATATGACCGATTTTAAAGATATAAGGGGAAATTCAAGATCGATTAAGATGGTAGAAAACTCTATATTAGATATAGTAAACAAGGCTGAAGAATTTTCGAAATTTAGAGAACTTATTCATCATTCGCAATATGAATCTAAATTGAATGATTGTTGTTATGTAAATACAACTCTTTTTGTTCCTGTAAACGAAGCATTTCCTGTTGGTTTTATAGATGAATTAGATCGTCATCAAGCGAACATGTACATAGTTGCAAATACTATTGATAGAGTTATACCATCTGAGTTATTAGAGTATACACCATATGCGATATTTCAAACTAAATTTACAACTCCAAATTATATAAAAGTGAAAAATGTAAACGGTAGTACCTATATAAATGATTGTAAGGTTATAATTAAAGATATAATGGCAAATAATGGAATAATTCATGTTGTTGATAGTCTAAATATACCAGAATATTACATATGATGGGGTATACATAATCTAAAAAATATTAATTTATCATTAAATAAATGAATGATAAATTACCCGACTTTAAAATATTCGATGATAGAGGAGAAAATATGAATGCAATATATTTAAGAGGGTTACTTATAGGTGATTTATCTACAGTTCAAAATGGAGATACATTACTGTGGAATACGACAACTAATAGTTGGAATCTAGGAACTCCTGATCCTGTGATTCAATTTACTGGGTCTATTCCTAACAGAGCCATTTATATTGGAGATATAAAGACAACAAATCAAAGTGCCAATTCTCTCGCATTCGGAAATTATGCTGGTAATTTGAATCAAGGTTTTAGTTCAATTGCTTTCGGAGAGAATACAGGAGAGAATAATCAAGGTTCATATTCTATTGCTCTCGGATATCGATCTGGACAAAATAATCAAGGAAGTAACTCTGTTGCAATTGGAAATCAATCAGGCGGTATTAATCAAGGAAGTAACTCTATTGCAATTGGTTATAAAGCAGGAGATATAACACAATCAGATAATAGTATAATTTTAAATGCAAGTGGAAGTTCTTTATCAGCTTCCAATACAAATGCATTTTATGTTGCTTCAATCAGAAATGATAACACATTATCTGGTATATTATATTATAATACAACTACAAAAGAGATTGTTTATTCAAATAAATCTACTGGAACTAGTTCAGTTCCATATGGAACTAATTATGGAGATTACTTGTATTGGGACATTTTACTATCTTATTGGATAGTAGGTTCAGCCAATATTAATATTGGAGGTGGAGCCGGACAAATCAATCAAGGAACAAATGCGGTTGCATTAGGAAGTCAATCCGGAAATTTAAATCAAGGTAATCTTTCTATTGCAATTGGATATAATGCAGGAAATATAGATCAAGGAAATCAATCTATATCTATTGGTTCTGGTTCAGGAAATACGGGACAAGGAGCAATTTCTATTGCTTTAGGATATTTAGCTGGTGAAATAAAACAAGGCATTAATTCTATTTCTATAGGAACTCAATCTGGACAAAATACACAAGGAACAAATGCTATTTCTATCGGACAATCTGCTGGAAATATACAACAAGGAGATAATTCTATATCAGTTGGTTTTGAATCAGCATATATTAATCAAGGAATTGACTCTATTTCTATTGGTAATAATTCTGGTTATCAAGAACAAAGTACTCTTAGTATTGCTATAGGAAAAGAATCTGGACAAATTAATCAAGGTTATTCTTCGATTGCAATTGGATATCAAGCAGGACAATCTAATCAATTAGGTCAATCTATTGCTATAGGAGAATATGCAGGAAGATATGATCAACGATATTTATCTATCGCTATCGGAAGTCAAACAGGAGTATATAGTCAAGGAGAATATAGTCTTGCAATTGGACAATATTCTGCTAATACAGGTCAAGGAAAATATTCGGTTGCAATTGGAACAGAATCAGGTGTAACTGATCAAGGAGATAATGCAGTTTCAATTGGATATTTATCAGGAAATGATAAACAAGGTAACAATTCAGTCTCAATTGGTAATTTATCTGGTCAATCAACACAAGGAAATAGTTCTATTGCAATCGGAAATGGTGCAGGACAATCAAATCAAGGTGAATATTCTATTGCAATCGGAAATGGTGCAGGACAATCAAATCAAGGTGAATATTCTATTGCAATCGGAAATGGTGCAGGGCAATCAAATCAACCTACAAAATCTATTATTTTGAATGCTAATAATATTGAACTAAATGCTAATCAAAGTTCTTTTTATGTAAATCCGATTCGTAATGATACAACAATCACTCAAGGAAATTCATTATATTATGATCCCACAACGAAAGAAATTACATATGCTAATATCGGTGGCGGACCAATTCCTATTGGAACTAATTGGGCTGAATATCTTTACTGGAATAATACAACTAATAGTTGGGTTATCGGAAGTACTAATATTAAATTAGGCATTAATTCTGGAAGAACAAGTCAAGGGACAAATGCGGTTGCAATAGGAAATACGGCAGGAAATACAACTCAAGGAGGGAGTGCGGTTGCTATTGGAAATCAAGCAGGACAATCAATTCAAGGAGCTAATGCAGTTGCTATTGGAAGTAATGCAGGACAAACAAATCAAGGAACTCAATCAGTTGCGATTGGATATCAATCAGGACAAATAATACAAGGAACTAGTGCTGTTGCTATAGGAAATAATGCGGGAAGATATACTCAAGGAACAAATTCTGTTGCTATAGGAAATCTAGCAGGACAAACGAATCAACCTAATAATTCTATTATTTTGAATGCAGATGGTGTTGGTTTTTCAACAGCAACCCAACAAAATGCTTTGTATATAAATCCGATTAGAAATGAACCACAATCTCAAGTAAATACATTATATTACAATTCGACAACAAAAGAAATATCATATTGGTCAGGAACAATAATTACAGATAAAATTTATCAAGAAGTATACGATAAAACAATAAAGAGAAATACATTAAATTTTGATAATAAAACAATCATTAAAACAAGTTATATTGATGCTAAACTTGATAATTCAACAAATTTTAGTCAATCATATACATTTGGACAATCTATTCCTAATATTTGGATATCATTAGGTGGTAACGGTTCTAATACAATTGCTTATTCAAGAGACGGATTAAGCTGGACTGGTCTTGGAAATTCTATATTTAGCGGAGCATCAGGTGGATATGGTCTTACTTGGAATGGAACCAGATGGGTTGCTGTCGGTCAAGGAACAAATACTATTGCTTATTCAAACGATGGTATATCTTGGACTGGATTAGGTGTTACACCTTTTACAACTGCAGGAAGAAATGTTGCTTGGAATGGTAATATATTTGTTGCTGTTGGAGAAGGAACAAACACCATTGCTTATTCATATGACGGTATAAATTGGACCGGTTTAAATGCATTATCTCCTTTTGGAACTACAGGAGCAGGATATGGAATTGCTTGGAACGGAAATATATGGGTTGCCGTTGGGAACGGAACTAATAATATTGCTTATTCAAACGATGGAATAAATTGGACTGGAGTAACTACAAATACCATATTCTCAACTAGAGGAAAAGGAATTGCTTGGAACGGTACTAGATGGATTGCCGTTGGTAATGGCACTAATTCTATTGCTTATTCAAGTGATGGTATAAGTTGGATTGGACTTGGAACTTTTGTATTTGGTACAGAAGGTAACAGAATTGCTTGGAATGGAATTAGATGGGTTGCTGTTGGATCAGGAAATAATAGTATTATTTATTCAAACGATGGAATAACTTGGACCGGAATTTCAACTGTTATATTTACAGGTTCTGGAACTGATATATGTTGGAATGGAACTAGATGGATTGCTACCGGTGTTGGAACTAATTCAATCGCTTATTCAAATGATGGGATAACTTGGATTGGACTAGGAACTGGTATTTTACCACAAGGAAATGCTATTAATTACAACTCAAAAAGACAACATAGTATTACTTTTCCATCGAATATAAATGTGGCATTTGGCTCGGGAACAAATAGTATATCTTATTCAAGAGATGGTATAAATTGGTCTGGAGTAACAGGAACTGGTATATTCTCAACAACAGGAAATTCTGGTATTTGGAATGGAAATAGATGGGTTGCTGTAGGTTCAGGAACAAATACGATTGCTTATTCTGTTGATGGTATAACTTGGATTGGACTTGGAACTAGTATATTCTCAACAACAGGAAATGGTATTACTTATAGTTCGACTCTCAAACGATTTGTTGCATTTGGTTCAGGAACAAACACAATCGCATATTCAAATGATGGAATATCTTGGACTGGACTTGGTACTAGTATAATAACATCGGTATATGGAGGAGTTTGGAATGGAAGTAGATTTGTCGCCGTTGGTTCAGGAACAAATAATATTATTTATTCAAGTGATGGAATATCTTGGATTGGAGTAACAGGAACTAGTATATTTTCAATAGGATATGGAATTTCTTGGAATGGATCTATATTTGTAGCTGTTGGTCAAACATCTTCAAATAATACTATTGCTTATTCACCTGACGGTATAAATTGGTACGGACTTGGAAGCACTATATTTACTGTAGCAGGAAAATCAGTATCTTGGAATGGAAATAGATTTGTTGCTGTTGGACAAGGAACAAATACAATTGCATATTCAAATAATGGTATAAATTGGACTGGTCTTTTAACAAGTATATTTAGTACTGTAGGAAATGGTATTACTTGGAATGGAACTAGATGGATTGCTGTTGGGAATGGCACCAATAGTATTGCTTATTCATCAGATGGTATAAGTTGGACTGGATTAAATGCCGGAACAACACCTATATCTCCTTTTGGTTCAGGACCTTGTAACGGAGTATCTTGGAATTCTAATATACCATTAACATATATTCAACATCCAACAATAGCAGTTGGTTCAGGAACGAATAGTATTGCTTATTCATCAGACGGCATTGTTTGGAATCCATTAACAGGAACTTCTATATTTTCGACATCAGGAAATGGCATTACTTGGAATGGAAGCAGATGGGTTGCCGTTGGTTCAGGAACAAATAGTATAGCTTATTCAATTAATGGTATATCTTGGACTGGCATCGGAACTTCAATATTTTCAACAACTGGATATGGAATTAATTGGAACGGAAGTATATTTGTAGCTGTTGGTTCGGGAACTAATACAATTGCTTATTCATATGACGGTATAAGTTGGACAGGAATTGGAACTGCTATATTTAGTACATCAGGAAAATCTGTAATTTGGAATGGAAGTAAATTTATTGCAGTAGGCAATGGTACCAATACAATGGCTCAATCAACTGATGGTATAATTTGGAATGCAATCGCTACATCTCCTTTTGGAACATCAACAGGAATAGGAAATGGAATTACTTGGAATGGAACTAGATGGATTGCTGTTGGGGCAAATTCAACACCAACTGGTGTGATCGCTTATTCTTCTGACGGTTCAACTTGGACTACAGCATCAACAACTACTTTTACATCATCAGGTAATGGAATTACTTGTAATCAAAATATAATTGTAGCAGTTGGAGCAAATTCAACACCAACAGGAGTCATAGCTTATTCTTCTGATAATGGTTCGACTTGGACTACGGCATCGACAACTATTTTTACATCATCAGGAAATGGAATAAGTTGGAACGGAACTAGATTTGTAGCTGTTGGTCAGGGGACAAATAGTATTTCTTATTCTACAGATGGTATGAATTGGCATGGTTTAAATAGTATATTATCATCTGGACTTGGTGTTTCTAGTAATCCGTTATTTGGAGCTACAATAGTTGATAGTCAAATCAATTTTGATAATAATGGTTATGGTTTGAATTCAGAATTTGATATCGTTTCTGAATCATATTTCAATATTGGATACACAAATTTATCTGTAAATATGAAATCTAATAAATATTAATTCGATGAATCTATAATTTCTTTAAATTTGAATTGAAATTCAGTTCAGATTGAAGATAAAGATGAATCTATAATTTCTTTAAATTTGAATTGAAATTCAGTTGTATTTGTAGTAGATAAATATAAATTCTATATTTATTTTTTAATTGTAAAGAATTTAACTTTTATAATTACTTTGAATTGAAGATCGTTTATATCTACCGATAATTCT
>Ga0214162_1000301_pt1 | contig 11931 bp, 9 predicted proteins | sample LakMenepilimnion_3_FD_153000 | JGI IMG/M metagenome (GOLD analysis project Ga0214162, IMG submission 153000) | Freshwater microbial communities from Lake Mendota, WI - Practice 20APR2010 epilimnion v5 | ecosystem: Environmental > Aquatic > Freshwater > Lake > Epilimnion/Euphotic zone | place...
GCAATGCATCCATGGCGATTTCGACGTTGCGGTCAAGGCTCCACGCATCAGCTGCTTCGATTTTTGCTTCAAGGTCTGCCTGCAAGGCGCCCACTTTGTCGTAGTCGGCATCTGGGTCGCCCCACATGGCCATGACTTCGTCGTATTTAGTAAGAAGGTCTCGGATGGGGGCTACGCCGTCCATCACATTGCCGAGCACGTCTTTGGTCATGTCGAGTTGTGGTTCTTGCTCGAGGAGGCCAACGGTGAATCCGGGTGTGAGGCGGGCTTCGCCCGTGTATCCGTCATCTCGGCCGGCCATGATGCGCAACAAACTGGACTTACCACTGCCGTTTGAACCGATAACGCCGATTTTGGCCCCTGGATAGAAAGAAAGGGAGATGTTCTCGAGAATGGTGCGGTCTGGTGGGTAAAACCGAGCCAACTTGTAACAGGTATAGATGAACTCGTGTGCCATGGTTCTATGAGGTTAGTTCGGCGGTGGCTAGTTCCGCCTGTCCACCCCTTTGGGCTGTTACCTTTAAGACTTGTCCACAGATTGGACACCTAGAAAAGGGAAATTTCATGACCGCAGCATCGTTGTTTGATCAATACGCAATCGGAAACTTTTGGCTCCGTTACCTGCATGTCCTTGCCGGAATCACGTGGATTGGTTTGCTTTACTACTTCAACTTCGTTCAGGTGCCAGGCCTCGCTGCGTACGGCGACGAAGGCAAAGCCCGCAACATCACCGTGACCCAAATAGCTACTCGCGCATTGTGGTGGTTCCGTTGGGCGTCAATCGCAACACTTGCGACTGGCCTTCTCATTGTTGGCGTTCTTCCTGACTACATGCAGGATTTCATGAACCATGCAGGTTCAGATCCAGCAAACGCCAAGAATGCTGTTATCTCAGTTGGAATGATCTTGGGAATCTTGATGGCCGCCAATGTGTGGATGATCATTTGGAAGAACCAAAAAGTTGTTATTGCTAACGCAGCCAATGTTCTTGCAGGTGGCGAAGCGAACCCAGATGCCGCAACATGTGGTCGTAAGGCCCTTCTTGCGTCACGTCAGAACATGGTGTTCTCAGTGTCAATGTTGTTCTACATGGTTGGTGCAGCTCACTATTACTCAGAAGCATTTACAGCAACAACAGGTAATGCCTACACATTCATGTTCATTTCGCTTGCAATCATCGCATTGCTTGAATTGAATGCAATCGGAATTTTCGGTGGGATCAAGGCTGGCAACAAGATGCTGTGGCCATACGAGAGCCACAAAAACGCAATCATCTCATCGGTGGTCTTGTGGGTTGTCTTCTTCGCTCTTTCCGTAGTGTTCATGGGCTAACAACTTCGACATGTAAAAGGGCCGCCCCAATGGGGCGGCCCTTTTGCGTTTCTAGAAACTTTGTGTCTATTCGACGGTCAGTGATGCTCTCATATTGCCGTGACCAGGCACATCACAAATGATTGTGTACGTACCAGCATCCAAGGTGACAGGACCAGAGTCGACGTCACCTTTTTTGGCAACAACCAATTTGAAATTCGGAACCTTGATGTCGTCTTTGGCAAGAATGAGGGTGTGACGGATTGAGTCATCATTTTTGTAGCCGAACATAATTGACCCGGCAGTGACTGGACCGTACGACTCGGCGTCAAAACGAAGACCAGAAACAGCGGTGACTACAAAGGCATCAGCGGGCAGAGTTTCTGCTGGGGCCGAGGTTCCACCTCCGCCGCACGCTGCCAAAAGTGCCAGAGAGGCCGAGAAGGAAAGAAGACGTTTCATGAATGGCAATTTACTAGTGAATTGATGCAATAGGTGGGCTCGGAGCGATCTGGGGAAGTACCATTTGTCACGCGGACAATGGCGTCCGTGGTGTCAGTTGAACTGGCACCCAAGCGCCCGGTAGGGCAGTGATCGAGGCGACAATGGCAGACATAGCTGACCGTACGCAAGACTTTGGTGCGAACTCATGGCTCGTAGAGGAGATGTACGAGCGATATCGCGCAGATCAGAATTCCGTGAGCGAGGCATGGCGCGAGTTCTTTAGCGACTACCGCAGTGCTGCCACCTTGACGGCTGCCCCTTTGACGGCCGCAGCGCCTGCGTCGCCTTCGTCGCCTGTTTCTTCAGCCGCACCGACTCCTGCAGCAACTCCGTCGCCTCTCGCAAGCTCGAACGGCTCCGTAGTTCCTCAGCCGTCGGCGCCTGTTGCCCCGGTGTCTGTGCCGGAGGGTTCCACTCTGGAGCCATTGCGTGGTGTTGGTGCAGCCATTGTCACCAACATGGAAAAGAGCCTGTCGGTTCCTACCGCTACCAGTTTCCGCAATGTGCCAGCACGTCTTTTGGAAGTGAATCGTAAAGTCATCAATGATTACCGCTCGCTGCACGGTCTCTCAAAGGTTTCGTTCACGCACATTATCGCCCATGCAATTGTGCGAGCTATTTCAGATGCTGTTCCGAACATGCGCAACGCCTACGCAGTTGCTGCCGATGGGAAGCCACAACTTGTTCGCAACCCACATGTCAACGTTGGGCTTGCAGTTGATGTTGACAAGGGCGATGGCACGCGTGCGCTTGTTGTTCCGGTGTTGATGAATGCCGACACGCTCAGTTTTGCCGGTTTCCTTGTTGCATATGACGACATTGTTCGCAAAGTAAAGGCAAACAAACTCACAATTGCTGACTTCCAAGGTGCAAATGTTTCGATCACTAACCCAGGCACCATCGGTACTGTTCAGTCAGTTCCGCGTCTGATGCCAGGACAAGGCGTGATTGTCGGCGTGGGTTCTATTGATTACCCGGCCGAATTCCAAGGCAGTGACCCTGCAAACTTGAATGCTCTCGGTGTGTCGAAGGTTGTCACGGTGACAAGCACGTATGACCACCGCATTATTCAAGGCGCTGAAAGTGGACTGTTCTTGAAGCGAGTCCATGAATTGTTGTTGGGGAGTCACGGCTTCTACAACGACATCTTCCGCAGTCTTGATATTCCGTACCAGCCAGTTGAGTGGTCGTCTGACGCATCGCCAATGAATCGCGAAGAAACAATGATGGAAAAGCAGATGCAAGTCAGCACGCTTGTTCGCGTTCATCGTGTACGTGGCCACCTCATTGCCGATATTGACCCACTGCATTGGAAGGCGCCGCGTTTGCCGCGCGAACTAGACCTTGCGACGTACGGACTCACTATCTGGGACCTGGAACGTGAATTCCTCACTGGCGGAGTGGCGGGAAGTCACAAAATGACTCTTGATGAATTGCTCGGAGTCCTGCGTGATGCATATTGCCGCACCATTGGCATTGAGTACATGCATATTCAGAACACTGATGAACAGCGTTGGATTCAGTCAAAAGTAGAAGGCGCAACCTTTACGCCAAGGCTTGATGAAAAATTGCGAATTCTCGAACGCTTGAATGCTGCTGAAGCCTTCGAAAAGTTCCTCGCAACAAAATATGTCGGCACTAAGCGATTCGGTCTTGAAGGATCTGAATCAATGATTCCGATCATCGATGAGATCATCTCTGCTGCTGCTGACCAGAACCTTGATGGCGTTGTGATGGGAATGCCGCATCGCGGACGACTGAATGTTTTGGCAAATGTGATGGGTAAGAACTACGAGCAGATCTTCAAGGAATTTGAAGGCCACATCAGTACTGACTCAGTGCAGGGAAGTGGTGACGTGAAGTATCACCTTGGAGCTCAAGGTACGTACACCTCTGCTGCTGGAAACAAGATTGACATTGAATTGGCCGCAAACCCAAGCCATTTGGAAACCGTAAATGGTGTTGTTCTCGGAATGGTTCGTGCGAAACAAGACAAGATCGAACCCCCATTCGCATTTAGTGTTCTGCCACTTCTGATGCACGGAGACGCAGCATTTGCTGGTCAAGGAATTGTTGCTGAAGGTCTCGCCATGAGTGATATCTCCGGCTATCGCGTGGGTGGCACCATTCACTTGGTTGTCAACAACCAAATCGGATACACCACTGCACCGAAGTATGCGCGTTCATCGCTATATGCAACAGATGTTGCAAAGACAGTTCAGGCGCCAATTTTCCACGTGAACGGCGACGACCCAGAAGCATGTGCCCGCGTTGCGCGCCTTGCGTTCGAATATCGCCAACGCTTTCACAAGGATGTCGTTATTGACATGCTCTGCTACCGCTTGCATGGACACAACGAAGGCGATGATCCGAGCTACACGCAGCCATTGATGTACAAGGCCATTGCTGAAAAGCGCAGTGTTCGCAAGATGTATGTCGAACAGTTGGTCAAGCGTGGCGACATCAGCCTTGAAGTTGCAGAGCAGGTATTGCAGGATTACCAGAGCAAGTTGCAGATCGCACTTGACGACACTCGGTCACATGCGCCTGAAAAGGTGAAGGCTGCAAAGCCGCCAGAGCCAGTTGGTGTATTGCCTCACGTGAATACTGCAATCGACAAGGCAACATTTGATCGAATCTTTAGTCAGCTGACCAATTACCCAGCCGACTTCACACCTCATCCGAAACTTGTTCGTCAGTTTGCTGCACGCGAAGCCGCCTATGAAAAAGATGGCGACTTTGAATGGGCAATAGGTGAAGCTCTTGCCATTGGTTCATTGCTGTTGGAAGGTTTTGACGTTCGCTTAATGGGCGAGGATTCTCGTCGTGGAACATTCGCACATCGCCATGCAGCATTGGTTGACTACGAGAATGAAACAGACTTCATCCCGTTGCAGCAGTTGCCGGGTGCAACAGGCAAGTTCTGGGTGTACGACTCACTTTTGTCTGAGTATGCAGCACTTGGTTTCGAATACGGCTATGCGCACACGAACCGCAACACTCTCACCATGTGGGAAGCACAGTTTGGTGACTTCATAAATGGTGCACAGATTGTGCTCGACCAGTACTTGGTGGCAGCTGAAGATAAATGGAAGCAACAAAACGGCTTGGTGCTGTTGTTGCCTCATGGTTTTGAAGGTCAAGGCCCAGAGCATTCCAGTGCACGCGTAGAGCGGTTCTTGCAATCATGTGCGGAAGACAACATTCAAGTTGTCAACGCAACAACTGCTGCTCAGTTCTTCCACGTTCTGCGTCGTCAATTGCATCGTGATATTCGTAAGCCGCTGGTTATCTTCACACCGAAGCAGCCTCTGCGTATGAAAGAAAGTCGCTCACGTCTTGAGGATGTGACCTCTGGTTCATTCCAAGAAGTATTGGATGATCCATTTGTTACTGACAAAGCATCGGTGAAACGCATTATTCTGTGCAGCGGAAAAGTGGCATGGGATGCCATGTCAGAACGCGATAAGCGCAACGCTCCTGTGGCTGTTGTTCGAGTTGAGCAGTTGTATCCATTCCCCATTGATCAGATCAATGAAGCAATTGCCTCGTATCCGAATGCAAAAGAGATTGTCTGGCTTCAAGAAGAACCAGAAAACATGGGTGCATGGCAATTCGTTGAGCACCTCATCTGGCGTGTGAAAGAACGCGGATACGACTTGCGACATACGTCGCGGGTTGCTTCAGGAAGCCCTGCAACAGGTTCAAAGGCCATTCACGACCAAGAACATGGCGACCTCATGGACGAAACGTTTTCGGGTTTCTAAAACTGAAGACCCAAGTGGTCTGAAAGTTCACGAAGAGCAATAGTTGGGTCTCCAACTTTGATGGTGCGCATACCCATTGCTGCTGCTGGTTTTAAGTTCACACCTAAGTCATCGAGAAATACGCATTCATCGGGCGAGACGCCGACAAGTTCACACGCAATCTCATAAAAACGCGGTTCTGGTTTTCTGCAACCAACTTTGCTGCTTTCTACAACATGATCAAACTTCTTCATGATTGCCGCTACTTCAATTTGGCGCGGTGACGGGTCGGGCGTAGTCGACACCACGTTGTTAGTCAGACACGCTGTGCGATACCCAGAGGCGATAACGAGGTCAAGGGCAGCCACCATGGCGGGGCGCACTTCGCCAGACAGCAGAGCCAGCACATCGGCTCCCGGAATCCGGTGGCCAAGAGCCTCGCTTTCTGAGGCAAAAAGGGCGTCGAACTCAAGAGGCGTGATGTCGTTGCGCTCGAGAAGAGCCCAGGCGTTTCCATCCGGATTGGTGGAGTTCACCCTCCGAATGTGATCTAACGGCAGTCCAGATGCCGTTTCGTAGCGATTAAAGGCCTCAAATGGGCTGGAAAGGATGACCCCGCCAAAATCCCAGAGAACAGCACAAATTTCCTTATGTATCACGGGCCACAGGCTAGACGGATTGCCCATCAGATGGAGGGTTCGGGTGCTTGACTGAATGGGTGACAAAACACATCATCGTCGACGGATCGAACATTGCAACAGAGGGGCGATCAGTTCCCAGCCTCGCCCAGCTTCACGAAGCCGTCATGGCCTTGATGGATGAATTCAAAAACGCCAAGGTCTCAGTCGTTGTTGATGCAACTTTTGGGCATCGCATCGCCAAAAAAGAATCTGCAGAGTTCGAAAAGGCAATTGCCAATAATGAACTTGTCGCTCCGCCTGCTGGTGCAGTTGGCCGAGGCGATGCATTTGTGTTGGCAATCGCAGACAAAGTGAACGCATCAATCTTGTCGAATGACAGCTATCAAGAATTCCACGGCAAGTACAAGTGGTTGTTTGACGAAGGCCGCCTCATTGGTGGAAAGCCCGTGCCACTTGTTGGCTGGGTGTTTGTCGAGCGTCTTCCGGTGCGTGGGGCTACAAGTCGTCGTTCTGTGAAAACAGGAAAAGTTGTTAAGAAAGAATCTCCGACTGCAAGTCCGGAAGCAAGCAAGCCAATGCCGGTTCCAAAAGCTCCACCTCCGAGCGCCAAGGCGAAAATGGCTAATGAACTTATGCCGTATTTGCAGTTTGTAGAGAAGCACCCAGTCGGCTCAAAAGTAAAAGCCGTGGTTCAGTCGTATGCGGCAAACGGCATCACGGCACTCATTGGTGACATCTCTGGGTATGTGCCTCTTCGTAATATGGCAAACCCGCAACCACGTAGCGCACGAGACATCTTTACTCTGGGTGATTCAGTGACATTGACTGTTGTCGGTTACACCCCGGCGCGACGCAGTGTTGATCTTGCTGTACCTGGAGTAGTTGATACTGCAGCGAAGCCGTCGGGCAAACAGCCTGTCGCCAAGAAGGCCGCAGTTGTGAAGAAGTCTGCACCTGTCAAGAAGGCTGCACCTGTGAAAAAAGCTGTTGCTGCGAAAGCGCCCGTGAAAAAGGTTGTTGCTGCAAAAGCACCTGCGAAAAAAGTTGTCGCAGTGAAAAAGCCAGCCCCAGCAAAAGCACCTGTGAAAAAAGCAGTTGCCAAAAAGGCACCAGCAAAAAAGCGCTAACTGCACCCCAGTTGGTCAATGTAGGGACATTCCTACTACCGTCAAGACGTGGTCATTGTTACTTGGAACGTCAATTCGCTGAAGGCTCGTTTGCCTCGTGTACAGGAATGGTTAGAAGCAAACACCCCTGAAGTTGTGTGTTTACAAGAGACCAAATTGGCGCAAGACAAGTTCCCCACAGAAGCCATTGCTGAACTGGGTTATGAAAGTGCCCACTTTGGTCAAGGTCAGTGGAACGGCGTTGCCATTTTGTCTCGCGTTGGTCTTGACAGTGTCGTTGCCAACTTTGCCGATGGTGTTGAACCTGACCACGAAGCCAGAATCATTTCTGCAACATGCGGGGGAGTGCGCGTAAGTTCAGTGTATGTGCCTAACGGCCGTGAACTCGACAATGATCACTACCAATACAAACTGTCGTGGATGGCGCGTCTGCGTCAACACCTTGACGCGTCGTGTTCGCCAGCCGATGACGTTGTGGTCGCGGGAGATTTCAATATCGCTCCTGAAGATCGCGATGTATACGACATGACAGCGTTTGAAGGCGCCACTCATGTCAGTCAGCCAGAGCGCGATGCGCTGGCTCATGTCAATGCGTTCGGTATGGAAGATACATATCGCAGATTCCATGACGAAGCTGGCTTGTACTCGTGGTGGGATTACCGAAATGGTTCGTTCCATAAAGGCCATGGCATGCGTATTGACCTATTGCTCGCTACTAAATCGGTCGCAGAACGGTCTGTTTCATCTGAAGTAGATCGGAATGCTCGTAAAGGCGAGAAGCCAAGTGATCATGCACCCGTGTTATTGACAGTTGGCCCGCGGTGAGTACTTCAGATTCGGAACAATCTGAAGGCGTCTCGTTTCCCGCGTTCCACGACCGAAATGCGGAATTAACTGACGCCGACAAGGCACGTATTCGTCTGGCAGCAGTTACGCGCCAGCTGATTCATGATTCGTTTATGTCAACTGCACGAATTGAAGACATCGATACTGCGATTGTCCATATCTCGCAGGCGCTCGAGAGCATCAATGCACCTGGTGGTATTCCTGGTAGCGCCGCTGCTGAATCTCACTTCACTGATCGCAGCCCATTCTATGGCGCTATGAATCCGCTATCCATGCCGATGAAGATGGAAAGAGATGAATCGTTTGGCGAATTCGGATCAATATCTGGCACAGCTACTTTTACAGAACCATATGAAGGGCCGCCAGGTCACGTACATGGTGGGTACATCGCAGCAGCTTTCGATGAAGTGCTTGGCATGACGCAATCTCTCACTGGTCGTCCCGGAATGACCGGAACATTGACCATTAAGTACCGCGCACCAACGCCACTGCATCAAGAAATTGTGTATCGCGGTTGGGTTGATCGCATCGAAGGACGCAAGATCTTTACAAAAGGTACTTCACATGTCGGCGACACTTTGTGTGCTGAAGCTGAAGCTGTTTTCTTATCTATGCCCACTGAGTTGATGGACAAATTGCGAAAGGGTCGCGATCTCAGCGGCCCAGCGCAGCATTAATTGTTGCTATTAGTTCTGCTGCGTAGCGACGAGCAAAAATAATGTCGGTGAGGCCGGCGATACCGTCTTCTGTAGTCGGTTTGTCTCGAACAATGTTGCGCAATTGTGTCGTAGTCAAGATTCCATTTGGCTCCATGCGGCTAACGCGAGATTTCTGTTGGCGCCATTCTTCAAGCGCAACTGCAAGTGGGTCTTGTTGTGGGCGCAGGCGAGCGATGCGGCGCAACTCTTCTGGTGGTGCATCGATAACAGGAACTGAAGTGGTGACAGAGGGCAAGAAGGGCGACGGCCCGGAAGACTTTGTGTTGCGTTGGTCGGTCCACGTGACAACTAGTTCATCGGCTGCACGGGTGAGCGCTACGTAGGCAAGGCGAGCCTCTTCGCTACGGGCAGCGCCTGTGCGTGCACTGCGGTGGGGAAGAAGTCCCTTCTCCATTCCGGCAACAATCACGTACGACCACTCACGTCCTTTGGCTGCGTGAAAAGTAAGTACTTCAACGCCATCAGTTTCTGCAATATCTGCTGACGTTACGAGCCATGATCCGAATGTGCGACCATCAACTCCACCCGAGCGATGCGCATCAAGAAAATCACGGACCAGTTTTGCAATTTGGAAGTCAGCGTCGTCGGGCGTGTATTCGCCAGTGTCGAGAATGTCTGCAGCCCACGTGGCTAAATCGTCTCGTCCAGTTAATGAAGTGGCAGCGGCTACTGCACGAGCCCAGGCGCCACCTCTGCGCGATGACCGAACAGGGATTCCGGCAGCAATCAGTTGGTCACGAATGCCATCAGCAACAGTGTTGATGCGAACAAGCACTGCGATATCGCTCCATGATCGATCAGAGGAGTGTGCACGTGTCACAAGCTTGGTAATGAGTTGCTGTTCTGCTGCTTCGGTTGCGCACCGCTCTAGTCGCACTACTGCACCACTGGGGCGCTGCGACACCGCGTCTGCAATTTGACCGTCCTTAGCAAGCGAATCAACCGCGATCTTTACGATTTCAGGAGTGCACCGGTAGTTCGATGGCAATGAAACAACATTGGCGCCAGTCGAGAACCCTGGAAGCGAATCGAACAAGTCTTTGTCTGCGCCGTTGAAGCCATAAATTGCCTGATTCGGGTCGCCCACTAAAAACACATCGGGGTTAGCCGGTAACAGGACTTTCAGGAATGCATATTGCAATGGGTTCATGTCTTGGGCTTCGTCAACTGAAACATGGCGATACTGAAAGCGAATTGATTCGGCATACCTGGGGTCTTTGGCTGCTTCAGTGACAACGGAGGTCATGAAGTCATTGAGGTCGATAACGCCACGTTTGCGTTTTGTTTGTTCGTAGGTTTTGAACACTTCAGTAAAACGAAGTGCGGGCAGTGGCACTTTCATTCCGGCAGAAGCGAGAGCAGAGGCTGCGGCATCAGGGGCAATCATGTGTGCATGTGCCCAGTCGATAGCCGACAACATGTCCATCACGCCACCATGTTTTGCATCATCGCCCATGCATGAAGACATCAGAGAAGAGCGGTTGTTCACAATGACAGGAGCTCGTCTGTTTCGATCTTCCAGGTTTTGCAACATCAGTCGACGAGCAATTGCGTGAAATGTGCCGATAGTTGGTCGGCCTTCAAGTTCGAATCGTGCAAGACGCGTACGCATTTCAGTTGCAGCTTGGCGCGTAAACGTAATCGCAAGAGTTTTTTCAATATCGGCGGTGCCAGACAATGTTCTCCATGCAATACGACGAGTAAGAACAGTTGTTTTGCCAGAACCTGCACCGGCACGCACCACAACAATGCCAATTGGTGCGGTGACTGCTTCACGCTGTTGAGCATCAAGGCCAGCGAGCACGGAATCAGCCGTATGGCCGGATTCTGTCTGGGGCTGATGCACGAATGTCACGCCTTGAAACTAGGCGGTTGTACCCTTTCTTCCATGCCCTTTCCTCGGCGATTGCTGAATGACTACGAAAACATCGTTTTAGACCTCCATCCGCACTGGTGGTATTTCGGGTCGTCGGTATCCATGCTCCTCGGGTCAATGTTTTTGACCCTCCTCCTGCGGGCTCAGATGCCATCGGGATTCTTCGAAGATGTCGTTGGATATCTGGGAATGGCTGCCATCATCGTGAGTGCTGCCTGGGTATTGGTGCATGTCATCAAGTGGCGCACCACGTATTTCGTAGTCACCTCCCATCGGCTCATTTACAGACAAGGCGTTGTATCTCGAGACGGGGTTGAAATCCCTCTTGAACGAGTGAACAACGTGAACTTCAGTCAATCAATAGTGGAACGGATGATTGGGGTTGGTGATTTGCTCATCGAATCGGGTGGTCAAGATGGCCAACAGACATTTACGGATATCGCCCAGCCTGAAAGAGTGCAGAACATCATTCACTCAACCATTCAGGCGCGAGGTGGAATGCGGTCTGAGGCCACGCCGGGTTCGATGAGCATTGCAGGCGAAATAGAGCGGCTAGAAGCACTGCGCGACCGGGGAACCATCACTGATGATGAATTTCTAGAGCAAAAGAGACGCCTACTCAGCTGATTTCTCCGCTTTTCTCATGGGCATGTCTACCTGTGAGAATAGACAGATGCCTCAAGCCATCTTGCCAAACGGAATCAATATCGAGTACGACACTTTGGGTGATCCAAAGAACCCCACCTTGTTGTGGATCATGGGCTTTGGTGCTCAGATGACTGCTTGGCCAGAAGACTTCTTGCATCTGTTTGTCGAGCAGGGTTTCCACATTGTGCGCTTCGATAATCGCGATTGCGGTTTGTCGTACAAACATGATGGTGTCATGGTGGAAACAGACAAAGTCACTATGCAGGCTGCAATGGGTGAAACAGTCACAGTGCCAGTTCCGTACACGTTGTCTGACATGGCAGAAGATGCGATGGGCGTTCTTGATCATCTTGGTATCGAGAAAGCGCACATCATTGGCGCATCAATGGGCGGCATGATTGCACAGACTGTCGCAATTGAGCATCCTCATCGCACTCAGAGCCTCGTCAGCATCATGTCTGTCACTGGAGACCTTGCGTATGGAACTCCAACAGAAGCAGCGCTCAATACATT
>Ga0214162_1000302_pt1 | contig 11913 bp, 11 predicted proteins | sample LakMenepilimnion_3_FD_153000 | JGI IMG/M metagenome (GOLD analysis project Ga0214162, IMG submission 153000) | Freshwater microbial communities from Lake Mendota, WI - Practice 20APR2010 epilimnion v5 | ecosystem: Environmental > Aquatic > Freshwater > Lake > Epilimnion/Euphotic zone | place...
TGATAAAATATTTTATCCCTTTGTTTTCGTAAAATTCAATATCCTGAATCAATGGTTTACGGGGTTCAAAACTACCTAATCCACCAGCAATTGCTACAACTGAAGCGTGGAATTTTTTTCCTTTATTTGAGGTAACAATAAAACTGCCATCTTCCTGTTTGTCTATCGTTTCGGCACGTTCTCCGAGAGTAAATCCTGGTTCGAATTGTTTGATTTGTTCCATTAAATTATTCACTAAATCTCCTGCCAAAATTTCCGGAAAGCCAGGAATATCATAAATAGGTTTTTTGGGATACAATTCTGAAAGTTGTCCACCTGGTTGCGGTAATGCGTCTAAAATATGACATTTTAATTTTAATAGTCCAGCTTCAAAAACGGTAAATAATCCTGTTGGTCCGGCTCCTATTATAAGTATATCTGTTTTAATCATTTTTTTTGTTTTTCAATGCTTCTGTAATCTCGTTCATTTTTTGGACTTTTTCCTCGAAGTTCCCTTTTAGGGTTTTGCGGTATTCATTCAGGTTTTCGACCATTGAATTGATGTCGTCTGGGATAATTTCTTCGAAAAATTCACGTAATCTTTTAGCCGTTGTTGGTGATTTTCCGTTGGTTGAAATGGCGATTTTTACGTTTCCCTTGGTTACGATTCCGCCCAAATAATAATCACACAATGGCGGTGTATCGGCAATGTTGCAAATTAAGTACCTTTTTCTGGATAAATCGTACACTCGCTTGTTGACTTTTAGATCATCGGTGCAGGCAATGACCATATTCCTTTTGCGAAGCATCCAGCGATTGAATTTTTTATACGTCAATTTTACCGATGGATGTTTTTGTGACAGTTCTTCTAATTGCGGGAGAAACTTTGGTGCAACTACCTCAACATTGGCGTTTGGACTGGATTTCAACAAGAAGGATAATTTTTCTAAGCCCACATTTCCTCCGCCAACAATGAGCACATTGAGTTGGTGTAGTTTTAGAAAAATCGGGTATAGTTCGTTTCTTTCCATTATTCTCTTGCGCAAACTTTATTGGAGGCAAATTTTTCGTTAAAATTTTTCAACTTGTTGCTTTCTCTCACCACTTCGCCGATGACTATAATCGCTGGAGAACTCAAATTATTTGCTTTTACGACTTGTGAAATAGAATTTATCGTTCCAATACCTATTTTTTCGTTAGGCATTGTCCCGTTTTGGATAATTGCAACCGGGATTTCGCCTTTGGATTCGTTTTGGAATAATGTAATAATTTGTTCGAGTTTACTCATTCCCATCAAAATTACAACAGTTGCCGTAGATTTTGCTGCTAAAGCAACATCTTTTGATAAATTTCTGTCGGAAGTTGTGCCCGTGATAACCCAAAAACTTTCGGACACCCCTCTTTTTGTCAAAGAAATTCCCTGATTTGCAGGAACGGCAATTGATGATGAAATTCCAGGAACAACTGATGTAGGGATTCCAAAGCTTTCAATGTATTCGATTTCTTCGCTTCCGCGACCAAAAATAAATGGATCACCGCCTTTTAGTCGGACCACATTTCCGTAAGTCAGCGCATTGTCAACAATCAATTGATTGATTTGATCTTGCGAATATTCGTGGCATCCTTTTCTTTTTCCAACAAATATCTTGATGGATTTTTTCGGCGCATACGTCAATATTTCTTCGTTTGCCAAAGCATCATACAAAACCACGTTGGCATCGGCAAGCGCTTTTGCTCCTTTGATAGTAAGCAAATCCGGATCGCCGGGACCAGCTCCTACTAAAGTCACTCTAGGTTTTACAATTTTATTCATTTGCTAAATCTTTGGCTCTGTATAATTCTATTGCTTCGAAAAATGCTGTTGCATCCTCAATATAGCTTTTTGCAAAAGCTTCCGACGGTTCGTTTTGATTAATTTGGTAAACCAAATCCCTGAATGTCGATTTCAATTCGATTTTATTTGTTGCCGTAAAAACAGTGTCAAACAAATCGATGATTCCTGCGTGATGATTCGTTTTTTCGTTTTCTGAAAGCAATAATGCTTTGGCACCATTCACAAAACCCGCATACGCGAGGTAAATAGCATCTGCCCAATTTTTATCATCGAAAGCCTCTTGAGCGAAAGTCATTTTATCTTTGGCTTCGAATATCAATGTGGTAACTAAATCAATAACAACACCAGCACATTCGCCCACACCAATGGCTTTTACATAGTTATCGGCATTTCCCCAATCAACAAAATCAGCTTCGGTAAGGTTTGTAATATTTGCAAGTGGTGTCAATAAATCGAAAAAATACTTTTCGCCTTTGGCATCATAATAATCCAAAAATTTAACACCATTAGCATTCGCTTCGAAATCATTCAAAATAAAACGCAAGGCATCTGGACCACGGCGACTTGGAATTTTGATTACTTTATCTGAAAATCTTCCTTCGCCATTTCCTAAATTCCCTCCACCTAATAACACTTGTAATGCCGGTGCAACCAGCTTCCCAGAATTGATTGACATACCTTGAAAACCAATTTCAGCCATATTGTGTTGCCCGCAAGCATTCATACAACCACTGATTTTTATGGTAATTTCATTGTTATCATTGTATTTTGGATATTCTGAAGCCAAAACTCTTTCTAATTCTGTAGCAATTCCAGTGCTGCTCGCAATTCCTAAATTACAAGTATCAGTTCCCGGACAAGCGGTGATATCGGCAGTGGAATTGTATCCTAAAGAAACGAAATCTAATTTTGCCAATTCTTGATAGAAAAAAGCCAAATTTTCTTCTTTTATGTGACGAATAAGAATGTCTTGTCTCAGCGTAAAACGCAACTCATTAGCTCCATAATTTTTGATTAAATCAGCTAGCAATCTGGCTTTATCGGTGTAGAAATCTCCCAAGGAAACTTTGATTCCAATGGCTACATATCCGGCTTGTTTTTGTTGAATAACATTCGATTTTTTCCAGGCTTCGAAAGCAACAACATCGTCGATTACTATTTTTGTAGCTACCAATAAAGGTGCTGCAATTGGAGCATCAAAATCGGCGGTGTCAATTTCAACGGTTTGGTAAGACAAGGCTTTTTTCTCTTCTTCAACCAATTTCAAAAAAGCGTCTCTTCCTAAATCCTTGATCAAGAATTTCATACGTGCTTTCAAACGTTTATTTCTTTCCCCAAAACGGTCGAATATTCTTAAAACCCCTTCGGTCGTCGGGATGATCTGGTTTACGGGAATAAATTCTGATAATAATTCGGCGTGGTGTGGCTGTGAACCTAATCCGCCACCCAACATTACTTTGAAACCTCTTTCGCCATTTACAATTTTAGGAATAAAACCTAAATCGTGTAAATAACTCAAAGCGGTATCTTTATCAGAAGATGAAAATGACATTTTGAATTTACGTCCCATTTCCTGACAAACTGGATTTCTCAAGAAAAACTGAAACAATGCGTATGCATAAGGCGAAACGTCAAAAGGTTCATCCACATCAATTCCTGCATTTTCGCTGGCTGTAATATTACGAACAGTATTTCCGCAAGCCTCACGAAGGGTGATGTCACTTTTTTCTAATTCGGCCCAAAGTTCAGGAGTTCTGTCCAAACTTACATAGTGAATCTGGATGTCCTGACGGGTCGTGATATGCAAACGACCTCTAGAATATTCATCTGAAACATCTGAAATTCTATGCAATTGCTCACTCGATACTTTACCAAAAGGCAATTTGATACGAATCATTTGAACGCCTTCCTGACGCTGACCATAAACTCCTCTAGCCAAACGAAGGCTACGAAAACGTTCGTCATCAATTTTTCCGTCGCGGAATAAAGCAATTTTTCTCTCTAAATCGATGATGTCTTTTTGTACAATCGGATCTTCTATTTCTGTTCTAAAACTTTCCATTTTTATTGGCTATTAGCTATTAGCTTTCGGCTTTTAGCAATTTATTATTATACCCTATATTTTTTTGCTAGAGGCTAAAAGCCAATAGCCTGATTTTATTTTATAAATCCAACTCCCGCGGTTGTATTCGTTGCCACATCAATCAAGATAAAAGCACCGTTTGATTTGTTGTCGTTATAGGCATCAAAATACAAGGCTTTGCTTAATTTTATGTTCACTTCACCAATTTCATTAATGCTCAATTGAGTGGCTTCTTTTGTTCCTGAATAATCGGTAGAAATTGTATTTTTTATACTATCTATTTTGGCCAAAACACGATTCGTGTTATGCTGAACGATGTATTTTGTTCCCGCAACGAGCTTTTTGCTGTCCATCCAACATACTGTTGTATTGATGTCTTTCTCGATTCTTGGCAATTCGCCTGATTGTACAATCATGTCTCCGCGAGTCACGTTGATGTCATTTTCCAATTCTAAAACTATAGAAGAACCTGCTGTGGCTTCGTCAAATTGTTTGTCGAAAAAGTGAATTTTCGAAACTTTCGATTCGGTCAATGAAGGAAGCACGGTTACCGCATCTCCAACTTTGATGTTATTCCCGTACAATTTTCCTGCGTATCCCCTAAAATCGTGGTATTGTTCCGTTTTTGGACGAATTACCGTTTGAACCGGAAAACGTGCTTTTCCCTTTTCGTACACATCCGTTGGCTCCAAGGCTTCAAGATGTTGCAGAATAGTTTGTCCGGTGTACCAAGGCATACCTCCTAAAGATTCTACCACATTGTCACCCGTCAAGGCACTCAATGGAATGTAATTTACATTTTGTTCTTTGAACGTGCTTTTGGCATTCAAAGCTTGAAAATCGGCTTTGATTTTGTCAAATACTTCTTCCGAGTAATCAACCAAATCCATTTTGTTTACGGCAACAATCACTTCTTTTACGCGCAATAAATTATTGATGAAAAAGTGACGATAGGTTTGCTCGATAACTCCTTTTCGAGCATCAATCAAAATGATGGAAACTTGCGAAGTCGAAGCTCCGGTAACCATATTTCTGGTATATTCTACGTGACCCGGTGTATCGGCAATGATGTAACTTTTCTTGGCTGTCGAAAAATAAATATGCGCTACGTCGATTGTGATTCCTTGTTCACGCTCAGCAACCAAACCATCGGTAGCCAATGAAAAATCAAGATAATCGTATCCTTTTTGCTTGCTGCTTCTTTCTATTGCTTCCAATTTATCGGTAGTCAATGACTGAGTGTCGTATAATAATCTCCCGATTAATGTGCTCTTTCCGTCATCTACACTTCCTGCTGTTGCTATTTTTAAAACTTCCATTTTTGTTATTTTAGTTGATGGTTGTTAGTTGATGGTTGTTGGAGATAATCTGCTCCATTTAATTCATCACCCAACAACAATTAATTATTAGATTTAGTTGTTGAATTTTAAAGATGGTTATTGACGAAATCGAAACTATCAACCAAAAACCATCAACCATCAACTAAAAGTACCCTTGCTGTTTTCTTTTCTCCATTGCTGCTTCAGAACGTTTATCGTCTATTCTGGCACCTCTTTCGGATATTGTCGAAGTTCTGATTTCGCCAACCACTTCTGCAATAGTTGCAGCATACGATTCAACTGCAGCGGTGCAACTCATATCTCCAACGGTTCTAAAACGAACAATTCTTTCTTCGACAGCTTCTTCCTCTTCTTGGTAAACGAATGGAGAATGTGACCAAATCATACCGTCTCTCAAAAAAACTTTACGTTTATGTGAAAAATATATTGATGGAATTTCAATTTGTTCTTGTTCGATATAACTCCAAACGTCTAATTCTGTCCAGTTCGAAATTGGAAAAACACGAACGTTTTGACCATTTTCGATTTTTCCGTTCAATAAATCAAATAATTCCGGGCGTTGGTTTTTTTCGTCCCATTGACCGAAATCATCCCGAACCGAGAAAATACGTTCTTTGGCTCTTGCTTTTTCTTCGTCACGACGGGCACCGCCAATACAGGCATCAAATTTAAATTCTTCGATTGCATCCAAAAGCGTAGTGGTTTGCAACATATTTCGGCTTGAATAACGGCCTGTTTCTTCAATTACTTTTCCTTCATCGATTGAATCTTGTACATTTCTGACGATCAATTCCAAACCTAATTCGGCAACTAATCTATCTCTAAATTCAATTGTTTCAGGAAAATTATGCCCTGTGTCAACGTGTAACAACGGAAACGGAATCTTTGCGGGAAAGAAAGCTTTTTGCGCCAATCTTACCAATGTAATGGAATCTTTTCCGCCTGAGAAAAGCAAAACGGGTTTGTCAAACTGAGAAATTACTTCTCTGAAAATGTAAATCGCTTCGCTTTCTAAAGCATTTGTTTTTAATAATGTGCTCATTATTTTTAGTTTAAAAGTTTAAAAGTTTAAAGTTTAAGGTTGTTGTAACCCCTGCTAAAATCTCTTAAACTATTTTTATTTATTCTATTTTTACTTCTAACCTCTAATTTCTGACATCTAACCTCTATTTTTGGTGCAAACCGCATTCTTTATGACTGGATTCCCACCACCATCTTCCGGCCCTAATATCCTCGTCGGCAGTGATTGCTCTGGTGCAAGGCGCGCAACCTATGCTCACAAATCCTTGTTTGTGCAAAGTGTTTTGAGGCACATTATTTTTTTCTAAATAGTCTTCCACTTCTTTCAAAGTCCATTTTAGCAATGGATTGAATTTTATAATATCAAAATGCGCATCATATTCAAAAAGAGCTAAATCATTTCTGTTTTCGGACTGTTCAGCACGTAAACCTGTAATCCAAATGGCATTTCCTTTCAACGCTTTAGTCAAAGGCGCTACTTTTCGAATGAAACAACATTCTTTTCTGTTTTCAACTGAATCGTAGAAACTATTTGGACCTTTTGTTTCCAATAATTTCTCCACTGCCGAAGCTTCTGGAAAATAGACTTTGATTTCTTTCTTGTATTTTTTCAATGTCTTGTGAAAAACATCGTAGGTTTCCTGAAATAATCGACCTGTGTCCAAAGTAAAAATAGTAATCGGCAAATCGTTAGTGGCAATTAAATCTGTTATCACTTGGTCTTCCTGTCCGAAAGAAGTTGAAAAAATAACTTTCCCTTGGTATTCATTAGCCAAAAAAGACAAAGTTTCCTCGATTGTAAATCCTTTGGTTTTTTCTGAGAATGTTTGCGCTATAGCTGTATTCATTGCGTTTTATTTTATAAAATCTATTACCCTATCGGTTTAGTAGATTATTTTGCAAAAATACTACTTATTTCTAAATATCAAAATAATATTGGGGTTTTCTGCATAGAAATAATTATTTTTTTTAAGTCTATCAAATCCATAGGATAAAAGTAAATTAATTGTATTTTTGTCAAAAAATTTCTTTCATGGATTTTCAATTAGGTTTTATAATTGCCGGTTTAACAGTGGGCTTTATTGTAGGATTGACCGGTGTGGGAGGCGGTTCGTTGATGACTCCCATTTTATTATGGTTTGGCATTCCGCCAACAACTGCCGTTGGTACTGACTTATTGTATGCCGCTTTTACCAAGATGGGCGGGGTATATGTTCATCATAAAAAAGCAAATATAAATTGGGCCATCACGGCTTGGCTTTCTTTAGGCAGTATTCCCGCCGCCCTACTGACTTTATGGATTTTACACAGCATTAAAACGGATATTTCGGCTATAAATAGCATTATCAAGTACAGTTTGGGTTGGGCGCTACTTTTTACGTCGGTGGCCATTTTGTTCAAAAAGAAACTTCTGGTTTTTTCTCAAAAACATGCAGGCGACAAGTTTCATAGCGAAAGTAAAACCCAGAATGTATTGACTGTCGCAATAGGCATATTGCTGGGAGCAACTGTGACTTTAACATCGATAGGGGCTGGCGCTTTAGGCACGGTGACTTTATTTTTTTTATACCCTATTTTGGCAACTCCTCGATTGGTTGGCACCGAAATCGCACACGCGGTTCCTTTAACTTTGGTTGCAGGATTGGGACATGCCTCTTTAGGAAATTTAGATTTAGGTTTGTTGGGACAGTTATTAATGGGGTCGCTTCCCGGAATTTATATAGGAAGTATGTTGAGCGGTAAAGTCCCTGATTTGTTGCTTAGAAATGCCATCGCCATGATGTTGTTTTTTGTGGGATATAATTTGATTTTTTAGCCCCCCAACTCCCAGAGGGAGAGTTCTCAAAATTGTATTAAATACAATTAATTGAATATTTTATTGGTCTCAAATAGAGTTTAAAACTATGCACTTTCAGTGCATCTCGATTAAGCTTCTAAAAATTTTTTTTGCCACAGATTCACAGATTAGAAATCATTTAAAAAATCCGTGAATCTCTGGCAAAATTTCACTTATTAATTTGTATCTAACACCGCTTGTTATTTCAAATTAGTCCAATAAAAATTTGACAAAATGAAATATACTGCTGCATTATACCATACCGATCGGACTAATTAATAATTATAATTGGTATAACCTAGCAGACTTTTAATCTGCCAAACCAAATCTATGGACTTCCAGTCCATAGTGGTTTAGTTATGGGAATCGTTTAAAAAGCGATATCAGCAAGGGTATTATTTTCCAATATCATCAAGGTATTGTCCCGAACTTCCATCATCAGTTTGCGAACGGCACACAAGGATTCATCGGTACAATCGTCGCACTTTTCATAAAAGTTGTGACTAGCACAAGGCAACAAGGCAATTGGTCCTTCGAGAATGCGATAGACTTTGGCCATATTGATGTCTTTGGGCTCTTTGATGAGATAATAACCTCCGCCTTTTCCTTTTTTGGCACCCAAAAAACCGGAATGACGTAACAATAGCAGAATACTTTCCAGAAACTTGATCGAAATATGTTCTGCTTTGGCTATTTCAGCAATTTGTACGGGAGTTTGATTCTCTTGGCGCGCCAAGAAGGTCAAAGCTTTTATTCCGTATTTTGTTTTTTTTGAGAGCATTTTTTGTTATTTATATTTGCTACGAAATTCTATATTTGAATCGTATATCAAATATCGTAAATTTTTACGACAACGCCTGTTCCAAATCAGCAATTACATCCTTCACCGTTTCCAATCCAACGGAAACACGCACCAAACCATCGGTGATACTTACCGCCAAACGTTCTTCGACAGATAATTTGCTATGCGTTGTTGAGGCTGGATGCGTTACAATGGTTCTGGTATCGCCTAAATTGGGTGACAAAGAACATAATTTTATTTTATCCAAGAAAGCTCTTCCTGCTTCGAGACCTCCTTTGATTTCGAAAGCCACAATATTGCCGCCTAACTTCATTTGTTTTTTGGCAATTTCATATTGGGGATGTGATTTCAAGAATGGATATTTTACCTTGTTTACCTTTGGATGCTGTTCTAAAAACTCGGCTACTTTTAAGGCGTTTTCGCAATGTCTGTCTAAACGAATGGCCAAAGTTTCCAAACTTTTAGACAATACCCAAGCATTAAACGGAGATAAAGAGGGCCCTGTAAGTCGAGAAAATAAATAGATTTTTTGAATCAATTCGGCATCACCAACGGTTATTCCACCCAAAACTCTACCTTGACCGTCCATTAATTTGGTCGCCGAATGGATAACCAAATCAGCGCCCCATTTTATAGGTTGTTGTAAATAAGGCGTTGCAAAACAGTTGTCAATAATTAAAATCAAATTGTGTTTTTTGGCAATTGTACCAAGCAATTCCAAATCAATAATATCGACCGCTGGATTGGTTGGCGATTCGGCAAAAATAATTTTAGTATTTGGTTTGATACAACTTTCAATGGTTTCCGGTTTATTGATGTCAAAATACGTAGTTTCGATTCCCCATTTTGGAAAATAATTGATAAACAAGGAATGTGTCGCTCCAAAAACACTTCCTGCTGACACAATATGATCACCTGAATTCAACAAAGCCGCCAAGGTGGAATATACCGCAGCCATACCGGAGGCGAAAGCAAAACCCGCGGCTGCGCCTTCCATTTGGCAAACTTTATCCACAAACTCGTTAGTGTTTGGGTTGCTGTAACGGCTATAAATATTGCGCTCTTTCTCTTCCGCAAATGAAGCGCGCATATCTTCGGCATCTTCGAATACAAAACTAGAAGTTAAGTATAAAGGTACGGAATGCTCTAAATATTGGGTGCGTTCTAATTGATTGCGTATGGCTTGGGTCTCGAAACCGAATTCTTGTTCGTTCATTTTTTTAGCTATTGGCTATTAGCTATTGGCTAATGGCTTGTTATTCAAAACTACTTTATAATGTATCGTTGCTGTTGGTTCCACTGTTTTGGCCACCGAGCAATATTTTTCGAAAGATAATTGGGCGGCTTTCGATGCTTTGTCTTCTTTGATATTTCCTTCGAGATAAAAAACCACATAAATATCTTTGAAAGGTTTGGCATCGCCAACTTCCTCCCTCACACCTTCAACATCTGCTTTGAAAGATGTGATCTCCTGACGTTGCTTTTTTAGAATCGAAATCATATCGATTCCGCTGCAACCTGCCACACCCATTAAAAGCAGTTCCATTGGACTTACTCCCATGTCATTACCTCCAAAATCAGGACGTGCATCTACATTTACTATGTGTCCACGTTCGTTTTTTAATTCGAAGTGGAAGTTTTCGTTTACTCTGTTTAATGTTACTTTCATTATTTTGCTTTTTTGGGACGCGGATGAAACGGATTTCAAACGCGGATTTTTTATTTTATTAGAGTCAAAATACCCTTTTCATTCTTTTCAAAATTGGCATCTTCTTTGTTTATTAATATTTTATAATCTCCGAAATCCCCATTTAACCTAGACAGTTCAGATATTTTAATTGATTTGTTATTTTTCAAAAAAACTAAAAGATTAATATCGTCTAATGAATGTATATTATTTTCACTTATATTTGATAGATCTACATTTAGCGATTTCTCAGTTTTTTCAATATTTGAATAGGGCTCCAAAATTAACAATTTATCATAATCCAGGTCTTTTATATTCGACAAACTAATTTTCTCTGGATTATCTTTAATTTTTGCTTCAATGATTTTTGTTAAATCCTTGTCAGAATTCAATTGAAATAAATTATTACAAGCAGTTAAGCTCCAGATAATTAATAAGGATAATACTTTTGTCTTCATAATTTATTTATTTTTTGGACGCGGATGAAACGGATTTCAAACGCGGATTTTTTATTTTTTTAATCTGAAATCTTTACTCTAAAATCTTTACCCTTTATCCGATAATCTCAATAAATCCCCAAAAACACCTCTCGCTGTCACTGCTGATCCAGCCCCAGCTCCTTGAATAACGATGGGTCTGTCGCCGTAGGATTCGGTATAAATTTCGAAGAAAGAATCAGAACCTTTCAATCCGCCCAAAGCGGTATCCGAAGGTACGGAAACTAATTTTACTTCCAGATTTCCTTTGTCGTTTTGTAAATCTCCCGACAATTCGCCGATGTATCTCAAAACGTGATTGGGTTCTTGATCTTCTTTTATTTTGGTGTAAATCGGGTCGAATTCCTTTAATTTATTCAGGAATTCAGACACATTTCCTTCACGCAAATGTTCTGGAATCAAGTTTTGAATGTTGATTTCTTCGAATTCATTTTGCAAATCCAATTCCCTCGCCAAAATTAGCAATTTTCGACCCACATCGTTTCCGCATAAATCTTCTCTTGGATCGGGCTCGGTGTATCCGTTGTCGATGGCTTCTTTCAGAATTTCACTGAACGGAACGTCTTTTGCGGAGAAATTATTGAATAAATAACTCAAAGTCCCAGAGAAAACACCTTTGATTTTGGTGATGTTTTCGCCCGAAAGATGCAATAATTTTATGGTGTCAATCAATGGTAATCCTGCACCAACATTGGTTTCATACAAATAATTCTTTTGATTTTCTGCCAATACTTTACGCAAGTCTTTGTAGAATTTATAACTCAAGGTATTCGCTACTTTATTGGAAGAAATTAAGTCAAAACTGTTTTCTGCCAATGTCACATAATTTTCTAC
>Ga0214162_1000305_pt1 | contig 11883 bp, 8 predicted proteins | sample LakMenepilimnion_3_FD_153000 | JGI IMG/M metagenome (GOLD analysis project Ga0214162, IMG submission 153000) | Freshwater microbial communities from Lake Mendota, WI - Practice 20APR2010 epilimnion v5 | ecosystem: Environmental > Aquatic > Freshwater > Lake > Epilimnion/Euphotic zone | place...
TGAATAACAAACTGAATTAGATTAGCCATTAACCGGTAATATAAATTAAATAAATACTTCTAAAACTTTTATAGATAAATAAAATAAACATTTTTAAAGGTCTTCTTCAATGTCATCTATTATTTCTGCTTTATTGTTATGTTTTATTTTAACATTGAAACCATAATTCATGCATCCATCTATGATTTGTTCTTTTTCATTTCCGAATTTAATTTTCATTGCACGTCTGAGATCTTTAATTTCAGGAATTCTTGAATTAGGATAATTATTAGACCACCAACTAGAAAAGTGACTATAAATATTTTTGTTTGTTTCAAATGAACAGGTATGTTCCTCCAAAGATTGATCAAAGAATTCATTAAATTTATCATTATCAACTTTATATTTAGCAGTTGCTTTTGTAACTTCTTCTGGTTCGTTCATACCTTCTTCAAGGAATTTATTGTACCAATGAATAAGTATACTCATAAAGTAAGGTCTCCATGATTTAATTTTATATTTAATAGTTGGGTCAATTTTAAATTCGTTTGGTTTTACTGGATTATCACAAAATCTCGACTTGAATTCTACAACTCTGATTCTTCGCCACGTCCCCCCGTCAACTGAACTTACTGAAGGTAGATCATTACAGCACATGATCATTGTCCCTTGAAGTTTAAATGTGATAGGTGCTTTAAATAATTCTCTTGCAATAATAGTATCTCCTCCGGTATATTGTTTTAATATACCTGTACGAAGTTTATCGTCGTGTTCAGGTTCTTGAAATGCAAAAATTCTTTTTCCACGAAGTCTAACAACATCTGGAGATGCATTGCCTGATCCTGCTCTTTTATTTGTAAGAAGAGAGACATCTACAGAAGTTATATAGTCTCCTAAAGTATTTTCTAAAAAGTTTACCAAAGTAGATTTTCCATTAGCTCCAGAAAGTCCTGTCCAAATATAGAATCTTTCATCGGGAGCTCCAATTAATGATTTACCTAATACTTTTAATGTATATTCTAATACTTTTCTATTTGGAATAATTTGTTTTAAAAATGCATAAATATCTTGTACTTGTGGAAGATCACTATCGTAATGTGTGTAATCATAATTTGTAGAAAATGTAATACAGTCGGATTGAAGCCCTTCTCTAAATGCTCCTTTATCAAAATCGTATACGCCATTTCTAAATCCTACAAGATTTGGAATAGAATCTAAATTAATATAAAAATCTGGATCGTGTGTTTTAAAAAGGTAGATTAATTGTGAAATAATATTATTTTTAAAAGAAACATTTTCTAATTTTGTGATAATATTGTCAACCATTTGATTTCTCATATTTGAATCTAATTTTTCTGTATTAACTAGAAAATCTTGTAAATTTTTTGATTGCGTAGATGTATCGCTAATTTTAATTGAACGGTAGTATTTGGGAAGTTCTTCTGAAATAATAATATTCATAAGATGACTTTTCTTCCATCTTACACCTCCAAATTCGTACCATTCTGTGTTTTTAATATCGTCTACTCTAAAACGATTTTTATAAATATGAAAAATTGCTTTTGCAATTTGATAATGTGAACCGGATAAACTTGATTCAAGATGTTCTTTAATATCTTCTGTTACATTAATTTCTGAATGCCAATATTTTGTAGTCATACTGAGAAAAGTATTGGGATAATCTTTACTAAATGATTCTGGTAACATGATTCCATTGTCTGGAAAATGTCTACGTAGACATTCAGAGTCTCTACATCTCATATAAATTTTAGATGGATTTATTTCAAAATAAATAGGACTTGATTCTCTTTGATGTTCTCTCATTTTGAATGGGCAATTTTTATCATTAATAGAAATGTAATAACAAAACATACCCATCTTATTTTGCTTTGCAAGAATTTTTTGAATAGAAGTATCAAAATTTTCAAGACATTTATTTTCTATTTTTAAATTTTTTAAAAGACGATTCAATTCTAAATCAATCTCGGCATTGTTAATGCCTTTAATAGTATTTTTATTACTTTCATTTAATACTATTAAATTTTTGGTTTTATCTGAATCTTTTAATTTAGTTAATTGATTACTACTTTTTCTTCTAACTGTAGTTTGTAAAAATTGATCAAAAGTTGTGTTTTCTAATTCTGTAAATTTTCCAGATTCAATATCGTAAATTTTATAAAATTTGTTATCTTTGTTGTTTTCATTTTCATCTTCATCTTTTTTTTCTAATTTTTTAGATCCAAGTAAACGTAATCCAGTTCTATAAACAGAAGTATCAATACATTTTACAATATTGTCACTTTTTAAAATTTCATTTGTAATTGTTTTTGCAATAGCACTATTTACGATAATATTAAAAAAATTAATATGGTAATTATCGTTTCTTTTTGATACAATACAATTAGTATTTGGATTAGAAAACAAGGATTCTAATACATTTTTAGCTTCATTGATAATATCTTTAATGTTATCATCGGTTAAAGTTTCATTGTTTGGCAATTTATTTTTAGGAATTTCTAAATCTAAAAAGTAAGCAAAATTTGAATTATAAACCTTTTCAATTAAATAAAGATCAATTCTTTTTTCTTCATTGATCATTTCGTGATAATAACGTTTATAAAAAACATCGGCGTAATTATCTGGGACATTGTATTTGCCATTTTTAAAAGATAAATGTGTTTGTTCATTTTCAGTATTTTTAGAAAATTGCAATATGTATTTTGAGAATTGAAGACTCATCAGCTGTTAAAATAATCTTATCAAAAAGATTATTTCAATTTTTTTATTGACAATACGTGATGTCTAATTGTAAAAATTATTTTACTAATCGTATATTATATGGCTACGTATTTAATTTTGGTTAAAGATAATATTAACAATAAGTATTCTATATATAATAATAATAATAATAATAATAATAATAATAATAATAATAATAATAATAATACTGATTCTGGATTTCAAAATTGTATTAATTTTTTACAAGAAACAATGTCTTTGCAATTTAAACAAGTTATTGACGAGGAACATATATGTGAACTTTTTTGTGAAAATGAATCGGTAAAGAAGGGGTGGGTATGGGATTCAAAGTTGACTGATACTGTTAAAATGTATACATTATCTTTTGTATCATTTTTGAATAAAGACACAGAAATTCAAATTCGAACAATTCCCATAATTCCTACAATTCCAAAAAACATTGAAAGCCAAACTAAAGAAAAAGAAAAACAAGGTACCTCATCTATTTGGCAAAGAAGCTTTAATGATGAAATTAATTATTTTGAATATGAAATAGATGAAGAGAGAATATTGAATGAATATTTGTATAACTCTAGTAACAATTTATCAGCAAAATATTGTAATGAAAGTAAAAGTAATATTGCTAAAACGTCAATTATTACAACACTTGGTAAAATACAAGAAATACAAGAAATACAAGAAATACAAGAAATACAAGAAATACAAGAAATAGAAAATAAAGGCGATCATTTAATTAACGAATTAAAACAAAAATTAAAAACTTTTAATTATGGTTTAAGAAGTAATGTAGTTTGTTAGAAGTTGTAATTTTTTTTATAAGTTTTTTATATATGTCACCGAGTCTTTTACAATTACAGGCGGTAGGTTTACAAGATATTTTTTTAACAAAGGATCCTCAAATCAATATTTTTAAATATAATTATTATCGTTATGTAAATTTTGCGACAGAGACTGTTAAATTAGTTTCAAATGAGAATATAACATTTGGTAAAAGAATTACATGCGATGTTCAGAAAAGAGGGGACCTATTATCAAAAATGCATTTACATATACGTTTACCACCTATTGTAAAAAATGGTGGTACTTATGCATCATGGTCAGACACCTTAGGGTATGCTATATTTGATGATTGTATAGAATTGCAGATTGGAGGAGAGATAGTTGATAGAGTTTATCCTCAATTTCTAAATGCTTGGGATGAATTAACGTCAAGTGCAAAAAAATTAGGTAAAAATTTTATGTTGTTAAAATCCGATACATATGTTGCAAGTAAATACAATGCTGAAAAATATGTTGATTTAATAATTCCTTTAGATTTTTGGTTTACAAAACAATACAATTGTGCTTTACCATTGTTGTGTATGGCTTATCAGGACGTGAAGATAAGTTTTAAATTAAAAAATTTTTCAGAATGTATAAATTACGATGGTGACGAGCCTGCTGAAGTTTCTATTATAAGTTCTAATATAATAGCCGAATATATATTTTTAGATGATATTATAAGGCAAAAATTTTTAAAAGAAAAACATAAATATATTATAGAACAGATACAGTATAATGGGGATGAATTGATATTACATAATACTGATGTGTATAGTAGTAAATTGAGATTTAATCATCCATGTAAGGAATTTATATTCTTTGCAGTAGAAAATAGAAATATAGAGAATAATAACTATTTTGTATATTCTAAAACACCAGATGACACACCATTAATTACAGAAGCCTCTTTATTATTAGATGGCAAATTACGATTTGATAGTCTTCCAGAATTTTATTATCGTAGTGTATTTCCAGATAATGTTCACTCTGTAATTCCATCAAAATATGTTTATACAATGCCGTTTAGTATCAAGCCGGAAGATAATCAACCAACTGGATCTTTAAATGCATCTAAATTTAATGATATTACATTATTTTTAAAATTACCATCAGGTAATGTAGATTTGACTTTATATGTCTTTGCTATTTCGTATAACGTATTGATTATTAACAAAGGAGCTTTAACGATGGAATTCATGTAAGTAATCTGAACATTTACATTATTATTATTTTGCATTATTATTATTATTATTATTTTTCATTATTATTATTTTTAAATTAAATTAATTATTTTATTTATCAGTAGTATAATAAACTATAATGGAATATATAAAAGATTTCGATTTTACTATTGAAAAAAGTATGCAACCATTTAAAGACACAATTTATCTTAAGGGTATTTTGCATTTATTACTAGTTTTGTATTCTGGTTTATTTGCTCCAGAACTACCACGTCAAGTATTATTTTTATTTAAAAATCAATATTTTAAACTTTTTATTTTTTCATTAATTCTTTGGACATCACAATTTAGTCCATCTACTGCTATATTAATTTCTATTGCATTTATGATTTCAATGAATGCTGTTAATGACAGACCATTGTGGGAATTTTTAGAGGATGTGGGTCCAGTACAACAGGATGTTAAAGGTAATGCCCCAGTGTCATCTACACAATCAGTTGAAGCTCTTAAAGTATTAGCGGAAGCTTCAGGTTCTATAGGCGCATCTTCTCCAGCTGATATTGCTACAATTGCCAACATTGTTGCAGCTAATGTTACTACAGAAGCCGGAGCAACTGCTTTAAAACAACTCGCAGAACAAGCTGCTGTACCTAATCAAGGTGATCCTAAAAAAATAGAAGAAGCTATTACCAAGGTAATCGAATCAATTCCTCCCCCAGTGTCATCTACACAATCAGTTGAAGCTCTTAAAGTATTAGCGGAAGCTTCAGGTTCTCCAGCCGCATCTTCTCCAGTTGATATTGCTACAATTACCAACATTGTTGCAGCTAATGTTACTACAGAAGCCGGAGCAAATGCTTTAAAACAACTCGCAGAACAAGCTGCTGTACCTAATCAAGGTGATCCTAAAAAAATTGAAGAAGCTATTACCAAGGTAATCGAATCAATTCCTACCCCAGTGTCATCTCAACAATCAGTTGAAGCTCTTAAAGTATTAGCGCAAGCTTCAGATTCGAAAAGTGCATCTTCTCCAGCCGATATTGCTACAATTGCCAACATTGTTGGAGTTAATGTTACTACAAACGCCGGAGAAACTGCTTTAAAACAACTCGCAGAACAAGCCGTTGTACCTGCTCAAGGTGATCCTAAAAGAGTTGATGAAGCTATTATCAAGGTAATCGAATCAATTCCACCAGTTGTTAAAGGTGATGTCCCAGTGTCATCTCAACAATCAGTTGAAGCTCTTAAAGTATTAGCGCAAGCTTCAGATTCGAAAAGTGCATCTTCTCCAGCCGATATTGCTGGTATTGCCAACATTGTTGCAGCTAATGTTACTACAGAAGCCGGAGCAACTGCTTTAAAACAACTTGCAGAACAAGCTATTGCACCTAATCAAGGTGATCCTAAAAAGATTGAAGAAGCTATTACCAGGGTAATCCAATCAATTCCATCAGGAGCTGTATCACTAGTGACTCCACCAGCTCCCCCAGCTGCACCAACTAGTGAAGGATGTTATCCAATCAGAAGATATGATATTAGCAAAGTTATATCTTCTAAGCCATCTGATAATAGTTCAAATGCGGTATATGAAGACTACCAAGCATGGGTAAAATAACTTTAAAATTGAATATTTTTATTAGTCAATTAATTAATAAAAATGTCGAATGTGTCAGATTCATGTTATCTAAGTAAAAAAGGGTATGTAATTAAAAAAGATTCTATTTCAAAAGAAGAACTGGTTGAATTAAAAAGAATTCTAAAAGCAAGGCCCTTGGTAGATACTAAATTTACAAATAATAACAATGAAGATACTTCATTTTCAGTTTATATAGAAACAAAAAATAAAATGTATATCCCCAAAATGTTTGGAATATCTAGGTATGGTCAACCTAATCTTTTTATGCCGAATTATATTGGTAAGGAATGGGAAAATGAAATTAGATTTAAAGGTAATTTATTAGAAAGACAAAAAGAACCAATTGATACGTTAATTGAAAATTGTAAAAAAAAGGGTGGTGGGATTTTATCTATGGGTACAGGTAGTGGAAAAACTGTAAGTTTATTATACGTTTTATCAAAATTAAAGATGAAAGCTATTATAGTAGTTAATAAAATTCCTTTAATGAAACAATGGCAAAATGAAATAGCTACATTTTTACCAGATGCCAAAGTAGGTATTATTCAAGGGAAAAATAATATTGATGTAGAAGGTAAAGATATAATTATTGCAATGTTGCAAAGTTTATCAAGGATAGATTATCCAGATTCATTATTTAAAGACTGTGCTATTACTGTAATAGATGAAATTCATAATACTGGGAGTCAAATGTTTTCAAAAATGTTGTTTAAATTATGTTCAAAATATACTATAGGATTATCTGCTACACCTAATAGGGCAGATGGTTGCGAATATGTATTTAAATGGCATATAGGAGATGTTGTATATAAATCGGTAAATGAAGAAAGAAAAGGGAAACCACCAATTATAAGAAATTTAAAAATAGACAGTGTAGATTATAAAGAAATTTGCACAATGAATAGATTTACTGGTAAAAATACAATTCAATTTACTAGTATGTTGAGTGAATTGGTAAATATGGAAAAGAGAAATAATTTAATTATAGAAATTATTAAAGATTGTATAAAAGAAAAGAGAAGAATATTAGTTTTAAGTGATCGTAGAACTCATTTACAAAAATTTTATAGTTTTTTAGATAAAGACCTGAATATAACTTTTACATATGGATTATTTTTAGGATCTATGAAAATAGCAGAGTTAGAAAAAAGCAAATCATGTGATGTAATTTTGGCTACATATGCGGCTTTTGGTGAAGGTGTATCAGAAAAAGACCTAGATACATTAATTTTAACAAGTCCTAAAAAGTTTATAGGACATTTAAAAAATACAACAAAAAATGAGAGTGGAAAGTTAGAACAAATAATTGGTAGAGTGTTTAGAAAAACCCACATTGAACGTAATCCTATGATAATAGATTTACAAGACAACTTTTCAGTTTATAAAACACAAAGTGCTGGAAGACGTACATTTTACAAAGATCATTTTAAAAATGCCATTTTTCAAAATCAAAGTGTCAATTTAGATGAACATGCCGATGTTAAAATAGAATATATAAAAAACAATAAAATTGAAAAGAACAATAATACTTGTTGTATTTTAGAAGACTAAATGATACCACGTTTACTAGAAAAGTTAAAATTGTCAATTACATCTTGAATTTCTGTAATTTCCAATGTAAAAGAATAATCAAGATCATTAAATTCGTAAAATGTTCCATCGTAATTTAATATTGAAAATTCTAATTCTTGTAGACTATTTAATGGCACAGTATCAAAACTTTTAGGATTACTTAGATATGTAAAAACCATACTTCCTGGAGATTCTGATAATGATATTCTTGCAAATATATTTTTAACTTTGCCAGTATTTAACATGGTAGATAATTGTGGTGAACACAAGAATGAATAATTTTCTCCTTGTAAATTAATAGATCTATTTAAAATATTATTTTTTGTATTTGTTTGTTGTCCCTTAAACCCATGCGTTAAACTACTTATATATAAGTTACCTCCACCTCCAGTTTCAATAGAATTTGCAAATGATCCAGAATTATAAAATGTAAATGTATTTTCATCTACTATGTCTCTTACTGTAAATTCTTTAGAGTTTATATTTGATTCGGATATACCACCTACATTAATCGCATCATATAAATAGAATTTTTGATCAAATCCTACAATACCGGATGTACCGGATGAAATTAAAGGGTACGAATAAGGAATAGTAATTGTGTCTTGTCCAGTTACTGTAATATAATAACTATTGTCAATATTTGGTATAGTATTTGTATGAGTAAAACGAACTAGTTGATTATTTGTAAAATTATGTGGCAATTGTGTTTGTAACGATATTAAATTTCCATATGTTTGGTTAGATGGTGTACCGGTTGTATTTCGTATACTAATAATTTTATTAAAGTTGTGATTTGGGAATGATACTGTAAAAAGTCCACATGATAAATAAGCACTTTTATTCAAAATACCATCGTTATTAACTGTTTTAATAGATGTATTTATTACAATACTATTAGAACTTGGTATAGCATAAATAGAAAACGGTATATTTTTTATCGGTGGAGATGTTGAGAGATTTTGTATAATTACTGAATCTCCTAATTGTAAATTATGATTGGGACAAGTTAATGTAATAGTGTCTGGTGAAATAATAACATTGGTTATGGATACAATATAAGTAGTTAATGGTCGGTATCTTGGTATAAACCCACCTGAACCAATTTTATTATTAATACTTTCACCTCCTGATGGAAGTGCACCACCTATTACAAAACTTGTATCTTGAAATACATATGATAATTTAAAAGTGTCATCTAAATTAGGTGTAGTATTTGTTCCAGATAAAGTAATATCGGCATTTCTATCATTTAATGTATAATTATGTTTTGAAAATGTGGTAACTAAAATATTATTTGTTTTGTAATTTGAAATAGATTGAATATTAAAGGTCTGATTATTAAAAACAACCTGTCCTGAATTATAACTTTCTAATACTAATTTAGAACTAATATTTACTAGAAAGATTGTACTAGATATAATTCTTGTAATAATAACAGCCCCATCTATATTCGGCGAAACACCACCTGAATATATCATACATGGTTTTCCTAAAAAATTTGATGTTTCTTTAAAATTATTTGGTTGTATAGTTGTTATGGTGGCTTGATGTAAATTCATAATAGATTTTATATAAGTATTTATCAATTCTGAACTATTTTCTAAAGGATAACCTATATTTTGAGCAACTGTACTCCCGTGTTCTCCAAATAAAAGTTGAAAAGGAGCAATTTTACCAGTTTTTAATGTGTTTCCACCTCCAGATACTGTTTGAGAAGCATTTACATTTACTTCAAATACAAATGTATTTTGATTTAATACAGAAATTTTTTGTTTTGTATTTATAGCACTACCTTGTATACCAGCAAGTGTTTGAGCTCCTACTATATATATATATTCTCCATCAGAAAATCCATGATTTGTAGCTGTTACTACGATAATCCCAGTATTTACAGAAGTTTGTAAAGAATTGTTACTTAATTGCGTCAAAATAAGTGAAGTAAAGGTTACAACATCTGTATCAATATCTAATGATACCAAGAAATAATGAAAACTTCCTAGATTATCTTTTCTTTTAACTAATGATACTTTGTTTGAAATTTCATTTTGCAAAGATGACGAAACATAACTACCTGTACGTAATTTAACAAGATATTCTGGATACTCCTTTGTAATAGCATTTAAAGTATCATTTGTAATATCTTCTTTATTTCTCCAATAAATATGATGGTTTGATGTGTTAATAACAGCATTTGTATTTGGAAATTCTATACTAGATAATCTTATTGTTTTTACATTGTAAAAAGTTTTACCCAAGAATATTTTAAATTTACCTGGTTTTTTATATAATAATTTATCACGGTCCCTCGAATCAATACTGACATATGTAATAATCTCCTTTGTTTTTCGTTCTTGTCTACCACCTCCTCCACCGTTACTTTTTATAGAAGAAGATGCATATTGATTTGTATTTATCATACTTTGTTCATCCGTATCTTCTTCTAAACGAATACTTCTAATAGATAATCTATCAAGACTTTCTCTTAATTTCTTTTTTTCATTTGATTGTTGTTCATTTTTATAAAAAGTTTTAAATTCATTATTGAAATCATCTCCTATTTCATTTGTTAAATCAGGTTCTGACATAAAACTATTACTATACAATAGATCGTTTTCATCAATATCCATTTTATGTTATCTTTCTTATTTTAATAAATTAAATTATAATTTATTAACATACGTAAAGTTAATTGTTAATCCACAGAGAAGATCTAATTTCTTCTTTTGTAAAAATAATTATTATTTATTTTTTATAGAATTTATTAATAATAATATAAATAACCCAAATATTAAATAAGATATAACTTCCATAATTTCTTCGTTATTAATTCTATCCGAATCAATTCCAAATTGTCTTGTAACTACTTCTCTACATTTACTACATTGTAAAATGTGTTTTATATAAATATCACAATCACCACCACCACCACCACCACCATAACCATTACCATTACCATTACCATTACCATTACCATTACCATTACCATTACCATAACCATTACCATTACCATCATCGTTTTTATCAATTTCAAATTTTTCTATTGTATTTTTTATAGATTGTGGTTTAAATTTTTGCGTGTAATTGTAAGGTTCTGAATCAGATGGTGAAAATGTTTGATTGTATTTATACAATTCAACTGGCGTTTTAATGAATTCTTGGTCAAATACACCCGTATTATAGTATTTTAAATTATTTTGTGTAGGATTTTTTTCGAAAAGAGAACTTGCAAAATCACCTAAACCACTGTAAACTGGTGGTTGCGTCAGTGTCACTGACGCTGACGCCGGTGCTGATGCTGGTGCTGATGCTGGTGATGACGCCGGTGCTGATGCTGGTGATGACGCCGGTGCTGATGCTGATGTTGATGCTGATGCTGATGCTGATGCTGATGTTGATGCTTGTTGTAAATTACTATAAAGAGAATCGTCATGTGCTTTGTTTAAACTTTCAAAATTAGGGAAAACACTTTTTATATACGAATAGCTCATATCTTATTAATATTACTTTGAAAAAAAATTTTTAAATAATTAAAATCTTTTTATATTATAATAAATGTTTTATGAATTAATACGTGAAATTATTAAAGGTATTTTTATAGCCCTTTTGTATTTACAACTTACATTAACAAATGATACAACAGTGGAAAATATTACAAGATTTGCAATTTTTTATATATTAATGGTTTACGGTGCTAGGTTGTCAGGTGTAGAAACAAAGGTTATTACAGGTGCATTTTTAACAAAAACAATAGTTACACTAATAGATGAAAGAGTTAAAAGACCAACTTCTAAAAAAAAATAAACTAAATCATGTGAGACTTTTTAGGAGACTTTTTTAGGAGACTTTTTAGGAGACTTTTTAGGAGACTTTTTAGGAGACTTTTTAGGAGACTTTTTAGGAGACTTTTTAGGAGACTTTTTAGGAGACTTT
>Ga0214162_1000306_pt1 | contig 11872 bp, 5 predicted proteins | sample LakMenepilimnion_3_FD_153000 | JGI IMG/M metagenome (GOLD analysis project Ga0214162, IMG submission 153000) | Freshwater microbial communities from Lake Mendota, WI - Practice 20APR2010 epilimnion v5 | ecosystem: Environmental > Aquatic > Freshwater > Lake > Epilimnion/Euphotic zone | place...
TGTGCGAGAGGACCCTGTACAGGATCGCCGAAGTTGGAGTGGCCGTCAACAAGACGATGAAGGCCACCAAGGTGTTGGCCGAGAGAGGCCGCGTCCGCAGCCACGGACACCTCACGTGAGTCTTGGTTAATTTGTTAATATTAAAATCAGAAAAGTAGTAGAAAATATACACCAATTTTTAGATTGCAAGAGGAAAACTTTATAAGAAGTTTTAAAGTGGTTTCGATCGATTATTCACAAAAAAGTGTTTGTTTTCATAGATATTAATTTGGTGTTGTTATTTATCAATCTACAGGACCGTGTAAACGTAGCCCGGCTTCTGCCGGCAGATTGGCGGCTTGGTAGCCTCGGAGGTCGCCCGATTTAGGCCTTGAGGCCTTTTTTACTTTTTCAAATTTCGGCGGCAGTTCTTTTTCGATGTAAGTTTTCATTTAAAAGTTTTAGAACTCTCTAATTTAGTTGGCTGATTGAAAATGAAATCTATTGAAAGTAATTTTAGTTAAGTCAATCAGTTAATAAGTTAATCTCCATTTAAATATTTAAATATTGATATTAATTAGTGGTAACGATCATAATTTCATGTGTGATTGACTGATTTCAGGTTCATGAGTGGCACGGCCTTAACACGCGATCCCGCGCCTACCAGATGTCAGAAGGGTCGGGGACCAATTTAATCGAAGTTTTACAAGTTGCTTCGGAGGTGTTCAGGTAAAAAACATTCTACAAATCCTAAGCTAGCTAATTTTCACTTGGGTTTTTGTCGTTGATGAGTTTGACGAGTGGTTAACGTTGTCGCCTTGGGACTGGGCATCCCGAGTTCGATTCTCGTCAAACTCCTCTACAACACATTTTTATTTCTACTACTAATATTTTTATTATTGCTTAGAAAAGTTGTTTCCTTTTGAATTAGTTATTTAAAAATGTAGCAAATGTTTAAAAAAATCTTTTCTTTTAATTTCGTGAGATAACTGCTTCATTGTAAGGATGGAATGAGAAACATTTTAGTAACGTTCAATTCTTTTGTCAATATTATTTAAGCCAACGAACATTTCGCTTTTTTGGAATTCCAATCTCACACAAAATCATTCTTTTCATTGCAGGTGTTCGTTCGTTTAGGGGGAGGGGTGGTCGTTTGCAACCTGCCTACCAGGAGTGGTGGGGCACCAGTGGGCGGACACTGCCAGACTCGACTCCACTTAAGTCAACCTACCTACCTGAAAACTTCTCCTTACTTCGTGTTTCGCCATAAAGGCATTTTTTAAGTGTTTCGACAAAAAGATTTGTCAATATTTTTAAACGAATCATGATCTACAAAATTGCTTTTTCAAAAAATTTTTTAAATATTTCGGCCTAAATTTTCAAAATTTTATGTCAAATTGACTTATTATGTTCCGGCTATTCTAAATTTAAATTCTAAATTATCTTTTGGCTTATTTAAATGTCTATTTTCCTAAATTATAACCATTTCGGCATGTTTTTAAAGTTTTGCAATTTTTAAATGTATTGTTTCGTGAGCAATTGCTCAGTTTTTGATATTTAATTTTTGTTAAATAAAACTCGCCTGCCTTTTAAACTATCCAAAACTTTTGTTATTACTCTCTTTTAGCTACAACTAAGATGTTCTGATGATAAAATCAATTTTATCATCATAACAACTTCTAATTTAAGGTGTAAAACACTCGGTAACGTTGTAACTTAGTTTGTTAGGAACAATTTTAAATCCAACTTGAAGTCTTGGATTCTTGAAGCTATCTCTCTCTCAGTGTCAAATATCAGCTTTGTCTAGTTTAACAATAGATTGACTGTTAGCTTTGAAAATGTGAAATGTTGATTGTTTGTATTTAGAGACTTCTTTTGCTAACAGTTTGATACAAAAGATAGCTAATTAAAAAATGACTGTTATGTGTTTATTGAATGGAAATGACAATTCTTAACTTGATGTTATTTTGAGGTTTTAATTGCGTTTTCGATTTTTGGGTGAAGAAAAGAAAATAAAGACAATTTTGCATGTTATTTTACTATCTCATGTTCACAATAACTTAATGTCTTTCTGGCGTTTCGTATTTCTATTCCCCTAACAACATCAGAATGGTCATTCAACAAGCTAACTTTTAAGAAATGTTTATTTTGCGTTTGAAATGAAATATTTTTGTTTATCTTCTCAGATTTGACCAGAAAATACAGGTTGTTACAGTTTATTTTCAAATATAGGTGGCGCTTTCGAGACAAGGCATTCGTTTAATTGTGTTAACACATGGTGTTAGATTTTCAGATTATGTGAACATTTTTGTGTTGTCAATAAAAATAGTTCAGTCATAAATAAGTTTAAGAATGCTATATAACTATTGATGTTTTATTATTTAACACGGCCGGTAGATGACAAGAATCCCTTTATTCTTAATCTATTGTAGTTGAAAAACTAAAAAACTTCTGAACTTTCTGTTTGGTTGGTAAAATTTGGGAGATCTTGATGAAAAAACGTCAAAACTTATTTTTAACCCTCTTGGTTGGTATAAAATGAAGGGTTGGTCGTCATATCTCTTTACTTTGTGTGAAAATGTCCATGGCTGACTTGGACAATAAAATCGTGAAACAAATTATCAGTCTTGCTAAACTTTCAATTAAAGAAAAAAGCGTTTTTGGCTTAGTTGCTCCTGCAGAAGTTCCTGAACATTTATTTAGGTGTTGTTTTCTAGAAACTTGCGATTCAATTGATAATTTTATTCCAGGTCACGGCAAAATATCCAAGTTAATTTGCAAATTTAAAACTCCTTTGTTTGAACTTAGAAGCCAAGACCGAAGGGCCTTAGTTACCTGGGGCCTTGGGCATGAAAAAGATCTTTACTATTCAACAACATTTTTAAAGAAAAAAGGTGTCCGTTTGTTTGCTTGTTATACCCATTTTGTGCATGTTGATAGTCAAATTGCTTTGGACCCAGCTACTTGGTATGAACTCAATAGTTTAGACGAATACTATTTAAGCCTACCTAGTTGTCTTAGGGGTAGGGGTGAAATTATTAGGATGGAAAAGGGTTGGGAGGATGCCCTAGTTGGCCCTGAGAACCCTGTTGCGGACCCAGGTACCCCCGCGATCGTTGTTGAGGTTACCCCTGAGGCTCCAGGCACTTCTATGCAAGGCAGATGTGAATCTGCCCCTATAGAGTCGTTAAACGCTCCCAAGTAAGTTGTTTCTAGTTTATTCTTAATTTTAGTTACTTATATCTCTAGTTGAAAACTTTGTTTATTATCATAGAATTAATCTTATTTTGATCGCTATTTTAAACTTCCATTTGCTAAATTCTCTTTCTGCATTAATTCTAAAAAATGTTCAAAACTAATTTTTAATAGGTTGCGTAAAATGATTGAAAATAAATCTAATTTTTGAAAATGCAATTCTTATTTTATTATTTCGTTTGCTTCCTAGCTATATTTTTGTTTGTCAAAATATTTATTTGGAAAGAACTGGTTGGTTATTTTAGTCTCACTTCATAAGTTAAGTCTAAGTAAAACTCCTCGTTTGTTAGTATATATTATAAGTCTAATAAAAACATTCATCTAAACTCCATTGTTGCTGTGTTATTAAGGAAATGAAATATTTAAACTCCCCCTTAAATTTAAAATGCATTGCCCCCTCTACATTCTACAAAGAATGTTTGGGTAAACAACTTATTCTACATATATTTCATCTTGAAGGACTAATCTGAGAGTTGAAGTTAGTCGAAACATTCGATCTGTGTCTTATGAGTCCAATATTTTCAATGTCGCTTCCCGCGCGGCGCAAACGGCGGCGACTAGGATGGATACTACTGGGTATGTTAAAAAGTTGTGTTTGCTTTGTGAAACGCTCTAGCCTATTTGATATGAAAAATTTTAATAATCATTTGATTCGAAATGCGAAATTATCTTGCTGTCTATATTCTAGCCTAACTTAAAAAATGCTAAAATAATTATTTTTAAGGCCGTCCCCGCCAAAACTTGTGAAGGTTGAAAGGTTGGATGAGGTTCAGGTCTTGACCCCCATGACTTTCAGGGCCAAACCAGGGTCGGTGCTAGTTCGGGCACCCCTCAGGCCTGCGTCTGCAAGTGCGGCGGGACCTTCCAAGGGGCCTGCGATGAGCCTGTGCTCTGTTACTGGGTACATAAGTTTTCTAATCTAAAGTTTTTTAGTCTTTATCGAACAATAACCTAACTATTCTATCTAAATGTTAACCTATTTGACTATTTCATCCCCTTGTTAATTGCTCATCTGGTTTGTTTCCCCTAGGCGTTTAAAGAGGAAATATCCTTTTGAGGAACCAAGGTCGGTTGTTGTTGAGTCTCGTGACTTCAAGGCCCAAGTTGACCGCCTAGGTGGGATAATCAATGTCTTTGCCGACTTGGTTGAAAGGCAAAAAGAAAGAGTAGTGCCCGTGGTAAATATTGCTTAGCACTTATCTTATTTTAAAACAAATATACTTATCTTACTTTCTAACATGAAAACTGAAACTTTTCTCTTATTAGTGAACTTATCATGAAAATATACTTTTATGTGTAAAGTTTCTAATTCTAAAAATGTTATAGGACTACCGTGAGTTGATCTCTAGACTTCAAACAAGGCTTGAAGGTTGCGAAGCTCAACTAGAGAACTACAGGAAATCATGCATGTGTCTGCATTTACGAGATCCTATGTATGATGAGTAAAAATTGCCAAATTTAAAAAAATTGTTAAAATAAATGTTCAAAATTGCTTTTGTTTCTTTCACTCATGATTCTAACTAGTTAGGACCCACAGGGGGTGCTTTTTCAATGAGTTTTTGTTGAAAAAGTACCCTTTTCAAAAGATAATTTTAGGGAACAAATTTTGCATATTAAAACTTAACTCTGTACTTCAAAATTTGTCATTAAAATTGGGGAAACATTAAATAGATAACAGCGGCAAATGTTTAAATAGACAAAATTGATTCGTAACTCCAAGGTTTTATATAGTATGTTATTAAGCAAATCGGGAATGCGGGTCCTAAATAAGTATGTGAATAACAGGTACCTAACAACCTAGTTAAAAATAAACGACTTGGTCTAAAAAATAGGTGGCTACATTCATGAACTATGGTTTTAGATTTTAATTTTTCTAATCTGTAAATAAAAAGTTCTTCTGTTTTGGGAGCGTCATCTGTTATGAAAAAATAGTTTGAATTTTTATGTTTTGAATGTTTGTACTACAAAACTCTCATGATTTGAAAGATTATTTTTAGAAATCTATGGTAGATGAAGCGAGGGATCTTTCAAATCTTTGTAACCAACCTTTACCTGTTCAGGTGAGGTTCCAATTTCTACAAAATTTTAGTATTTTTAGTTTCTCAAAGAATAGCTGTGCGATCGCTTGTCTCAAAAAAAAGATTCAAAAGGTTTTAATTTTCCCAAAAAAATGGCTGCTTTTCAAGTAGAGGCCGAAAAAAGAAAACATCCTGATGGAGGAGAGATTGAGATTGTTAATTTCAAAATAGAAAGTTTCGATTCTGAGTCTGAGGCCGAAGAGGTCGTCGTTGTCAAGCCTCCAAAAGAGAAAAAGACTGATTTTGATTTTAAAATAAACAGTGCCAAGTTGATCTATTTAATTGGTGAGTCTGTTTTTGACCAAATGTGCTTGAACAGGCCTGATGACCTCAAGAATGCTAGAATAGCAGACCTCGAGGCCACTGTCGAGGTTCTTCGTGAAAAACTCAAGCGACAGCATGGTGTTTTAAGGAAGGCCAAAGAACAAAAGAAAAACTTACTTTCTGAGAATCGCGAACTCACTATTGACAGGAATAACTTTCGTCTTAAGCACCACCAAGTGACTGTAAAGTCTAAGGAGTTGTCTGACAACCTCGAAAAGTACAATCAAAAACTCAAGAATCGAATCGATGAAATGGAAAATGAACAAAAGTTATGTGACCAATGTCTGTCTGAAATGAATTTTTAAATTTTTTGTTATTGATGCTGCCTATTGTGTAAAAAATAAAACTTATTTTTAAAATCACCTCTCATCCATCATTCTAATATATCTTCTTAGGGCGTAACCAAAAAAAAGCTTTTAAGTCGAAAACCCGTGGGGTAGTTTTATCAATTTTGAAAGATCTGGGAAAAATAACCTGTTATGGTCATTTCAATTGTTAAGGTAGATGGTTTATCGTTTTGAGACGTGACGGCTCAGCACTCTTGAAACTTAATCTCCAAATCATGGCTCCAACCACAAAAATGTGGGAAATAAATCAAATTTTGTCTATTTAACGTTGCTAACTTGAATTTTTGAGAGATTCCTTCTCTCTTTTCTTGTTTACTTTGTCTTTGAGTGGCCAAACTCTCAAAACGAAAAAAATGTTTTCAAACGTGATTTTAAAACTGATTTTCAAATATTTTCAAAAACAGGGTGCGTCTAGTTTTGTTTGCGTGAAAAATAAAAATGTTTAAAACTATTTCGATTAAAAGGTTCCTCAAAAGACTGTAAAAGTTATTTATTTAAAGCGAATTTGTTACTTAAAATTTCTAAAGACTTTAGCCGTAAAGTATGTACCATCTAACCCGAACAGATCAATTCAACCTTATTGATTATATAATGAAGTGAAAACTATGTATCTTGTAAATAATTTCAATCGTGCAATCTTTAGTTTTTCTTAGCATATGTTTAAGATAGATAAGTTCACGAAAAGTGGTTTCGCTGTGTTGCAAAACCTTCAAAAAATGTTTGATTGATTTTTGACTGCAAGGCCGATGAATACTATTTACAATTACAAGTATCACAGACCTAATATTATGGGGATGTTAAGCTAACTTGGTGTTAAAACGAAGATAGTTTACTTTGTAGTCAACACCTGCTTTAATAATTTCTATCCATATCCAACCTAAATGGTAAAGATTGGTTCATCCATTACTTGTATATAACGCAAGTTTTTCAGTGGCAAACTTGGTCATTAATTTCTGATTTCTAAAATCTATTTAAAATCTAACCTAACTTTTCTGAGTAGTGCCTATCTCGGCTCCATCTAGTATAAAAAGTTTAAAAAATGTTACGTTTTACTAATTTCCTTACAACTTTCTTAATATTATAATCGTTTTCTAGTTTATTTCGTTTTGGGAATAATTCTTAAATCTTGGGTCTTGTAAATTGTTTTTAGCAGGTAGCGAGCGATAGCTCCTCCCTTTGTTGGAAGAAGCATAGGCAGGTAATTTTTGGCTTGCGGGTGGAATTCTCCCACCTTTTCTTATTTTTCTTAGTTCTCCTCCATCATGGTCTAAAAACTAATTCTAGTTGCAAACTTGCGATGGTGACATAAAACAATCTCTAATGCTTGGTTTTCAATCTTTTTCGTTAGAAATGCTAAATTTTCTTGCTTTTAAGCTTTGGTCTTGGCAAACTCACCATTAATGTTAATGATATTTCTTTTATTTGAAGATGTAAATAGGTTTCAAATGCGATACGTCAGATGGATTGTATTGCCTAGCTTCTCTTTTTCGGAACTGCACACAGTTTTTCTTAGTCAAAGGACCCCAATAATCAAATTGAGTTATTGAATCTTGATCGCACTTGTGAACTGATCTTATTGTTAATTGCCTCTTTCTTGTATTCTTTTCTTGGGAAAATGTTAAGTTCAAACAAAGGATCAACAAGACTAACAAACAATAAAACGACTTCATTTTTCTTTGCGTCTTATTTCTTTTCTGATTATTGACTAACTCCCTTCCCCTGGGGTTTTTCAGAGAGTTCAGAGAATACACAGTATTTCTAGTTTTTCAACTTGTTTATCTTTCAAATGCTAGTCAGTCTATGTATTTTTCCAAGCCCTTGCCTCGAAAGCGGAATCTTTTCACTTGGCTACTGATGTCTTAAATAAATGCTTAGATATAAACTCTTCATCTTTTCTTTTCAATTTTCATAGGTGGGCCAGATAAATCAGGCAATAAAGTAGAGTCATGTTCAGAAAACAAACCTTTGTTAATTTCTTAGTTGTTACTTTCCAGTGCCTTTCTGTGTCTGGCGTCTAAATCCAAAAGTCTAGCTCCCTAACACTTAGGAATGAGTTTCAACACAAAACCTTTATGCGCGTTTCAGAGTCTCTCTCTTGATGTACTTTCAAAAACAAGGTCATACTAAAAATGGGTTTTTCTTCCATTTATTTACAAAAATAACATTTATTTCATGTACAAGCTCAAAGGATAAAAATGTCTCGGTTAAAACGGGGTTCGGTAAAAATGTGAAAAATAAATGACATCTATCTGGCAGTTTCTCCAGCTGACTTTGAATTGGTTTGGTAGCTCAGGCTATTTGGCTGTCTTCTTGCTCCCGGAGGCGTTCCTTTTCCTCGGGGTTCTTGGTTTTGGTGTCTTTGGAGGAGGCATTGTTGTTGAGCTTCCTGGGACGACCTTTGGCAACCCTGCTAGACGAATTGGTGGCACCCGAACGTAAACTGCACTCTCCAGGCAGGTATTAGCTCGGTCAGTTAGTCGCTCCTCATTTGGAATTGCCTTGAGAGCACCACCTCTTTCCATCGAGTCATATTCGTACACCTCACCCTTTTGAAAGATGCGGGCTGTGATGTGTCCTGTGACCGGGCCGTAAGGCGCTGAGGCTGATCCAACTGGCGGTGAAGGAGGGGCTGAGGGGCCGGCGATGGGTTCACCGGTTCCTTGGGCAGAATCCACTGGATCGGAATCAATCACGATCGCTTCCTCAGGTCCAATAAAAACTCCGGGCCCTGGATTCAGGTTTGTGTTGTAGACAGACTGGGCCAACCTGAAGGGCACTTGGTCCGGGATCAGGTGAATCGGGTTTAGATCTTTGAATTTGTACTGAGCGCCGAATCTGATGATGAGAATCCAAGTTGTCCGGGGGATGTACATTTTGCAGTCTAAGAAGGTGTTACATCCGTTGCAGGTGACGTCCTTGATTTCCTTGTCAGGGATGTGACGCAGATCGATCCAATTTTCAAACTGCTGCCTGCTCCCGATCCAGATGGAAGATCTGTCTTTTCTCTCGTACTGACGGCACTGACAGTGGTACTGGTAAGAAAATGAGGACACAAAGTGCATTGCTTCATAAGCCCTATCCTCGACGGTTCCAGTCATATTATACCTCAGCGGAAGTTGAGCTCCATGCAGATGACGAGCCCAGCCGATTTGCATATCACGTGAGTTCCTCCAGACTTGGTTCAGTGTCTCGCCCTCACGGGTGACTGTTAGCTGTGTCATCATGTACCGAAGCACATTCTCCAGAGCGAGTCCATCTCCCTCTGTGTGGTGAAAGTTGCCCTCGAATGAATATTTGGTTCGCAAGAACCACAGCTTCAGGGATGTGAGCAGGGGGTCGACGGGGCAGGAATTGTCTACCCCTACCCCCCAACGCATACCTTGGATTCTGTAAGGGCCCTGTGTGGCATCGATGTCCTCGGTGTCCGATGATGCTGGTCCGGGGTCTGCGCCCAATCGAGGTGTGTAATTCGGGTCAGGAGTGATCACAATATCAAAGTCACGACCAAGCAAAAATCCTCTATTTAACACGCTCTCTTCATGTTCTTCCTCTGTCTCAGATGGTGAGGGGTTGGGCTGAGCTGACTTGACAGGAGTTTTAGGTCGACGCTTAGTCTTCTTTCCCTTTGATTTGTCCGGCGAGTGGTGTGATTCTTCAGAACCGCCAGCTGATCCGGATGATGGATTGTCCTGATCCGCGTCCTCCATGATGGTCTCAACACGCTTGACAAATGGGTTTCACCACCGAAAATCACTTCCAAATATTTTTTATTTCGTTTCTTGTAGGAGCTTAAATGGATGCGACTTGCCTGGTTGGGGAGTTCTCACTTTCATGCGGTTTCCCGGATTTGAACCCGGTCCGAAATAAATTCCGGTTAAAATTTGTCATTTTCAAAAATTAAAATTTTCAAAAAAATTAAATAAGATTTAATTAAAAAACCGAGACATTGTTTTCAAAAAAATTAAAAATAATATTCCTAAATTCGTTGTTTTATTAAAATTTCTAGTTTAAATCCTTTAAGCTTGTTCATGAATTATCAGCCTTTTTTAGGCGTTTTTCACTCATGTTAGGTGATAAAATAATAAAAAAAAAGCGCGATCTTTTCGCTAAAAACAGGTGAATAAAATAGTAAAAAAATCCCTTCTAGGGTCACCTCAGGTTGCCTACCCTGGGAAGGACTAGTGGAACTGTTACTGTGACCATTAGCAATACAAATTGCCGAACAATTCATTTTTAATTAAAACATAGTCCTTGGTACTCTCATGGCGCGGTTCAGGGCCTTCTGAATTTAAAAAACATTACATACTTCACACATCAATAAAAATTGGAAAGAGACTGCACAATGTGGACCAGTCAAACTGGAAAACATGTTCTTGATAGTTTTCCCTAGCCATCAAGGAATCCTTCTTGGAAGAGTCTTTCTTCAAAGTCTTCTTATCGGCCACATGCATCCCTACAAAGGACTTTTTCTCAAATTCCTGACCGAAAGCTTTGAAAGGATTCCTTTTCTCGATTTTGATGGCAGAAATGCCAGGACCCGAATGAATCCGGTAAAGGGAGGTCCTTTATCACTACACAAATGAACAAGATGGAGTTTTTGCCTTTTCGCTGCCTCCAAGAGGCTCAAATCTCAAGTCTTAAAAAAAGTTTATTCAAAAAACAATTTAGCCCTTTTCCTAGCTTCTTAACATGGATCTGTGTCCAGTTCTGGTGGTAAAGACCACAAAAAAACAAGTAAATAAAAAATAGTAATAAAAATAATGGGCTGTTCACTAAACCTTGGGGGTACCTATGTTTTTCTGTCTAAACAGCGGCGATGAAGTAAAAATGATAATTGGCTGTCCTGCCTTCAGGGCCAAAATCTGATTGACAACGTTTCATTCTCACACCCTGAACACCGAACAAAGATGTTTCTGGATAACAGCGGACTTTAACCGTATTATCTCATCGAGTCTCTCAAAACATTTGTCTCTGAAAAAGAGTTAACAGGAAGCGACCACCTCCTGGATCAAAACTAGCAAAAACTTAATAAGAGCCTACGTTCCTCTTTTGGACGAGTCCTGAATTGACAGGGCAATGTGGTACCGTCTAGTTGGCTTAACATTGTACTCCTCAGCATCAATCTGAGGAAAATTGTCCAGTTTACTCAAAACTACTTCGATGTCCAAATGGGTCCAAGTGGAAAAGACGTTTTTAGGAGGAAAAATCTCCGGATTTGAACAATTTTGATTTGAACGGATTTGAACAATTCGAGATTGTCGCTAACAATTTCTAAGATGACACAGAGACGATCCTTCTCAATGCAGCGACAAGATTGGAGTTCCAAGACAATTTCTAGTAGATGCTGCAATTAGACTCAAATTCCAGGACAATCTCAGAAGAAAGAAAAGAGAGTTCAATGGGGAACCACAACCATTGACTTCAGTTAACGTATGCAATCGCTTAAAACGAAAAAACAAAAAACAATATAAGTATAGGTACCCCCTTTTGAAAAAACAAAAAAACAAAATCCCTCTGGAGTACACGGCCTAAAAGAGAATGAGAGGGTCCCCAGAAAGATGAAACAAGCAAGTACAGTTAGAAAAGACAGACAGCAAGATAAAACAAGATAAAATTGATAAAGGCATGAAAGGATTCATGCAAAATCATGTTTGATGTCTAATGTTACTTTACTTGTTAATGATTCATTCTGATCACTGGATCACCTTGCTGTTGGATCGTTTGCAGTTATGGCTGCTAATAACATGGCAGATATTTAGCCAAGTTTGGCGATTTTGAATCGATTTTGTTGGATTTCACCCACTGGAAACAAGTCATCCTTTGAGCCTCAAACTGAGGAACTTCTTATTGCTGTCCGGTGGTGTGTCTAATCGCGATCGATTAGATTAG
>Ga0214162_1000307_pt1 | contig 11870 bp, 9 predicted proteins | sample LakMenepilimnion_3_FD_153000 | JGI IMG/M metagenome (GOLD analysis project Ga0214162, IMG submission 153000) | Freshwater microbial communities from Lake Mendota, WI - Practice 20APR2010 epilimnion v5 | ecosystem: Environmental > Aquatic > Freshwater > Lake > Epilimnion/Euphotic zone | place...
TGACAAAACTTCTTGGTTTTGGAATTTCTTTTTCTTTGGCTACTTCACCTATATTTATTCTTCTGATGAAATCCATTAAGTTGCTGGAATTGTTTATCTTAATAAGTTCTTTGACAAAAAAAGTCATCAAGAAACCGTCTTCTGTTTCAATGGTAACTTCCTTATCTTTCACTTTGACCACCACTCCATTTATGGCTTCATCCAGAACCGAAACTTTATCTCCTATATAAAACATTTTTAGCGAGTTATTCTTTATTATTATCTTACGGTATTTTGAAATCCAGTTTGAAATTGATGAATTTTAAATCAACCTCTTTTATATCGAAACAATTAATTTATTTTTTTCCAATGATTCAATTACGGTTTCGGCACTGCTTTAATAGTGTCCAAATTTAAAATTGCAGGTGTTTGAGAAGTTGGATCAGGAGCTGGTGTTTTTGGTGAGTTTAGTGGAGCACCAACAGCAATATCACAACGGTGACCTTCTTGTCCGTGTGGCGGATTCATTCCTGGTTTTGTAACAACTTGAGGGGTTTCTATATTTGGAACTTGATTTGTGACAACAGTCTCAGATTTTGATGTCGCTTTACCGGGTATTGAATTCAGTGGTGCACCAACCGCAATATCACAGCGGTGTCCTGCCTGACCATGTGGCGGATTCATCCCAGCCAAATTATTTTGACTAACAACCTGTTGAACTTCCTGCAAATTTTGTGTCGGAAGAGCCGTGGCTTCAGGATTTAAAACAGAACTCGTGGCAGCATTTTCCGTAGTGGAAGGAATAGTTGTACCCGAACTATCTTGCGGTTCTAATTCTTTTTTACAAGAATAAATAAACAATAAGGATAGTATCAACAAACCTGAAATGTTTTTATTTTTCATAGCTTTAGTATTAAATTTATAGCATTCAAATATAGTTTATAAATTAATATGTGCAACAAAGCACTAATCAGTCGTTAATTGCAAATATAGTAAAGCTACTGCAGCTACCGTCATAATCAGCAATGCGATGAAGCCCAAAATGTTTGATGATTTGCTATTGGTAAATTTCCCCATCACTTTTTTATTATTGGAAATATGTAGAATAATGGCAATCAAAACCGGTGCAGTCAATCCATAAAGAATGGCGGTGTATAGCAAGGCTTTTATTGGCGAAATGCCAATGTAATTCAACGACAATCCTAGAATTAATGAAAGACCAATAACCGTATAAAATGCTTTTGCTTCGTGGAATTTCTTATCCAATCCTTGCTCCCATCCAAAAGTTTCAGTAATGATATAGGAAAGCGAACCGCTTAAAACCGGAATAGCCAAAAGTCCCGTGCCAATAACCCCTACGGCAAAAAGAAGATACGCCAAATTTCCGGCCAAGGGTTTTAATGCCATAGCTGCTTGTTCGACAGTGTCGATTTGATGAATTCCTGCATTAAAAAGCACAGTTCCTGTAGTCAGGATAATAAAAAACATCACAAGGCCTGAAAAAGACATCCCAAAATCTACGTCTCCATTTATTTCATGAATGATTTTTTTGTTTACAATTAAGTGCTTTTTTCTATGCGCCATTTCCTCCACTTCCATCGACGCCTGCCAAAAGAAAAGATACGGAGATATAGTGGTACCAAGAATACCGACAAGGATGCTCATAAAATCTTTGTCGAATTTTATGGAAGGCACAACAGCAGCTTTAAGAATTTGCAACAAATCTTGTTGGTACAAAAAAGGCACAATTAGATAGACCAAAAGCACGATACAGAGGTATTTTAGTGTGGAAGCAATTTTGTGATACGGCAAATAAATGATTAATCCCAAAAGTATAATCGTAAACAAAACGCTAAAATAAGTGGCATCAATAGATGGGAACAACAAATTTCCCACTGCTCCCATTCCGGCAATATCAGCACCAATATTCATAATAATAGCAGGAAAACTAAACAATAACATCAAATACAAAACGGGTCTGGGATAATTGTTTTTAAGAGCTCCTGTCAAACCGTGGGAAGTAACTAAACCAATTCGGGCACACATTTGTTGAATCGCAGCCATAAGCGGAAATGCAATAGGCGCAGTCCAAAGTGTCGCGAGTCCATAAGCAGCTCCGGCCTGCGAATAAGTTGCAATTCCTGAAGGATCATCATCACTGGCTCCAGTAACGAGTCCAGGCCCGAGAAGTTTCCAGAAACGGATGATTTTATTTTTTAGCTTTAGTTTTGTGTACATTTTTACTTTTTTAACCGATTAAAAAAAACAAAAATTCAGCAATGGGAAATTCTTTTTGGCAAGATAAATTACAAGCTAATTTACGAATTTAAGAAGCAATATTAGTACAAATGATAAAACATCTCGTTTTTTTATTATTATTTTAGACCACTAACAGCTGAATTTATTTAAGTAATTAGCCAACATTTTCTAAAAACACCTTACTTTTACGACTTATAGTAACAATCCAATTCCATAATCGTGACAAAAGACCTAATCCTAAAAAATATTGCAGCTTTAAAAAACCATTCTGTCATCAATTACGGTATCAAAACAAAAGTGGAGAACTTTACCGAAAAAATCTTCTACACCTTGTTTGACGCCAATTCTCCTTTGGCTGAAAGTGTTGACGAACTTGAAAAACAATTCAAAGAGATTGCCAAAATAGCTTGCAAGAAGCCCGAAGGAATTTGCGACGGGATTTGGGAGCAATTTCTAGAGAAACTGCCTTCTGTTTTAGAAAACTTGAATCAAGATGCAGCCTACATATTGGAAAACGATCCCGCTTCCAACAGTATCGAAGAAGTATATTTGGGGTATCCCGGATTTTACGCCATTGCGATTTACAGATTGAGCCACGAATTATACTTGTTGGACATGTTACTTTTCTCTCGATTAATGAGCGAATATGCCCATAAAATCACCGGAACTGACATTCACGCCGGCGCATCAATTGCTTCGCCATTCTTTATTGACCACGCCACCGGAATTGTCATCGGGGAAACCACCGTTATTGAGAAGCACGTGAAATTATACCAAGGAGTAACTTTGGGAGCATTGAGCGTCAGCAAGGATATGAAGAACTCCAAAAGACATCCGACTGTTGAGAAAAATGTTTGCATTTATGCCAATGCTACTATTCTGGGCGGAGATACCACCATTGGAAAAAACAGCATTATTGGCGGAAACACCTGGATTACTAAATCTATTCCAGCAAAATCCATAGTGACTAACACCACCATCACCGAAGTAAAAATTAAAGAGTTAAAATAACATGCAGTTCAAAAAATTAGTTGACCTAATTGGAAACACGCCTTTAGTAGAAAGCGTGAATTTAGTAAAAAATAAAAACGTAAAACTTTTACTGAAACTCGAAGGAAATAATCCCGGAGGAAGCGTAAAAGATCGGGCAGCCTACAATATGATTGCATCGGCAATTGAAAGAGGCGACATCAAAAAAGGAGACAAACTCATTGAAGCCACCAGCGGAAACACCGGAATTGCCTTGGCCATGATTGCACAATTATTTAATGTTGAAATTGAATTGGTTCTTCCTGAAGATTCGACCAAAGAACGCACACAAACGATGCTAGCCTATGGAGCAACCGTAATTTTAACACCCGCAAGCGAGGGAATTATTGGTTCCAGAAATTATGCTGATAGAAAAGTGGCTGCAGGTGGATATGTTATGCTGAACCAATTTGCCAATGACGACAACTGGAAAGCACATTACAAAACCACAGGACCAGAAATTTGGAAGGATACAGAAGGAACCGTAACCCATTTTGTTTCGGCAATGGGGACTACAGGAACCATTATTGGAACTTCTACCTACTTAAAAGAACAAAATCCAGCCATACAAATCGTCGGTGCACAACCGAGCGATGGTTCCCAAATTCCCGGAATCAGGAAATGGCCTCAAGAATACTTGCCTAAAATTTTCGATGCCACAAAAGTAGATGCTGTTATAGAGGTTTCCGAAAAAGAAGCGCGTGAAATGACCAAACGATTGGCTAAAGAAGAAGGCGTTTTTGCCGGAATGAGCAGCGGGGGTTCTGTTACCGTAGCCGTAAAACTAGCGGAACAAATGGAATCAGGCGTGATTGTCGCCATTATTTGCGACAGAGGTGATCGTTATTTGTCCTCGGATTTGTTTGACTGTTACCGTTTTTAAAATAAATAGAAAAGGCTGTCCAAAAAGTACTTTTAGGGCAGCCTTGTTTTATTTTAATGGTTCAAAATCAACCCAATATACTAATAATTTGTTGTGCTAATTCTGTTCCAATTCTGTCTTGCGCTTCTCCGGTTGCAGCTCCAATATGTGGAGTCAACGAGATTTTTGGATGCATCAAGATAGTCATTTCCGGTTTTGGTTCGCTTTCAAAAACGTCTAGTCCCGCAAAAGCAACTTTTCCAGAATCCAAAGCTTTTATTAAAGCAACTTCATCAATCACACCACCACGAGCACAGTTTACGATACCCACGCCGTCTTTCATGTTTGCCAATGCCGCTTCGTCAACAATGTAGCCATCTTGGGCAGGAACGTGCAAGGTGATGAAATCAGCTTCTTTAAACAAGGATTCCAATGATTGGGAAATGATGTTAGTTGTGATAGATTGACCGTCGAAAAACTCCACTTTCACATCTACTTGTGGGATAAAACTATCGGCAGCAATAACTTTCATGCCTAAACCAAGCGCCATTTTTGCAGTAGCTTGACCAATACGACCAATTCCAACAATTCCGAGGGTTTTTCCTTTCAATTCCGTTCCATTTGCGTAGGCTTTTTTCAAACCGTCAAAGTTAGAATCGCCTTCAAGCGGCATATTTCTGTTGGAATCGTGTAAGAAACGAACACCTGAAAACAAGTGTGCGAAAACCAATTCAGCCACAGATTCCGATGAAGAAGCCGGGGTGTTGATTACTTGAATTCCTTTGCTTTTCGCATATTCAACATCGATGTTGTCCATTCCAACACCACCACGACCAATAATTTTCAGTCCCGGACAAGCATCAATAATGTCCTTACGAACTTTGGTGGCGCTTCTTACTAATACAACGCTCACGTTATTTTCGTTTACGAAATTAGCCACTTGTTCTTGCGCTACTTTTGTTGTTATAACTTCAAAACCCCCTTTTTCTAAAGCTAGAATTCCACTTTTTGAAATTCCGTCATTCGCTAATACTTTCATTTTTTTTAATTTAAAGATTGAATTATTTAAAAATTTAAAGATTCAATCAGGATTATTTTAAGAAAAGTGAATGATGAAATTAATTTTTTCAAATCTTTCAATCATTCAATTTTTGAATATTTAAATTGATTTTTCTAATGCTGCCATTACGTCAACCAAAACTTGAACGCTTTCTAATGGCAATGCATTGTACATTGACGCTCTATAGCCTCCAACTGATCTGTGCCCCGGCAATCCAACGATTCCGGCTTCTTTCAACATGGCGTTAAAAGTATCGGCGTGCAATGGATCATTTAACAAGAATGTCGCATTCATGGTCGAACGGTCTTCAACAACCGCAGCTCCTTTAAACAATGGGTTTCTATCAATTTCTGCATAAAGCAAAGCTGCTTTTGCGTTGTTTATTTTTTCGATGGCGGCGATTCCGCCCAAGTTTTTCAACCATTTCAATGTCAAAAGCGAAGCATAAACTGGGAAAACAGGTGGTGTGTTGTACATGCTTTCTGCCTTGATATGTTTGGCATAATCCAGCATACTTGGAATAACACGTCCGTTCTTGCCAAGAATTTCCTCTTTAATGACAACAAGGGTTGTTCCGGCTGGACCCATATTTTTTTGCGCTCCGGCATAAATAATGTCAAATTTCGAAAAGTCCAAAACTCTTGAAAAAATGTCTGAACTCATGTCGCATACAATTGGCATATCCAAATTTGGAAATTCCTTCATTTGCGTTCCAAAAATAGTGTTGTTGCTCGTGCAGTGAAAATAATCTGCATCGGTGGGAACGGTATATCCTTTTGGAACATTATTGTAGTTGTCGTCTTTAGAAGAAGCAACAATAACAGTTTCACCAAAAGTTTTAGCCTCTTTTATTGCTGCACTTGCCCATGTTCCAGAGTCAAGATAAGCAGCCTTCCCGTTTTCTTTCATTAAATTATAAGGAACCATCAAGAATTCTAAACTGGCTCCGCCTGCAAGAAATAGTGCTTGATAGCCTTTGCCTTCAAGACCTAAAAGCTCCAATGCCAATGCACGAGCCTCATCCATAACGGCAACGAAATCTTTGCTTCGGTGCGAAATTTCCAAAATCGACAATCCCGAATTGTTAAAATCCAAAATGGCTTGTGCCGATTTTTCAAAAACTTCTTGTGGTAAAATACAAGGTCCTGCGCTATAGTTGTGTTTTTTCATGGTGTAGTGTATGTCCAAAATTTAAAAGTGCAAATTTCGGTAATAGGAGTTTAAAAAGCGTTAAATAATTCGAAATAATTACACAAATTTTTACTTTATTGTTAACAAAAACGAAATAGTATCCACATTATCCGCATAATCCCATAGATTTGGTTTTTGTGTTTGCCCAAAATCAATACTGTTTTCAACGAGTTTATTGCTCACAATACATTGAATCTGCCCACTTTCGGATTCCAATCGTAGTTGTAATTCTTCGATTGAATCATAGAATTCGTAAAAAACACTCGAAATCGGTGATGCATAACTACTATCTTCTTTTATGGTCAAAAAACCATTATCCAATAGCTTGAAATTGCTCATCAAGAAAACAGCTTTGTTGTAATCATAATTGTTAGCATATTTTTCATAATGAATGATGTCTTGGTACTTGAAAATAGCTTCAAAAAAATCGGTGAAGGAATAGCCTTTTGGTACAAAAATCTTGGAAACATTGCGACATCCCAAACCAAAATACCTAAAAATGTCCTCGCCCAAAGCTTCTAATTGTTTCTTGGATTCTTTTCCGTTTAAAACAGCGACAGAATTTCTGTTTTTTCGAATGATACTGGGTTTATCCTTGAAATAATACTCAAAATAACGTGCTGTGTTGTTGCTTCCGGTGGCGATAACGCCATCAAAATTTTCCAGTTTCCCCTCGACGAAAGTGATTCGCTCAGCAAATTCAGGTTCGATTGCAATTAGATATTTAGCTAAAAAGGGCAACAAAAATTGGTCGTTGGAAGATGTTTTTACCAGTACATTATTTCCTGAAATCAATACCGAAAGGAAATCGTGAAAACCAACCAAAGGAATGTTTCCAGCCAGTATGAGTCCTATGTTTTTTGGATCTTTTGGTTCAAAAGTATAAGCAGAAAGCCATTGGGTCAAGTTTTCTTCCGTCAAGGCCTTGGCCCACGATTGAATCGAAAAATAGACGTTTTCTGGAGTGTACCAGCCGTTATGGGATTGTGATAATTGTATTAAATCTTGAAAAGCGTCAAAAAACGAATCGTTATGCAAAACGGATGGGTTCCCAGCATTTTCCCTTTCAGAAAACTGGCTTAAAAATTTCCCCAATTCAATAAATGCCTTTTTTTTATCGCTTTCTGACATAACTAACTTGTATATGAAAAGTTTTGATTGTAATTTTGTGCAAAAATAAGCTTTAATTCGTTATAAGTCAAAAGTGAAAACGTTATGTGAATAACTTCTAACTTCTAACCCCTAACCTCTAACTTAAAAAAATATGGCAATTATAATAACAGACGAATGCATCAATTGTGGTGCTTGTGAACCAGAATGCCCGAATACTGCAATATATGAAGGTGCCGATGACTGGAGATATAAAGACGGAACAAGAATTAAAGGAAAAGTAATTTTGCCTTCAGGAGAAGAGGTAGATGCCGATGCTGCACAAACACCTATATCGGATGATATTTATTATATAGTGCCGGGAAAATGTACGGAGTGTAAAGGTTTCCATGATGAACCACAGTGTGCCGCGGTTTGTCCTGTTGACTGTTGTATTCCGGATGTGGATCACGTAGAAAGCGAAGAGGTTTTATTAAACAGACAAGCTTTCTTGCATAACGAATAGTATTTCTTTTCCAATAGAAATATAAAATCCTGAATTTGCGTTCAGGATTTTTTTATGGTTTTAAGCTAATTTTTTTTAATAAAAAAAGGCTGTCGAAAGACAGCCCTTTTTGAAATTATTCAATAATTGGATTAGAATCTATAATTCATTGATAAATTAAACATAGTTCCTAATTGGCTAAAATGAGATCCATCATAAGTTACCATTGAGTAACGCTGATTAAAAGTAATCAAGTTTGATTGGTTTTTAACCTGTGCAGGATCTGCTAAAATAGCCGATCCAGCAGCATTTTCAGCTACAAATTTCCATTCTGGCAATATGTTGAAAATGTTATTGATATTTAAAGCAAAAGTCAATTTACTGGTCGCTGAAAAATTAACTCCCAAATCAGTAACAATTTTTGGTATGAATTCAGTTTTTAAACCGGCAGCCATTCCATCTTGGTCAAATGTTGTTTTTCCAAAATAGGTGTTGTTAAGCAAAAGACCAAATTTTCCAATTTTATAATCGGCACCTAATATCCATTTGGTGTCAGGTCTTGAAGTAAACATCAATGATTCTAGTGTTTGACTGAAACTGTCACCTGCTCTTACTGCAGAGATTCTTTCGTTTTGGAAAGTTATATTTCCTGACAAACTGAAACCTAATTTACCAGTCCCTAATTCGATGTTATTATAGTTGGCAACTACATCCAAACCTGAAGTTCTGGAATCAAATGAGTTTGAAAACCAAGCTGCATCACCAAATTTTGTATTCTGTCTATCTCCCAAAACAATTCTATCTTCTACTTTAATGGTGTAGTAATCTATGGTGAAATTGAAGTTTCTTGAAAGTTTGGCTCCAACCCCAATAGTGTAATTGGTTGATTTTTCTGCTTTAAGGTTTGGAATGCCCAATTGACGTGCTTGTGGAGAAATATTATTGATGATACCACTTACTTGAATCCCTTGTCCAGCTACGAATGAATACTGTGATTTTTGAGTGTAAATTTGATGTAAAGTGGGAGCTCTAAATCCTGTTGAGGCAGAACCTCTTAATGTAATTTTATCATCCAAGAATTTATAACGGGTACTCAATTTACCAACAGTGGCACTTCCGAAATCGCTATAATCTTCATAACGAACCGTACCATTCACCAAGAAATCTTTGGTGACGTCATACGCCAAGTCTCCATAAATACCAATGTTGTAACGATTCCATATGCCTGAATTTTCTGGTCTGTTACCGGCAAATGAATCCGCACCTATTCCGTCCCAAGAGGCTTTGTCGCCTTCCATAACTTCAAAAGTTTCTGTTCTGAACTCAGAACCAAAACCAATGCTTATTTTATCAGACAGTACTTTTGAAACATCAATATTTCCTACAAGGTGATGAAAACCGGTTCCTCCTGGCTTGAAAGATATTGGACTGTTTTCTTGGTAAACATTTTGACCATTCGCGTCTTTAATGTCTGATCTGTTGTGAGAGTTGTTTACAGAATAAGTTTGAGTGTTACCTCCTACTGTAACGCTAAAATCAGAATTCCATCCATTGATTACAGCTTTATAACCTAAAGTTGCATTGTAATCATTCAAGTCTCCTTCAAAAGTTGGAACATAGCCATCATAAGAAGGATTTGATTTATTTCCATTACCAAAGAAATCGTTTAGATAAGGATAATCAGCAAGAGTTCTCCAATAAGGAGTTCTGTAGTTGGCAAAAGAGTTTACTTTTTTATAAACATAAGCTGCATTATAATACATGCTGGTAGTTTCGCTCAATTCTTTTCCGCCATTTACCAAAAATTTGGCAGCAGCAGTCTCAGGAGAGCCATTGATGTTACCGGCGTCTGGATGTTTTGCAAGAAAAGCTTTTACATCTGCAAGTGGAGCTCCAAAATCTGATGCTTCTCCAGCGGCATCAACCGTGCCAGGTCTGTTTGCTTGATTCACTTTAGAGAAATCTACGGTATAATTAATATACCCTTTGTCTCCAACAGTGGAACCGGCATTCAAACTTACCGCCAACATTTCTCCATCACCTTCTCCTGTAATTCCCGATCGAACGGTTACGGCACTATTGGTTGTGCCTTTTTTCAAGATAATATTCATTACCCCGGCAATGGCATCAGAACCGTATTGGGCAGATGCACCATCACGAAGAATTTCAACTCTTTCGATGGCATCGGTAGGAATAGCCGAGATATCAGCTCCTGTTTCGCCACGTCCCGGAGAAGTTTGCACATAAAGTAATGAACTTAAGTTTTTACGTTTCCCGTTGATAAGGATTAACGTTCTGCTTGGCCCCATATTTCTAATTTCATAAGGATCAAGTAATGATGTTGCATCATTAACAGGAGTTTGTACCACGTTGAATGATGGGATTTTGTACTGCAATGCTTTATCGAAAGTAACCTGGCCAGTTGAAGTCAAATCTTTTGCAGACAAGACGTCAATAGGAAGTGCCGATGTGGTGTTACTTCTTGGAGCAGTTCTAGTTCCTGTAACCACAACTTCATCCAGACTTTGTTGGCCTTCCGCAGATAAAGTAACATTAAGTACAGAACCAGTGGCTGCTTTTTCAACATTTGCATAGCCAATGTAGCTAAAAACTAATGTAGCTCCTTCTTCAACGCTTATTTTGTAAACACCATCAATATCAGTGGAAACACTGTTCCTGGTTCCTTTTTCGACAATGTTAACACCAGGTAAAGCGTTGCCAACATTGTCTTTTACAACACCGGAGATTTCTTTTTGGGCAAAAAGAAAAGTTACATTTAATAGTAATAATAATGCGATTTTTTTCATAAAAAAATTGGTTTTGGTTAAATTTGATTTTAAATTTGGTGCAATATAATTTTATTTAACAAAACATTTACAAAAAGTTTTAAAATTTTATTGAAAAGTTATCAAAATCGTATTAATCTCAATTTTTTGCTCATAAATGGAGCCTAACAAAAAAATGGACAGCATTTTAAAATAATCGAATTCAAAAATAAATTTGTAACTGCTGAAGAAATATCAATAAACTTGTGCAACCCGAAAGAAATAAAAAAGGCTAACCTATTAAATCTGCCTGAAGTTATACAGGTATGACCAATAAAAAACATTCAATAACTATATATGTAACATATATTAAATGGTATATTTGCACACTTTTAAATAAATACTATATAATGAAAGCAGGAATTGTAGGATTGCCCAATGTTGGAAAATCAACATTATTCAATTGTTTATCCAATGCCAAAGCGCAAAGTGCCAATTTTCCGTTTTGCACCATAGAACCTAATATAGGAGTAGTAAATGTCCCTGATTCGAGAATGGCAAAACTAGAAGAATTAGTGAAACCGGAACGCGTTCAAATGGCAACTGTTGATATTGTAGATATCGCAGGATTAGTAAAAGGAGCCAGTAAGGGAGAAGGTTTAGGCAATCAATTCCTTGGAAATATCAGGGAATGTAACGCCATTATCCACGTGTTGCGCTGTTTTGACAATGATAATATTGTACACGTTGACGGAAATGTAAATCCCATTCGCGACAAAGAAACCATTGATATCGAGTTGCAATTAAAAGATTTGGAAACTGTTGAAAAACGTCTCGAAAAGGTAAATCGTGCTGCAAAAACTGGCAATAAAGAAGCACAAACCGAGAAAGCACTTTTGGACAGAATCAGAGAAACTTTGCTTCAGGCAAAATCTGCCAGAACCGTAATTCCGCAAAGCCACGACGAAGAAGTATTGATGGAAAGTTTTCAATTGATTACCACAAAACCCGTTTTGTATGTTTGCAATGTTGACGAGAATTCAGCCGTAAGCGGAAATAAATACGTCGAGCAAGTGCGCGAATTGGTTAAAGATGAAGATGCGGAAGTTATCATCCTTTCGGTAGGGGCTG
>Ga0214162_1000308_pt1 | contig 11848 bp, 12 predicted proteins | sample LakMenepilimnion_3_FD_153000 | JGI IMG/M metagenome (GOLD analysis project Ga0214162, IMG submission 153000) | Freshwater microbial communities from Lake Mendota, WI - Practice 20APR2010 epilimnion v5 | ecosystem: Environmental > Aquatic > Freshwater > Lake > Epilimnion/Euphotic zone | place...
TAGACAACAAAGTGAAGTGTTGAACTGGAAAGACACTGTCGACATTATGAAAACACTCGACACAGTTCGATCACAAATTGGGCTCAGATACCCCTTTGAAAATTAGACTCTAGCTAAATCTGCAACGCCAACAAGTCCAGCTTCATTACCCAGTTCGGCTGCAATCAAAGTTGGGTATGGGTGTTTGCCAGCAAAAGGCATCGTGCGCTCAAGTGATTCACGGGTTGGCTTTAACAAAATTTCTCCCGCATCGATGACGCCGCCACCAATAACAACACAGGATGGATCTAGTAAAACCGCTAAGGATGCAATTCCTGCGCCAAGCCACTGGCCTGTCGTGTTGAAGGCGGCAAGTGCAACTGGATCGCCATCCCGGGCAGCTTCTGTAATTGCTTGACCCGTTAATCCGGCAATAGTGCCATCGCCGCGAGACAAAAGATTGCGCGCTATTTCTGGGCTTGCACTTATTGCTTCACGTGCATGGCGAAGAAGTGCGTTTCCAGATGCATATTGCTCAAAACATCCACGTGCACCGCAACCACAGAGATGGCCATCTGGCACTACGCGCAAGTGACCAAATTCAGCTGCAATTCCAAAAGCGCCTCGATACAAATTGCCATTGATGACAATGCCTCCACCGATACCAGTGCCAACAGTCAACATCATCATATGATTTTGATTGCGGCCAGCACCAAACTTTGCTTCTCCCCATGCTGCCGCATTTGCATCATTTTCGATCACAACTGGAAGGCCAATTAAAGAAGTGAGTTCAGCATCCAGATCAACGCCATTCCAATCAGCGATGTTTGGTGTTGCAAGCATGGTTTTGCGATCAGAGGAAACAAATCCTGCAGCAGAAACTCCGATGGAAGTCACTGAGTGTTCTGCCATAAGTTCTAGTGCAGTGTCAGCAATAGTTTGAGTTAACGCTCTTCCGCCTTGACGAGGAGTATCTTTGCGAGCTGTTGCACGGATTTTTCCATTCGCGTCAACAACACCGCCTAATACCTTGGTGCCGCCGACATCGATACCTATCGTGTATGACAAAGAATTAGTCCTCTAGATGAGTTTTGAGTTGTGCCAACGCTGCATCGATCGTTGACTTCTCAGCTTTCTGACGCATCATCGCCGGTATTGGCATCGACAGCGAAACTTCTAATTCATATGTCACTTCAGTCGTGTCTGCATCAAGGCTTTTGATGGAATAGATTCCATCCATACCGGTTAAGAGGTCTGCTTCATCTAGTGAAAAACGCAAAGTGCCCGGAGCATCGCTCCAGTCGTAATCTAGAGTCGGGCGATCCTTCATCATGCCGGCATCGATACTCATCTTCACCTTGGTGATACGACCTTGGTCATCATGGGCTAGAGCTTCGGCTGACTTAATCTGGGAGGACCACTCTGGGTATTTGTCCAAGGCAAAGAGCGCTTCTTGAACTGCGGAGATTGGGGCATCAATGGAAATTGTGGATTTGCTGAATTCGGCCATGGCGCAAGGTTACCCTCTTTACCTTTCTGGTTGCCTCACGCTAGCGTTCGGCTATGAATGAAATCTCAATCCCTCCGCTAGTTCCCGCTGCTACAGCCGGAAATCTCACTAATCTGATCGCTGAACGCGCTTGGTTTGAACCAGAGCGCGTCATTATGTCCCGCCCATTGGGCGAAGGATGGCAACCGGTAACCGCGCGAGAAGCAGAAGAAGAAATTCGAGCGGTGGCTAAAGGATTAATCGCATCTGGAGTTCAGATTGGTGATCGAGTCGCGATCATGGCGCGCACGCGTTATGAATGGACAATCTTAGATTTTGCAACATGGTTTGCTGGCGGTGTTGTCGTTCCGGTCTATGACACATCATCTGCCGAGCAGATTGATTGGATTCTTAACGATTCACACTCTGTTGCAATCATTGTTGAAACTCCAGCACTTGCAGAACTTGTAAAGACAGTACAGCCAGCACACACACGCAACATGTGGACGATGACTGATGATGTTCTCAATGTCCTGCGTGAGGCTGGCAAGCACATCGGTGATGATGAAATTGATCGTCGCCGAAATGCGCTGGTACCTTCATCTCTTGCGACACTTATTTACACATCAGGAACAACAGGAAAGCCAAAGGGTGTGCAGCTAACACACGGTAACTTCCTGGCGGAGTGCGGAAACGTTGTTCAAGGAGCTAGTGAACTATTTCTAAAGCCTGGCGGATCTACATTGCTATTTCTTCCAATTGCACACGTATTTGGACGCATGGTTGAAATCGGTGCAATCGCATCTGGTTTACACATGGCACATTGCAGCGATCCTGTTGGTCGTCTACCAATGGATCTTGCATCATTTAAACCAACATTCGTTCTTGCAGTTCCACGCATCTTTGAAAAGATCTATAACGGTGCAGAAGCAAAAGCAGAGGCTGCAGGAAAGGGAGACATCTTCCGCAAGGCTGCTGGAGTGGCTATTGCATACTCTGAAGCACTTGATAAGAAGAAGGTCTCTCCAATCCTTAAACTCAAGCACGGACTGTTCGATAAATTGGTATACAGCAAGATCCGTGCTGGAATGGGTGGACGCGTTGAAGCTGCGATCTCAGGTGGAGCACCTCTTGGTGTGCGCCTAGGTCACTTCTATCGTGGTGCTGGCGTCACAGTTCTTGAGGGATATGGTTTAACTGAAACAACTGCAGGAGCAACCCTGAATCTAATTGGAGCTCATCGTGTTGGTTCTGTTGGAAAGCCAATTCCAGGAACATCAATCAAGATTGCCGAAGATGGAGAAGTTCTCATTCGCGGACCAATCGTCATGCAGGGCTACTGGCAAAATGAAGATGCAAATGCCGAAGTCTTTGATGCAGACCGTTGGTTTAAAACTGGAGACCTTGGAAAACTCGATGATGAAGGATTCCTCTACATCGTTGGCCGCAAGAAGGAACTGATTGTTACAGCTGGTGGAAAGAACGTAGCTCCAGCTGTTCTTGAAGATCGTCTGCGTGCTCATCCATTAGTCAGCCAGTGCATTGTCGTTGGTGACAACCAACCATTTATTGCAGCTCTTGTGACAATTGATCAAGATGCCCTAAAGGGTTGGGTTGCAAACAATAAGAAAGATGGCGCATCAATTAACGAGTTGATTAACGATCCAGATTTGATCGCTGTTGTTCAAACAGCTGTCGATGAGGCTAACAAGGCGGTAAGTAAGGCCGAATCAATTCGTAAATTCACAATTCTTCCGGTGGACTTCACAATCGCTGGTGGACATCTGACTGCAAAACTCTCTGTTAAGCGCCATGTAGTGGCAAAGGAGTTTGCACAAGAAATCGACGCATTATTTACTAAATGAACCAAAGGCGGGTAACACTCGCTCAAGAACTTCATGATGGAATAGCCCAGGACCTTGTAGGCCTGGGCTATTCCATTGATTCACTCATTGCCTCTACTCAGGATGTGAAATCCAAAGATTCACTGCGCACAGTCCGCTTTACGATAACTGCATTGATTGAAAAAGTTAGACAAGAAATACATCAACTACGTTCTGCTTCAGATTTGCTCTCTGAGAACACCAACAACGATCTCCACTTCGAATTACATCGAGTCATATCGGAAATCTTTCGTAACATTTCAGAGCATTCCAGCGCATCTCATCTCACTCTGGAAATCTCAGATAACGGGGTCGGAGGAGCGCAGAAAAAAGAAGGAAGCTTCGGCTTAATCGGCATACAGGAGCGAATCACCAGATTGAATGGGGATATCCATATTGACTCCAGCCAACAAGGAACCAAGATAAGGATTGAGATCCCTTTGGTGAGGTGAACATGAAAGTTTTGATTGTTGATGACCATTCCGTCGTTCGACATGGCTTGCAGTCAGCAATTGAATCCCATGGTTATCATGTTGTTGCAGTTGCAAGTTCTATCAAACAAGCCCAAGCTTTTATGGCACAAACAAATCCAGATGCAATCATCGTTGATGTGAATTTGCCTGATGGATCTGGTTTTGATCTAGTCTCATGGGCGCGAAAGGTTTCGCCATCTATCGCCATCGTCGTGCTCACCTTCAACGATGGGGCGGAGTATGTAAGAGCGGCAAAGAGTTCTGGGGCTAATGCATTTATTGTTAAAAGCGCTCCCCTTTCTGATCTCCTAGCAGCATTAGATTTTTCTTTTTCCAGTCCCGCATCATTTAGCAGTAACAGTGCCAACATTCGAGAAATAGATTCAGGGCTCAGTGCCAGAGAAATTGATGTTCTGCACTCGATTAATCTGGGGTTAAGCAATGATGCGATTGCTCTGAATCTATTCATCTCGGTCTCAACCGTGAAAACACATGTCTCTTCGATCTTGAGAAAACTAAATGCTTCTAACCGAGTTCAGGCCTTAAGCATTGCGCGCGAGCAAGGCTTACTTGTTTAGTAGCCCCTCAAACTCCTTGGACCAAATTTCCCAACGCCAATTATCAACAATCCATTGACGTCCAGCTAAGCCCATTTTTTGAGAAGCGTCAGTATTGATCAGTAGCTCTACGGCAGCAGATGCAATCTGCTTCTCATCTGTTCCGCAAACCACTAATCCAGTTTCATTGTGCTTAACAGCATCTGGTGCTCCTCCAGAGTCACCTGCGACCACCGGCAAGCCACATGAACTAGCCTCCAAATAAACAATTCCGAGTCCCTCAACTTCTAAGCCCATTAATCGCGAGCGGCTAGGCATTGCAAAAATATCTCCCACACACAAATACATTGGAAGATCTTTGTAATCAATTCTTCCGATGAATGTCACTGAGTTTTCTAGACCGTGTTCCTTTACTAATTTTTGAAGGTGATCTAAATAGGGGCCTTGCCCAACCAGCAAAAGATGCGCATTGGGAACCTGTTTAAGAATTAATGGCATTGACTGAATTAAATAATCTTGGCCTTTTCGATGAACTAATCGACCTACCGAGACGATTACTTTCTTATCGTCTAAACCTAAAGATCGCCGAAGAAGTGATGCATCCGTTGGAACAAAGTGGTCTGTATCTATTCCTGGTGCTATTTTCACCATGGCACCTTGAGCATTACTGGTGAGGGCATTAGAAATTGCGTTCCGAGTAAACTCACCCAAATAGGTCAGCACATCTACTGTTGAACCAATCCTTCGAAGTAAGAGATTAAAGGGAAATACTTTCGCCCACCACACTTCATGACCATGCGTAAGAGAAACAGTTCTTTTCACCCCAGCCCGCTTCATGCTGGCTGATAAAAGACCAAGTGGTGCCGCAGCTCCAAAGGCAGCTGTAGTTATGCCTCTCGCGCGAATGATTTTTCGTAGCGTTACTGCAACTCTTGGGGTGGGTAAGAGAATTTTTGAGCGATCTCGAATGACTTCCACTCCATATTTGGTGTGCCAATCAGCGTCATAGTCTTCTGCATTTTCTTGCCACGATGTGTAGACAATAGTTTGCCCAAATGGTCGACGCTCAATCAAGCCGATAATAAAGGTTTCTATTCCGCCGGCGCGTGGACCAAAATCATTTGTTACAAAGAGAACTGGATTAGAAACGGCGAGCTCCAACCAATGGTTTTTTACCAAGAGAACCACTAGATGCTACTTTCACGCGAGAACCTGAGCGAGGTGCATGAACCATTTTTCCTCCACCAAGATAAATTCCAACGTGTGAGACAGGACGACCATAAAACAAAAGATCTCCTGGCTTTAACGCATTGAGTGCAACTTTCTTACCCATGCGAGATTGAGCCGCAGATGAGTGCGGCAAAGAGACACCTGCAGCTTGAAAAGCACGCATGGTTAATCCTGAACAATCCCACGTGACCGTGCCCGCTGCTCCAAAGACATACCGATCTCCGATTTGCTTTAATGCATATTTAAGTGCGACACCTGCTCGACCAGAAACACCATTAGCGCTCTTGGCAGCCTCTAGTGAGGATTTTTGATCTGCGTTTTCCTCATCCTCGGTTAATCTGGCCAATCGTTCTCGCTCAGCTTTTGAAAGTTTGGAGAGAAGTTTCTCGGCTTCTGCCAATTTTCTTTTGGCGAGAGCAGATTGTGCGGCTAATTTCTTTTGGGCAGCAGCAACGAGTGCAATCTTGTCATTGACCAACAAGGTCGTTGCATTAAGGCGTTGCTGGGCAGCTTCAAATTTACGAAGCTGTGTCGATTTCCTTCGAGTGATTGCATCAAGTGATCCGGCTGAAGAGAGATAGAGAGTCGGGTCGCTGGAAAAGAGAAGTTGAAAGCTTTGACCAAATCCACCTGATTTGTATTGCTCGACAGCGATGGCTCCTAAGGAGCGGCGAAGAGCCGCAACCTCTGCCCCCTGTATTTCGGCTTTGGCTTTAACACCATTAAGAGTCTTAGTCAGAATTGCTAATTTAACCTTGGCCTCTTGAGCACCCTCTGCAGCCGTTGTCGCTTCCTCTTCCAGCTGTCTCACCTTTGCTTGAACCTCGGCCAAACTCGGAGCAGCACTGGCAGAGACGGGTGCAAGTACTCCAGCAACCATCACTAAGGCCAGAAAAATGCGTGCTCGTAAGGACATGGGTGCAAGGCTAGCCGCGCCTAAGCCCCTACCTCAACCTCATAACGCTCAAAAAGGCTGTGAATTCCATGCAGATTAAGCGCTTCGAGCGTCAAATTGCAGGGGTGGAGTCAATCCGCTGTCAGCTAGGACCGTGAGCGCTGTCAGAGTGCCCTCACTGATCTCAGCTGAGGGTTCAAGGAAAAATGCGACAACACAAGTGTTGCAGGCGATGGTGGCCATGGTGCATTTATTGCAGTCGATGATCATGAGCAACACTGTAAATGGTGCCACTGACAGATTTATCTGAAATTTCAACAGTGGTAGGTAATAATTGCCGCCGTGAGCATCGTTGCAACTCTTGTAGTCGGTATCGATGGCTCAACCTCAAAAGAGAGCCGCTCAGCTGGTGTTAGTTCTCCAGCGGATCGAAAGATATTTCTCCAACGGCGCCGCGAGGTGGACTGCATCATTATTGGTGGCAATACCGCCCGCCACGAACCATACAACCGAACCCCTGTGCCTTTAGTGGTGATCTCACGGTCCTTAGTAAATCCAGTGCAAGGTAACCACCTGGCATTGCTGTGGAACTGTTCGCCTGTTCAAGCAGTGGAAAAAGCACGAACACAATTTGGCCCAAAGATCTTGATTGAGGGCGGGATATCAATGATTAATGAGCTGGTTGAAAACAAAGTCATCGATCGACTAGAACTCAGCGTCACGCAAGTTTCAGGGGGCGATGATCGGATTGATTGGAAAGAGTTGATCGCGCAGTTCTCGCACTGCACTTCACAAGAAATTGACGGGACTGTCTTTTACTCAGCTCACAATTAGAATGCTGAAATTATAGAAACTCCGGCTACGGCTAATGCGATGCCAAAGTATTGAACCTTAAGAAGTCTCTCGTTCAAGAACTTAAACGCTAACACTGCAGTTGCAATTGGATAAAGGGAACCAAACACCATTGAAACAGAGACAAGTCCTTTGGTGCATGCAATACCTAACAGTAAATTTGCTAAGAAGTCTGCAGCTCCAATAAAGATCAGGACTGGCATCTCTTTCCTGCTGAAATTGCCAGTGGTTGCAAATTTGATGGCCAAAGTCATGGTTACAAAAAATGTCGCAGCGCGCATTGAAACCATCGTAAGAAGCGCGCTACTTTGAGAACCGATCGCAATAAAGGTTAAAGCTAAACCGAATCCTGTGGCTGCGCCTAAAGCAAGAAGTATCGGTTTTAGAGGTAGTCCTTGAGATAGTTCAGGGCCGCTGGCACAAAAAACTCCAACCAGTGCAATCACCACTCCAAATAAAGTTATTGAAGAAAGTACATCACCTGTGATGAGTGCATAGACCAATGGAACCACGGTGCTCAAAGAGCTAATGGGCGAGACAACCCCCATACGGCCCGTTGATAATCCTTCATACAAACAGGCGAGTCCGATGTAGCCAAACAGTCCGGCTAATACACCGGGGATAAGAAAACCATCGAAACCAACGACTTTGCCTTCCCAATTTCCAGAAACAAGAAGAACTAAAATTCCTACAAATAGACCAATAACCTGAGAAAAGCCAAGAACTGCGAATGGATGATGTTTTTTGCTAAGGCGACCAGCGAAAAAATCTGCTGTTCCCCACATTGCACTTGAAAGAAGCGCTAGTAGCGAAGCCATTGAGCAAGGTTACAGCCCTGCCTCCCATAAAACCCTGCATTGATTCTTTATTCTTGAGCAGTGGATGCGAATGCTTTTGAAAGATTAATCGATCATCTTCGCACCTTTACGCCACGGGCCGAGGTTTCACTTATTGAAGTACCAGCCCCGCAAAAACTTGCAACCTTTGCATTTGCCTTCTCGGCAGATGTATCAAATGGACTTCTATCAGATGAAGAGAATGAAGTTGCAAACGGTCGCTTTGTACTCCTACACGAGCCAGGTGGACAAGCCACATGGGATGGTGAATTCCGTTGCGTTACTTTTGTAAGTGCTGATGTTGATCCTGTTATGCAAGAAGATCCCCTACTTCCAGAAGTTGGCTGGAGCTGGTTTTTAGAATCGCTAGAGCGAAATGATTGTGTATTTAACGCCCCCAGCGGAACTGTGACTCGAGTTTCGAGTGCATCTTTTGGGAAGCTATCCCCTCGCAGCGATGACACTGAAATTGAAATCCGAGCTTCTTGGACTCCCATTATTTCCGAACCACAGGAGTTGATGAAACATATAGAAAGTTGGTGCAACTTGATTTCAGAGGTTGCTGGTTTGCCACCGATACCTGAAGGTGTCTCTGCTATTTCATCTGCTCGCCGTAGCTAACAATGAGCGAAGAAAACTTAGCCGTACCGTTACTGCAACCTGCGCAAGGCACTCCTTCCGTAATTGATACTGAATCCAAATTCGAAGATGCTTTAGCCCAGTTATCACAGGGCCATGGGCCATTTGCAGTTGATGCTGAACGTGCTTCAGGCTTTAGATATAGCGCACGTGCATATTTGATTCAGGTGAAAAGAAATGATGGCGGATTACACCTCATCGATCCAATTCCTTTTGGTCCTGGTCACGAGTTGTTTGCTCAACTCAATACTTTGATGAACACCGATGAAGTTATTTTGCACGCAAGTACACAAGACCTACCTTGTTTGCGCGAATTAGGTATTAATCCAATCAAGCTTTTTGATACAGAATTAGCAGGCAGAATCGCTGGTTTGCCACGTGTTGGCTTGGGTCCACTCCTAGAAAGCCTGATGGGAGTCACATTGGCAAAGGAACATAGTGCAGCTGATTGGTCTGCTCGCCCATTGCCGAATGATTGGTTGACCTATGCGGCCTTGGATGTAGAGCTACTTATAGAACTTCGCACTCGTATGTATGAACTTTTAGACTCATCAAAGAAGTTATCCTGGGCTTTAGAAGAGTTTGCAGCGATTCTAAAAGCACCTCCTGCTCCCCCGCGAATAGATCCCTGGAGGCGAACTTCAGGAATGCACAAAATAAAACGTCGCGATCAACTAGCAATCATCAAAGAACTCTGGATTGCCCGAGATAAAGTTGCTGCAGAACAAGATATTGCACCTGGAAAATTACTCAATGACACAGCAATTGTTGAACTTGCAATCGCGGGAGCAGTAACAAGAAAAGAATTCGAAAAAGCCCTGCGACCTCTCGGTTTAAGAGCTCGTTGGTTAGAGAACTTACCACTGTGGCTGAGTAGCGTTTCTGCCGCAGTGTCGTTGCCCGAAGATCAGTGGCCAGCGATGCGAACTAATGCCGAAACATTGCCACCCATTAAATTGTGGCGTGACAAATTTCCAGAAAAGTTTGCACCCCTTTCACATGCACGTGCAGCTATTGAAATCATTGCCCAGGACAATCACATTCCAGTAGAAAATCTGATCTCACCTGAATATGTTCGAAGGGTTTGTTGGAAACCGCCAACTGGTACTACTGAAACTCTTTCAATACCGATGGTCGAGCAGGCGTTAACGGAACTTGGTGCTCGCCCATGGCAGATCGCGCTTGTGGCCCCAGGCCTAGCCGCAGCCCTTCTCGAAAAAGAGCCTGTCCCCGTTCCTGAGGCTCCGGCAGGGGAAGTGACTGAGAACACGCCTGAGGAGGCCTGATTTACGCAACATAAGAGTTGCGTAAATACCCCTTTTCCCTTAGATTTTGGCTCATGTTGAGCACATTCATTATTGCCCTGCGAGAAGGCCTAGAAGCCTGTCTCATCGTTGGAATCCTGGTCGCCTACATCGTCAAGACCAATCGCCAAGGTTATTTAAAGCCTTTGTGGATCGGTGTAGTAACAGCCGTGGTCATGAGTATTGCTCTCGGCGCATTTCTAACTTTAACCTCGGTATCACTGAGTGAGCGCGGACAAGAATTTTTTGCTGGTATCACATCATTTATTGCAGTCGCCTTGGTTACATGGATGGTTTTCTGGATGAAGAGAACTGCCCGAACACTACGCAGTGAATTACAAGGCAAGTTGGATACTGCTGTTGCAACAGGCCCGCTAGCCCTAGCCGGAGTGGCTTTTGTCGCTGTGATTCGCGAGGGCCTTGAAACCTCCCTTTTCGTATACACAAACTTTCAAACAGTTGCAGATGTAACGAGTTCTACAATTGGCTTGCTTCTAGGTTTTGCGGTTTCAATTACCCTCGGATACTTGATCTATAAGAGCGCCATTAGATTAAATCTTGCTAAGTTCTTTACTTACTCAGGTGTTGCATTAATTGTTGTCGCAGCTGGCGTCTTGTCCTACGGTATCCACGAGTTCCAAGAGCTCGGATATCTGCCAGGTCCTGATGCTTTTGCCTGGGATGTCACCTCTTTCATCGCTAAGGATTCAATCCTGGGTGCTTCCCTCTCTGGAACTATCGGCTTTGATACGACCACCTCATGGCTCCAATTGGGTGTCTACGTCCTTTATCTAGGCTCAGTACTGGTGCCTTACCTATCTAAGCCACGCACAAAGACAGCCGTTAACGCTTAATTCGCTACTGTCCTAAACCCTTACTGGCGAGTAACCTTTGGGCTAAGCCCTAGGTAAAGGAAGTTCCATGTCCCGCACAGTTGTCCTTGTTGATGCCGTCCGCACTCCATTTGGAAAGGCCGGCGGAATGTATGCCGGTACTCGCGCAGATGATCTTATGGTTCGCGCTATCCGTGGATTGCTAGAGCGCAATCCAAAGGTAGATCCTTCTTCTATTGAAGATGTCGCAATCGCTGCAGCAACTCAAACTGGCGACCAAGGTATGAATATTGGTCGAAGCGCTGCGTTGTTATCGGGATTACCAAATACTGTTCCTGGCTATTCAATTGATCGTTGGTGTGCTGGTGCGTTAACTGCTGTAACAACTATTGCAGGTGCCATTGCCATGGGTGCAAATGAGATTGCAATTGCTGGCGGCGTAGAGCACATGGGTAATCACCCAATGGGAGAAGGTATGGATCCAAACCCACGTTATCTCGCAGAACGCATTGTTGAACAAGATGCACTTGCCATGGGCGCAACAGCAGAAAGATTGCATGATCGCTTTCCACAATTAACAAAAGAACGTGCCGATCGGTATGCAATGAATTCGCAGCTGAAAACCGCGCAAGCTTATGCAGATGGAAAGATTCAACGGGACTTGATTCCAACAGCTGCGCGAAGTGCAGAACTTGGTTGGACTGTTGCCACAATGGATGAAGCACCACGACCACAAACAACAATGGAGGGCCTTGCAGGACTTAAGACTCCATTTCGTCCAGCAGGTCGAGTTACACCTGGAAACTCATCAGGCTTAAATGATGGCGCAACAGCAGCCATTCTTGCTAGCGAAGAAAAAGCGCTAGAACTTGGATTAA
>Ga0214162_1000309_pt1 | contig 11796 bp, 9 predicted proteins | sample LakMenepilimnion_3_FD_153000 | JGI IMG/M metagenome (GOLD analysis project Ga0214162, IMG submission 153000) | Freshwater microbial communities from Lake Mendota, WI - Practice 20APR2010 epilimnion v5 | ecosystem: Environmental > Aquatic > Freshwater > Lake > Epilimnion/Euphotic zone | place...
GAGGGGTGTTAAGCCCCCAAATAAAGAAGATAAAGACAAAATAAGTTAGCGAATCAATAAAATACATAATCTGATAAGAAAGAATCGAATCTTCACGAATAATGAGCGCTGATAAGAATCCACCGACTCCGAGACCGAGATTCATCAACATAAAGTTAAAGCCAAAGATCTTGGTGCGATCTTCTATCGGTGTAACACGTGTCAAAATCACCATCTGCGAAGGCCAGACGCACTGGCCACCAAATGCGAATAAAGTTATTGCAATTAAGGCATGCGCTTGCGTTGTAACAAAGGCAAAGGCAAGGGCGGAAAAGCCAGATATCACAAGGCCGGCAAGCATCACGATCTTTGGTCCGATGCGATCGACCAACGACCCAAGTGGTGGGGTGCAGATAATGCCAAAGAGAGCACCCCATGCCATTACTACTCCACCAAATGCGATAGAAAAACCGCGGATATCGTGGAGATAGACCATTAACAACGAGAGCGTCATACCGCGACCAATAGCGCTGAGAGCGATTCCCGCAACGATGCGTCGCGAATGCGGATTTAAAAGAGCTGTGAACTCTTGAAAGGGCGCTTTTCCTGCGAACATCAGGGCAGTCTATATCTGAGACAATAGCGCTTGTGTCCACATTAACTTCAAATAATTTCTCATTTGAGATAAAGAAGAGCGCAGAGAATTCACTCGCGCGCGTTGGCACACTTTCAACCCCACACGGTGAAATTCAAACGCCAGCATTTATTCCAGTTGGCACAAAGGCGACCGTTAAAGCAGTTCTACCTGCAGCGATGCAAGATCTTGGTGCGCAAGCTTTATTGGCAAATGCCTATCACCTCTATTTGCAGCCCGGCCCTGATGTTTTAGATGAGGCCGGTGGGTTAGCCAAATTTATGAACTGGCCAGGGCCTACCTTTACCGATAGCGGTGGTTTTCAAGTTCTCTCACTTGGTGTTGGATTTAAAAAAGTATTGGCTATGGATGCCAAGACTTTCCGATCTGATCAAGTTATTGCTGGAAACAAAGAGCGTCTGGCACATGTAGATGATGATGGCGTCACCTTTAAATCGCACCTGGATGGTTCGATGCATCGCTTTACCGCTGAAATTTCGATGCAGATCCAACATAAAATTGGCGCCGACATAATCTTTGCCTTTGATGAATGCACAACGCTACATAACACCCGTCCTTATCAAGAGCTGGCGATGGAGCGCACCTACGACTGGGCGATCCGTTGCTTAGATGAACATAAACGCTTAACTGATATCCGCAGCGATAAGCCTTACCAAGCACTGTTTGGCGTTATTCAAGGTGCGCAATATGAAGATCTCCGTAAGAAAGCAGCGCATGATTTAGGGACGATGTCATCATCAGGAATCGAATTCGATGGCTTCGGTATTGGTGGAGCCCTCGATAAATCATCCCTTGGCAAAATCGTTGGCTGGGTAAACAGCACATTGCCAGAAGATAAGCCGAAGCACTTGCTCGGAATCGGTGCACCGGAAGATCTATTTGTCGGTGTTGAAAACGGTGTGGATACCTTTGACTGCGTGCTGGCATCGCGTATCGCGCGTTCTAGCGCTGTTTACACAATGCAGGGGCGATTTAATCTCTCTAATGCACCATATGTGCGCGACTTCAATCCAATTGATGGCGAATGCGATTGCTACACCTGTACCAATTTCACACGTGCCTATCTCTGCCATCTATTCCGCGGAAAAGAGATGGTTGCCGCAACTTTGGCCACAATCCATAACGAACGTTTTGTGGTTCGCTTAGTTGATCAGATGCGCCAGGCGCTAATTGATGGCAACTTTATAGATATGAAGAAAGAATTCTTAGGGCGTTACACCCATAGATCCGGTCAATCTCGCGATTAGTTAGCGCCCCACTTTTTCAAGAAAGCTTCGCGATCCATCTCGTAAATATCTTCCGGACCATCTTCTTCATCAATCTGCTGTCCCTTAAAGTCAAAACCGAAGTATTTGATGACTGCTATTGAGGGAAGATTTTCAGGACTTACCGTGTATCGAAGTGTCTTCACTTCCGGAAAAGTTAAGACCCAGCGCCACATTCCCAGCAACGATTCTTTGGCGTAACCCTGGTTCTGATATTGGCTCTCTATTCCGAGGCCAATCTCCATCATTCCCTGCTCATCTGGTGCGCCATGAAAACTGGTGCTCCCTATGATTTCGCGATTTTCCTTTAGAACTATCCAACGGACAAACCATTTATTGCTTGCTGGGTCCGCCTTTACTTGAGGCACGCGCCAAGCAAGTGGTCCTTGAAAGTCAATCAAATTGCGAAGCGGGTTAGTGAATGTCTCACCAGATAGCGCGAAGGTATCGTTGCGCTTTTCAAAGAGATCAATCAGACGGTCCGCCGAAATATGGTGCAGCTCAAGCCGAGGCGTAACAATAACTGGCTCTTTTTCCTGCACTTAGTGCAAACCTACTTTAGGTAAGTGCCAGTCAAAGCGAATAGAAAGTTCGCGAACTAAAACCACAACTAGCCCAGAAGCAAGAGCCAAGAAACCAGAGTTAGCTCCAAAATAATCACCGGTGACGTAAACAAATGAGCCAGCAAGACATGATGTTCCGATGGTTTCGCGGTGCAGTAAAACTGGTTCAACTTGGCAAAGTACATCTCGTAGCAAACCACCGGTTACCGCTCCAATAAGGCCGAGCATTACTGCCGCTAAGAATGGCGCTTGGTGGGTTAGCGCAAATTGCGCACCTGATACTGAACAAACCGCTAAACCAATTGTGTCTAGCGTTAAAACAAATCTTCCAACTGGGCTAGTTCGCTTAATTGCTAAGGTAATTAACACTGCAATTACAACGCCTGCAAATAACCAAGTGTGTAAAACCCACGGTGGTCGCTCCCCCAGAAGAAGATTCCGAAAAGTTCCACCTGAAAGAGATGCAATGGCTGCTATAAATGCGATGCCGCCGTAATCCAAACCTTTATCCGCGGCGATACGCGCACCAACTAAAGCAAAGGCAAAGGTGCCAGCCAGGTCTAGGAGATTAACTAAGAGTTCTAGATCCACTTCGCAAGTATAGGTGAGGTCGATCTAGAGAATCCAAACTTCTAAAGAATATAAAGGCTCTTCGCCTTAGCAACAGCCTCATCTCGACCAGATGCACCTATTTTGCGATAGACATTTTTTAGGTGGGTCTTCATGGTGTTGAGCGAGACATGCAGGGTTGTAGCAATCGCGCTGATAGGCGCCCCAGTTGCCAAATGGCGCAAAATTTCCAATTCGCGTTTAGTTAAAGCAGAAGTCAATCCCACAGTATTTTCCGACCTTTCCTTTAGACGAGATGTAATTAGCGCAGCCATTTCCTCCAGATAAACTGTCGGTTTCTCACCGGCTATCTTGATAATCAAATTCAAAATTTGAGCGTCCTGCCGCAGAAAAGTCTCTTTTGCTCCTACGCGAGCGCCAATTACCAAAGCTTTTCTCAACGCTTCAACTGCAATTTTTTCTTTATCGATATCTGCTTGAGCCTCTGCTAGCAGCCTGTATATCTGCTGACTTGGCGTTGCATTGGGAAGGTTCGAGACGATGAATGGTGGGGATTTCTTACCAGTCACATCGGCGTGGATAACACGTATGCGCTCTACGACTAGAAAATTAGGCAGACGCCCAAGGAGTACACCGACCCGATCCCAATCCTTCATTGTGTATTTAATGAAAAGTTCAGTTAGGTCACAGAAGGTAACAAGGCCATTCCGGGTATCCATGGCCGATGCGCGATCTCTTCCAGTACGCACTAGCTCTAAGGCGGCTGAACTCTTTCCGCTCAAGGCAAGATCGCGTGCCAAGAAGCTCTCTGCCACGTAAACCCAAATGTATTGCGACCAGTTTCCAGCAAGATTTCGTATTTGTTCAAAGAGCAAGATGGAATCAGCAGTCTGTGAGAACTCCAATAAACAGCGCGCTCTTACATACATAGCATCAAGCGGGCCAAAGATTCCGGAGTATCCATATCTTGCTGCCTGGGCAATAACATTGTTTGCCACAAGTAGCGCATCCTTATATTCGCCAAGTGAAAGCAAAGTTGCAGCATCAATCGCATTTAATAAGTAGAGAACTAGAAGCGAATTGGCATCCCCAGCAATTTCGTGAGCTTCCTTTTGTAGCGCCAGTAGCTCCGTTGGGTTGTCGTAGATAATTGCCTTAGCAGCCATTACTCGCAAGATCGAAATTTTATCGGCAGCACCTAAATCTAACTGCTCATCACTTTCGCTTCGTACTTGTTTATATGCATCATCTAGTTCATCGGTGAGGCCAGAAGCAAAATCCATATAAATACTTACTGCCGCGGTGAATTTCTTAATAAACCCTTCCATTTCGGAGCCTCTGGAAGAGAACCGCATCTCATCAATTAAACTTTGGGCCACTTCATATTGAAAATCTGCGACATACCCCATTAATTGAACGGTCTGGCGTTTTAGAGTTCCAGGTAAAGATAGATCTCCAACAATTGATGACATCTGAATCAAATCTTTGCCGCGGCCTGTTGCGATCAGAATTCGCATACTTTCCCGGAATAAAGCACGGTACCGAACGGCATCCCCGGACTCTTTACTGTGCATTAGCGCCTTTAAGTAATCCTGCTGATTTTCAAAGTAGCTACTCAAATCGCAGTGGATCCGCTTTAATTCTGCACTGGTTAACTTCGATTGCATCTTTAAAGAACTTCTAATGAGCGGATTTAGCGCAAATTTATTAACTGGATCCGCGGTATGAATTAAGAAGAGCGCCTCGGTAGCAAAGTTATTGATCTTTGCTAGCGAGAATTTATCTCCCAAAACCAATTCGGCTGCCTCTGTAGAGAAATCATCAAATACCGAGAGTAATTCAAGTGTTGATCGATCAGCTTCTTCAAGTGATTTTAGAAGTTCAGCCACCATTAAATTTAGTGGCTCCGTGGAGAAGTTACTGACATCCAGCGCAGATTCTATTTTTACTCCGCGGCTTAAGTTACTCGCGATGAGATTAACTGCAGCGGGCCAGCCTTGAGCAGATTCAAGTAACACTCGTGTCTTAGTGTCGTTCTCTGGTAAACCATACATTTTAGAAATCTGTTCAACTTCACTCGAACTAAACTTAAGTTCATTGACTCCAAATACTTTAAAATTCTGGAAACTTGTGAGTCTAGAATATGAAGCAGCTAACGTTGATCTTCGGATTGCAATGGCATGTACGTTAGTCGGCATTAAATCTAGAAACCGATTTACGGTGTTCTCATCGCCAGCAATTGAAGTTCTATTGTTATCTACTACAACAATAAAGTGTTTCGGTATTACCGCCACCTCTGCCAAAATTTTTGCAAGGAAGTCGTGCGATGAGATCTCTTCTGATCCAGAGAACCACGGCGCAAAACCTGGTTCTACATTTCTGATCGCTTGCAGAAGGTGTGCGTTTAGCTCGGTAGTTCCATCGCTCTCGGATGCGGTGTACCAAACAACTGGATAAGGGCTATTGGCTAGAAACTCGGCAACAATTGAAGATTTTCCAAAACCGGTCGGCGCAGTAATCAGGGTTAGGCCGGCGCGATCGATTGCGATACCGGCCAAGATGCTTTTTCTCGATAAGAAGTTAGGCGGCAAGACTGGGGGCAGGGTTCGCGTTAGGCCGACCCCAGGAATCACCCCTGCAGGTTGACCTAAATTGACGCGAGTTGGAGCCACGCCTAAGGGTGAGGCATGAAGGGGCGAACTGGCTAGTAGAAATCACCCTATTAGGGTGATCCAAGAGGGTGAATTTAGAGGGTGGCGAAAGCCTCTTCCAAAACGCCGAGCGCATCCTTTAGTAGCTCATCGCTGATGACGATCGGTGGCAAGAAGCGAATCACATTTCCGTAAGTACCTGCGGTAAGAATAAGAACGCCTTTGCTCTGGCAATACTTGATGACCGCAGCCAGTGCAGCAGAGTTCGGATTCTTTGTGCCAGCTTCTACAAGCTCGATCGCTTGCATGGCACCGCGTCCGCGGACTTCGCCAATGATCGGATATTTCTTAGCCAGCGCAGTTAGTGACTCGTTAAGAATCTTTCCAATGTGGCGCGCACGTTCGACAAGTTTTTCTTCTTCAATTGTTTCGATCGCACCAAGAGCAGCAGCGCATGCGATTGGGTTTCCACCGTAGGTTCCGCCGAGTCCACCAACGTGTGATGAATCCATAATTTCGGCGCGCGCAGTAACGGCGGCAAGTGGCAAGCCACCTGCGATTCCCTTTGCGGTAACGATCATGTCAGGAACAACGCCTTCATCTTCGCAAGCAAACATATTTCCGGTTCGTGCAAATCCGGTCTGAACTTCATCAGCAATAAATACGATTCCGTGTTCGGAAGCAAATTTAGAAAGGCCCGGCAAGAATCCCTTGGGCGGAACAATAAAGCCGCCTTCGCCTTGAATAGGCTCGATCAATATTGCGGCAACGTTATGTGCGCCAACTTCTTTTTCAATCTTTGAAGTAACAATGTCCAGGTAATCCTGCGCCATCGTTGCCAGGTTGCCTTCATAGTGGAATGGGTAAGGCATCGGCATACGATAAATCTCGTTGGCAAAAGGCCCAAAGCCCTCTTTATATGGAACGTTCTTGGCGGTTAGGGCCATAGTTAAGTTGGTGCGGCCGTGATAAGCATGTTCAAAGACGATAATTGCTGGGCGCTTAGTTGCATGGCGCGCAATTTTGATGGCATTTTCTACCGCTTCTGCACCAGAGTTTTGCAAAATAGATTTCTTCTTATGAGTACCTGGCGTTAAACGATTAAGCGCCTCACAGACTTCGATGTAGCCCAGATATGGAGCGGTAGTGAAGTTGGTATGTGTAAATGCCTGCACCGCTTCAACAACGCGTGCTACTACGCGAGGAGCTGCGTTTCCAACATTTACTACGCCGATTCCGGCACCGAGATCGATAATGCGATTGCCATCTACATCTTGCAGAATTGCGCCTTCACCGCGTTCGATGATTGCAGGGATTGCCATCCCAAGTCCTGCTGAAACAGCCTCTTTACGGCGCGCGATTAACTCCTGCGATTTTGGCCCTGGAATAGCGGTGGCCAAGTGACGTGTTTGCGGGAGAGGGTCCTTTGAGGTCATGGAGAAATTGTAGAGCCTCTTTTTAACTTCTGTGGTGCAACGAGTTAGGCTCAGCCAGTGGAGAAGAGAAATGAACTACGTCGCAGCGCTCCGCTGCTTGATGCTTACTTATCTTACTTTGAGGTAGATCACACTCCTTTCACAATTCCAGGACATAAACAAAGAGCTTCCCAGATCGATGTCGGATTGGGTGCCGTTGTTGATTCTGATATTCCTCTCTACGGTGGTTTAGATGAAATTAAATTAACCAATCAGATTTTGGCAAAGTCGGAAAAGATTGCAGCGCAATTCTGGGGCGCAGATTTTGCCCGTTTTTCAACTGGTGGATCTACTCATGCCAATCAAGCAGTAATCCTGGCGCTTGGAAAACCTGGAGATAAAGTTGCGGTATCGCGCACCGCACATCGCTCAGTTCTCAGTGCGCTAGTACTTGCTGGGTTAGAACCAATTTGGATGAACCCCGAACTTGATGGCGCAACAGGTGTGCCGATTGGAATTGCTTTAAATGAATTACAACGCACTCTCAAAGAGAGCCCAATCGCAATTTTATTAACCGAGCCTGGTTACCTCGGAACGCTCTCTGACCTAAAACCTTTAATCGCCGCAGCGCACGAAAAATCTATCCCGGTTATTGTTGATGCCGCTTGGGGCGGACATTTTGGATTTCATGCTGATCTGCCACAACACGTTATTGCGCAAGGCGCAGATGCACTGATTACTAGTGTTCATAAGGCTCTTCCTGGCTATAGCGCCTCTGCGCTACTGCTCGCCAAAACAAAATTCATTAGCGCCGAAAGACTCGAGCAGAGCTTTGAAACTACACATACAACTTCTCCAGCTGGCGCTCCCCTGGCATCAGTTGATGCGGTAAGGGCGCTGCTGCAAACCCGTGGCCCAGAATTACTTGGCGCTCTAATTGAAAATGTGGCCGAATTTAAATTAGCGGTCCAAGCAAACTTTGAACTACCAATCTTCTTAAATCCAAGCGACTTTCCTGCGGGAAGATTTGATCCGGCAAAGATCGTGCTGCGAGTTCAGCAACTTGGCGCTGCAGGGGTAGAAATAGAGCGCGCGCTAATTGCCCAAGGTGTTCGTGTTGAGATGGCCGATAACGACACCATAGTTTTCTTAGCAACTCTGGCCGATACCAAAGAAGATTTCCAAGCACTCGCCATGAAGTTGGTACCAATTCTAAAGAAGTTACAGAATGCACCTCGAGAGAGCGCAACCGCCCTTAGTTGGTCAGTAGTGCCACAAATTGCAACTTCAATGCGCGAGGCCTATTTTGCAAAGACTGAAATGGTCGGCGCAAGCGATGCGATTGGTCGGATCTCAGCAGATTTAATCGCTCCATATCCACCAGGGGTTGCAGTTGTGGCACCGGGTGAGGTTCTAACAGAGCAGATTGTTAGCGGGCTAAGCGCATCTCAAAAAGCGGGAGTTCGTATCGCTTATGCGACAGATCCAACGTTAAAGAGTTACAGAGTCGTAAAGAAGTAATTACGCCTGGCTGGCAAATCTCTTTAGCGCATCTCCATAAAGCCTAAAGACAGTCCAGTCATCCATAGCCACAGCCCCAAGTGATTTATAGAAATCAATAGATGGCGTATTCCAATCCAAGACCCACCACTGGAAACGTTCATATCCTCGTTCTACGCAGAGCTGTGCCAGGGTCTTCATAAATCCTTTACCGATACCGTGTCCGCGAAATTCTGGCTGTACAAATAAATCTTCTAGATAAATACCAGGCTTGCCGAGCCAGGTTGAGTAATTTAAGAACCAGAGCGCAATGCCGACAATTTTTCCGTCAACTTCGGCGACATGGCAGAAGGCGACTGGATGGCTGTTAAATAACGAGCGCTCGATTTGTTCGATAGTTGCCACCATTTCATCCGGTGCTTTTTCATAGACCGCTAGCTCGTAAATCAAGCGGTGAATATCCGATGTGTCTTCAGGTGTGGCAAGGCGGATCAACATGGATTTAGTTTAGGGGGAAAGAAAAACGGCCAGGTTTCCCTGGCCGTTCTCCCTCGGGGTTCGATAAAGAATTAACCGATTTTTGCTACCAGTGACTGAGCCTTCTTTAAAAATTCTCCGTCAAGTACGCTGAAGCCAAGTGCTTCTCCCTTGTCCTTTGCACATGCTGGACTCAAGATATATGACGCAAGTGACTTAACAGCAGCTGCCTTTGTCTTATCTGTGTAGGAAGTATCAACCAACATGTAAGAGACGATACCGAGTGTGTAAACACCAGGCTCTTTTGTTGCGTAATCAAATGACATGATTCCGTTGTTATCGATTGTTGCCTGTGAAAGGAATGCAGATGTAGTAACAGATGTTGGCTCAACTGCATTTCCTGCATTATTGATTACATGTGCAACTTTAAGCTTGTTGGCAACAGCGTAGTTAACTTCTGCGAATGTGATTGAGTAAGGAGTCTTGCCGGCTAGCTGTGAAACTCCAGTTGAAGATGAAGCGCCAACGATTCGTCCCAAGTTCTCAGGTGAGTTGATATTTCCTGGGAATGAAGTTGTGAAAACTGCTGCTTTAGCCTTTGTCCAAACAGCTGGGGCCGACTTGTTCAAGTAGTTTGTGAAGTTTTCAGTTGTTCCTGATGAATCTGAACGATAAACAACCTTGATTGGCTTATTAGGCAATGTGTAGCGAGTTGTTGTCGGGATAGTTTTTGCAACGATTGGATCGCCCTTTGCATCCTTGACCACAGCGCCATTTTTAGTTTTGTAGAGAACTTTGTTGTATGCACGATTGTTATCTTTAACAATCGCTGGATCGTTCCAACGTGTGATTGTGCCTGAGAAGATTCCTGCGATTGTCGATGCTGAAAGTGAGAGCGTGTTGCGTGATGGAAGGTTGTGAAGAATTCCAATAGGTGCTGCAACTACTGGTGCGTGAATGATGCTCGCGCGCTTTGATGATGATGTGTGTGCTGCATCTGAGAACCAGAAATCACCAATAGATTTATCTGAATTTGTACGTCCTGCACCTGAACCAGATGCGGCATATGTAAATGAATGTCCTGATGATGTTGCAAATGGAGCTTTGCAAGCTTCGATTAGAAGAGCTGGAAATGAAGCTCCTGAACCTTGCAGATCAACTGCGTGGGCTGGAGTAGAAGATACAAGCCCAAAAACAAGTGCTACTGCTGCAGATTTTGCGAGCAATGAAACTTTCATTAATTTCCCCTTTTAGATTTAGGTGTCTTACAAGACCAAAGATAGGAAGCCCCGGTTAACAACCAGAACCCTGTAGGCAAACGCCAATAGACGTTTAGATGAACAACAGGTAACGACTAACCGAAGCGGCCGGTGACGTAATTTTCAGTGCGTTGGTCTTTTGGCTGCGAAAAGATCTCGCTGGTTCGGGCTACTTCAATCATCTCGCCCGGACCGCCATCGGATAGGAAGAATGCGGTGTAGTCAGATACACGAGCGGCTTGCTGCATATTGTGGGTAACAATGACGATCGTCATAGAGTCTGAAAGCTCACGGATAGTATCTTCGATTCTAAGAGTTGAGCCAGGATCGAGCGCTGAACAAGGTTCATCCATCAACAACACCTGAGGGCGCACAGCCAAGGCGCGAGCGATACAAAGACGCTGTTGTTGACCACCAGAAAGTGATCCACCATGGGTATCTAAGCGATCTTTAACTTCGTTCCAAAGTCCTGCGCGAACCAAGCACTCTTCCATCAAATCATCTTTGTTATCAACTTTAATCTGGGCAAGCCTTAAACCAGATAAAACATTTTCACCGATAGTCATTGAAGGAAATGGGTTTGGCTTCTGAAAAACCATACCGATTTGCAAGCGAATCTTTGTTACATCTACACCTTGCGCATAAACATCTTTGCCATCAAGCAGTACCTCCCCAGCCATAGCCGCACCTGGAATAAATTCGTGCATGCGGTTGATGGTGCGAATAAATGTTGATTTACCGCAACCTGATGGACCAATTAAGGCAGTTACTGAACCTGCTGTGAAATCTAAGTTGATATCTGAAAGCACATGGTGCTTACCGAACCAGGCATGAATTCCGCGGGTCTCTAAACCAGTTCCTTGAGCCGTACTAACGCCAGTACGCACTGGCTTTGCCTGTGCCACGCTCGCTAATGAGTTAGGAGTAGTTGATGACATTGATTTCTCGCTTTCCGGAGTTTGAATCATTTTGAAATTTTTCGACTAGATAGAGAACGAGCAGCCATAAACAAGAGCAGCACGAGAACCATTAGAACTAACAACCCAGCCCATGCGCGAGTGATCGCTTCAGGTGAACCAGCGTTAAAGGATTTCCAGATGTAGTACGGAATAGAGCCGACTGAACCGCTAAATGGATTTGGATTTACCTTATCTCCACCGCCGGTTAGAAGGAGAAGAGGCGCTGTTTCTCCAGCAATGCGGGCTACACCCAAAATTACAGCGGTCATCAATCCGGAGCGAGCAGCTGGAAGAACAATCATCGCAACTGTTCGCCACTGAGTGCCGCCTAGAGCTGTTCCCGCCTCACGCAATTCATTAGGAATCAATAACAAAACTTCTTCGGATGTTCGAGCAATGGTTGGGATCATCAAAATCGTCAATGCCAAGGCTCCCATTAGAGCGGAGTAACCTTTTGTGATCGGGTATAGAACTGCAGAAAGAATAAATAAACCAGCCACAAT
>Ga0214162_1000310_pt1 | contig 11748 bp, 23 predicted proteins | sample LakMenepilimnion_3_FD_153000 | JGI IMG/M metagenome (GOLD analysis project Ga0214162, IMG submission 153000) | Freshwater microbial communities from Lake Mendota, WI - Practice 20APR2010 epilimnion v5 | ecosystem: Environmental > Aquatic > Freshwater > Lake > Epilimnion/Euphotic zone | place...
CTCATAGTACTTGAAGGCATCAAAGATAATTTTATATAGTTGAAAAAGCATATTATTTGTTCCTGTGTCTGTGACACGGTTGTGAGACCAGTCATGTATGATCTGGTATTGAATAGATTGTCCGCGAGTAATTATCTTTCTAAGATAGATCTGAGTTGCCACGCTGGGCGATCGAAGCGGTGACATTATATGTCTTAATTTGTATTGAAGAGTGGAGATATGGTTATGATAATTTGTCATATCAATTTGCTTGTATTACTTATTTGTATAACGTTATATGTAATATTCTCTGATGGTTTTGTGACCGAACATGAATCGGTGGTTTTGGTTTTCCCACTGTGTATCTTTATACAAGTGGCGAGAAGTATCTAAATATATTGTAAAGAAGTGATCTATGATCATTTGTGCCTCTGCATCTGTGATTTTGTCTTGTTTCCAGCTGTCGATTGTATCGATGCGGTTTTGACAAAGTCGTGCTTGTAGGTTTTCAAGTTGATTGCGTACAGGTCTTGTTTTTTGTCGTTTTATTAATCGATTAGCTTTGCTGGTGCACTCTGAGATTTCAGAGGAAAAGTAGCTTAATTCTGTTTGGTGGGGATGCTGTGTGACATTATGAAGCGGGAGAATGTCATCATTTTGTATGGGAGAATGTAAATTCTCGTACGTAAGGGATTCTTGTTCTGATCGACCCATTATAGGAAGATGGGGGGAACTTTGTATGTATAGCGCTGCCATAGGTTATCAGCGGGAAGCGTTTGTATGTGTTGTTCCATGAACTTGTAGGAGCGTTCGTATGTTACGAAGGAAAGTTCGAACAAGTGTTTCGCTTCTTCTATAAATAAGTCGCCTTTACGGTGGGCGTGAATGATGGTATTTTTAGTTTTTATGCAACCTTCTGTGAGGTGGATTATATCCGCATAATTAAGGCTGATTACTGGGAGCCTAATTAGGTAGTTGTAACGATTTTTGTTGTATTGAATTAATCGATTTACGTGGCAAAACACGCGATTGGTGTGAAAGCCTGTGTCACCGAGTCGTTGCTCGTATGAAAAATAGAAGGTGGCTTCTATGGACGCAGGGGGGTAATGATCATCATTAGAGATGTAGCACATGATTTCGTTTTATCGTATTTGATAATATTTATCGTGCATACTTTTAAACAATTGATGGTTTGACGCCTTTATAAGGGTGTATTCTGCGGGACTCAAGGTATGCTTGGCCGCTTGCAATTCATCATTGAAGGAATGAGATTGGTCCATGAGTTGTCTCAGTTGAGTCTGAACGAATTGAGAATTAATATCTTTGGGAGCAATCTCGACGGCTAGAAGTTGTAGGGAGCAGAGTTGCATGATAAAACTCTCAAATGGGGTAAAGGGGTGACATGCGTAGCATCTATCTGGAGTCGTCATAATTGAGTGCTATCGATCTGGATAGAGAATCCACTTGATTGAATATCAAGGATAAAAGATTTGTTTGAGACATGGATAGAGCAGTTTGCGTGTCAATGAGAGTTTTGACTACGAGTATTTGTTGTCGCATATTTTTAAGTGTGACAATTGCTTGTGGAGTGTATACGATTGTATCGGAAACTCGAAGTAATTCGTAAAGGCCTATGACCAGATCTGCAACTTTTAAAACCAAAACATGGAATTTGGTGAGGGTTGCGCATGTTATGCAAGCTTGCTTTTGCATGTTTTGAAAAGTTGGAACGATATGTGTTTCAAAATTATCTTTTGTGGAAGAGAGTAGGGCATGTCTGTTGTATTCAGATAATTATGTATGCCGCGAGCCTTCTCTTTAGTGTCTTTCAGAAATGTTTTAATTGCCTCAAGACGTATGTCTGTGGGAGGGATAGTGCTGATTTTTATAGACACCATTAAAAGAATTAGATACTGTTGGAAAAACAGTTTGTCTATGGTTGTATGATGGCAAAGTTGTGCCATTGGTATATGTGTATAACAGTGTTGGTGATGTTAAATAGCATTTTCTGAAAGAAGGCAATCACCTTTAGTTCGGTGTGGCTGTGCCACCATTTTGTTGGAGCGAAAAATGTGTCTCGTTGCATTGTGACGAGTTGTCGGTAGATCGCTGGAGATCTTATAAGAGTACTAATGGGCAATTGTAGCAATAGTACGGATAGTCGTGCTATCATAAGTATGTTTCGATGCATCAAGGAAACTAACGTGGGATATGTACATTGACAAGTGTACAGGGAGAGTGTATGCTTTTTCTCCACAGTTTGAGGGTGCAAAGCGTTATAATAAATCGGAGTCTTGTTCATTATATGAACTCGTGTCGATGTTATCATATGTGCGCTTGCGACTTTTAGTAGCAGGTTTCAATATACTGCTGCATTCTGTTTTTAATTCTTTCAGGACATCATGAAGCATTTGCCAGGTGTCCGTGATATAGATCTTTTTATTGGAAGTGAATTGACGGCTTATAGTTCTTAGGTGAAAGTTAACTACTTTTTCGTAGTGACGTAAATTGGCCATAGTTGTGGCTGGGTCATTGATTAATGTATTTCGGTCGGTCGTATATAATCGGATGATTTTTGACTTTAGGGACCATATAGCTGAGTCGATGTCAGCAAGATGTGAATGTGGTAATTGCACAACAGTATTGTTTGTTGTGAGGCAATGCCTTTGTATGATGGAGGGTACGTACCTGGGCAGTGCGTGGTCATTTGAGGGTACTATGTTGGGGGAAGGGGAGGGAGCACAGTTGTACATTGACAAGTGGACAGAATTGTATTCTGAGGTGCTTGATGGGGTATTAAGAGCTATGGTAGTTGGTTGTGGGTTCCACATTATTGAGATTAATTGTTTGTCACAATTGGTTGTGTAATCTCGAAAATCATTATATGTTTTTAATGTGGAGATCTAGAGCTTGTTGTTCTAGATTATTTAGAGCTCCGTTGAAAATGAATCGAGATGGTTCGTGTGGTTGTTGAGCAAGGAGTTTCCTTTGCTTTAAAATATCTCTTAAGATGTTCAGTCTATATTCTTGTAGTTGGGAGGGGGTATACTCTGATGAAATGACTGGTGATAGTAAAACCTTGATTTTGTTTATAATCAGTGTGAAGTTTTTCAAGTCAAAGTTCACAGGTGTGGGTTGGTGAAGGTCAGTAAAAAGACCGAATTGTGGGATAGTAGTGTCTTGCACGTTGAGACTCATTATATGAGGTTGAAGGGGTTGAGGTTATTTTCGATCATATGGACCGATAGGCTGTAATAGAAATGTACAGCTAGCAAGTATAAATAAGCCGTTTGTAACGGGGGATCCATAGTAGAGTAACAATCTGCGAGTAGACATCCCAGTCTTTGATCGGAGAAAATGCATTTTGCTTGAATGGCTTTGATGGGGTTGCTCGATACTATTTTATCATTGTCTTGAATCAAACGGATACGTATTGCCGTTATCTCGACGACTAGACGTAACAAAGTCTTTACGGGAACTTTGCGAACATTTGAGGGGTTGAAAGTTGTCCAATTAATTGGTGACTCTCCACTGGCTTCTGTGGCCATTATCTTTTTGCGACGAGTCAATTCCTTTTGTAATTGACTATCTCGGAGATTCATTGAAGGGGTTTGTTTTAGGGGCAAAAGTTAGTTGTGAAATGCGTTTAGACAGAACTACTTCTTGTAGAAAGTCAGTAACGAGTTGGGAGTGTATGTCGCCGAAAGGGAACTGAGCGTGTCGCTGTCTGTCCAGAATTGTTTTGAGAATAATGTGATACTTGCGTATGTAAGTCGACATTCCTTGTAGGAGCGACAAAAGTATAGAAATTTCTGGATGGAAGTAGATTTGTATCAAGCTGTCTAATAGGCATGGTTTGTGATACTTGAAGTATTCTATGTAATGTTTGATACATTCTCGTCGGCTTTGTATTTTACTTGTAGTTTTTTGATAATCGGAATCCGATATTGCCGGTGAGTCGATAATCGGTATAGAATCGAAATATCGTAATTGAATGTCCATATAGGAGTTTAACTAGTTGTTTTCACCTTTGGCGAAGAACACCGTCCAAGGTGCTAAGAATGCTATGAGCTATGGGGTTTGTCATAGTTCGAAACGTATTATATAGCGTGAGTTGGAATTTTCGTCGAAGCGAAATTCGGTGGGGTGAACAGTAGGATATCATTTCCAGGAGGATAGTTATATCAGTATGAAAATAGATTTGTTCCATTGTATGGAAGGAATAAGGGTTTGCTGAGACCATTTCCTGTCTGTTAGTAATCATCAAGGCCCTATTATCGATAATGGCCGATGTATATTGTTTAAGGAAAACATCTGTGATGTCTGGGTCATCAAGCTGTGCTAAATATCTTTGCCACAATATGCACATGTTATTGATTACTTGGTGCTTAATTCTGGGGTCAAGTTCCATTTTATGGATTGAAAATTGGCTGTGGTGGTTGGGGAATAGATAAAATGCTGTCTATGATGAGCCTTTTTATCCGGTCTTTTAGAACAAGGAGGAGATGGCGTTGATTGCAATCTACTTCAAGAGCGTGTAGGATTGACTGTACTTCGTCGTGATCGTATATGTATCGTAATTGTTGAGTATAAAAGTCATCACCTTTGCAAGTTGCAAGGAAGGCTCTTTTGTAAAGAACTTGTTGGTGGAATTGGCTCAAATGTATTGTTGTGTACTGAGTAGTACTGGGACGATAACTCTCGTAATAACGATTGTGTTGAACACATTCAATTTCTGCGGTGTTCATTATGTTGGGGTTGGTCTTTTTTAACGAGTTGGTGTGATGCGAGAACAGTGTGTTCGTTGTGAGGAGAGTGGTTGGGAGCGTCGTACCTTTTTAGGACGAATGCGGGGAATTAAGACGAGCCGCGGCGTGGGTGATAATTTGGGTAGTCGTCTAAAAATGAGGCGAGGGTCTGAGATGTGCCTATTGATTAGAGCGAATAGGGTGGCGGTCAACGTGAGAAGTTGAGACCGAATAGGAAATGATGTGGGTTCAATGGCTGATAATTCGGCCATGATGGCGGAATGAAAATACACCGTATTTAATGTGCGGTATTGCTTTGGGGAAAGGCGTTGTAGCCGACGGCGATATTTTTTAAGCCAGAACTGTCTGTCAATTATATTGTGATAGTATGATTTCAGCACGGGTGTGGGGACATTTAGTGCCTGTAAGGCTTGTTGAAATCCGTTAGCGTGAATCATTATGCAGTGTGTGTTGAACTGTGTCAATTATGGCATAAGCTTGGATGGAATCCATATTTGGGGCATTATTATTCGTCAAAAGTATTGCGGATAATAAATCGAAAACAAGCTCCTGATGGAGTGTGCGTGAATCGTTGGCGAGCAGAGTGATATACTTGTGCCGAAGTTCGATCATTGTCATGTCATACATGTTGCTTAGGATGGGATCCATTGTTGTTTGTGCACAAAGTATAAATGATTGTAAATTCGTATGAGAATTTTGGACTGCTGATGAATTATATTTTTAGTGTAAAGATCAGCGCTTATCGAGGTTGTTTCCAACTGTTCTGTAATCTGTATCAGATTAAATAGAGTGAGGATAAATTCTGCATTGGCTCCTTTTGGAGGATGTTGAGTTAGTGCTCGAGGGTTTATGGTATCCAACAGTTTTTGAATACGATTGTTTTCCCTTGTTGGCCAAGGATTATTGGCTGTAAAGTACCGCGAAGGCGGTCTGTTCATTGCCGATTTGGCGCGTGGCATGATAATTTAGCGTTGTGCTTCGGGGCTTGAAGTAGAAAGGGATTGAAGATGTGGAGGGGGAGTCTCCGGGATGCGACTTTGCGCATTAACTTGTCGAGTTTGCATCTGTACGTGGCGTTGAACTGTGTTCAAAATGTGTTCGCGTATAGCATTGGTTTCTTCCAATTGTCTATTGAGTGCGATTGATAGATTGGCCAGTCGTGCACTAATGCGGAGTAAAGAATCGGAAGTGTCTCGTTGATCTTCCATTGGGGTAGGATTATTGTGAGTGCCCATAGCAATAGGGTGCACTATATCCTGTAGGGGTATGTTGATGGGGTTGTGCCATGTGCGGCTGGAGTGCGGCAAAATAGGTCTGCGGGGGCTGTAAGGCGTGATGTGAAGAGGCTGGGAGTGCCTGTTCGACGGGATATTGCTCGTCGCTTGATTGATTCGTTCGCCATTGAGAGGGTGGGTGGGTTGTGGTATGGACGGCATGGTTTGTTTGATGGGTCGCTTGGAGTTGCGAAGTATATGTTAATGCCGCATAGATATGTTTTAGTTGCTGCCTTATTACTTGTTGGTTTCTAACCAGTAAGGCTTGTTGTGCAACGATGGATTCAGTGAGTAAGTGTAACTGATCGATTCGGGTGTTGATTTTATGGAAACGTCTGATATTATCAGATTGCCTGTGTTTGGAAACTTGCCTGTGGTGCAACAGTGTTGCATAAACGAGGGAAGTTGCTGTACGCCCTGTGGAGTGGGTCTTGTATAACGGTGGGAGGTACGAGATATCATCTGGAATCGATGTATCATATTGTTGCTCGAACAGTGGAGTTAAGGGAAAGGTAATTTCAGTTGGAGTCTGTGTCATTTGGACCAATGTTATGTCGCTTTTGACTGTAACGTTTACGTTTGGTCGATTTTGTGTTTTGTGCAGATTTCATAGTTTCTGCTGCCAAAAACGTTTGCATCAGATATGGACTGATGTGTTGTGACATTAACTTGTAATGTTGGGCAAAATCGTGGATGGGATTGCAGTCTATAGTGTTCGTTTGGATCGTATCCTTGAATTCTTTATTAAGTTGTTTTAGACGGGCAATGGTATGGGTTTGTTGTAATTGTTGTTGGTCAGTGGATGGGGTTATTGTTGTAGACCAGTAGAGTACCGTAAGGTTAGATATGAGTTCCGTGAAATTGCGGTCGTTCATATGTTTGGTACGAGTGTACAATGAAGCTCTTGGCTGAGATTGCACTTGAAACGTCTGGGAAGAAGATTCAACCAGAGGTTGGGGAGGGATATGTTCCAATTGTATTGGTGTTGGAGTCGTAATAGCATTGGAGGCCGATGGGGATGTCGTGCATCCTGCGGGAGTAAGATACTCTGTGGGGTTGTGTGCAAGTTCCAAAGGGGAGTAGTCAACAGTAGCACAAGGTGTTACACTTTTCAAGAAATGGTAGTATTGTTCTTGGTGCATTTTCGTTTGGAATCTTGATTGGGGTTAAGAGAACGTGAGGATGTTTGACTCAATGTTGAAGTCATTGCCGGTTCTGTTTTAAGAGTCGGGCTATATTGTAAATCAATGTCTTGAGTAGCTGTAAGTGCTGCCTCTCTGGTATATTTATTTTTGCTAGGTAAGTTGCTTAGGACTTTGTCCTCCAACAGAGGGACATCGACAGCGTGAGTGGCTGTGAGTTCTGATAGCGGAATTTTCTGATAAATTTGGGAGAAAACATTTTTCTCGTACGGATGAGTTTGGGAGAGAGCATTCTTCTCAAAGAAAACTTTAGTGTTGGTATACAACGTGGGGTTGGGTAGGTCTGTGACCTGAGGGTGATAGTATCTTGATGTAATCATTATGGCACAAGTTTTTCCGGTCGGTCCGTATATCGGATGTCTCGTTTCGAGAAGGTGGGATCCGGGGTGTGCTTTTGATTTTTGAAAGATAGCCGATGACATCGTGGTCGTGGCCTTTGGTAAAACTTGAATTGTAAAAACGACCATGTCGGTTAAGTGCGGAATGATAATTTTGTACAAATCGTCGGTTATTTTATCGACGACAGGGATTGTACTATCAATCGGTTGTCTTGTATAAGACAGAGGTGGAACTCTTTGTTGAATATGGTTAGAAGAGTTAGTTGGTGGCTGTGCCGGATTTTTGAACAATTTATGTTCAGAGGGTTTGGGGGAAGAATGTTTTTCCATTTTAGTCATAAGTGGGTGAACGTCTATGCTGTTTTGAAAACGTGATCAACTGTTTGCGAATGAGGGACATATAAATGTCATAGAAAAGCTGAATGTCTTTTGCATAGCTTATAATAATGTTTCCTGTGGAAACGATGGTTTCGAAATCACGGTTACGCAGAGCTCTGTCATGATCATCTAGGATCTGCAGAAGTAAAGAGACTGCTGTGTAAATGTCAACGTCTTCTTTACGAGTTTGAAGGGAAGATTCGTCCTTCGAAAATATTTCAGTTAGCATGACTGAATCGAGACGGATGAAATCCGAGTCTGGAAGTTCATTGGCTAACATATCTTTATAGAATCGCAGAGGTTCGGTGACCAGTTTGATTTCGTAAGTGCCCTTTGCATAAGTGGTTTGATTAGTTGAGAATGCGTTTTCTAAACGGTAAGGTATAAGTCTGGCAATTTTATAAATTCCAAACATAGCAGCATAGGACCTAGTGGATACGTCATGTAGCCAGATCATGTCGTTGAAGGCAATGTATTTATATGTTGCTCGACATTCAACGATAGGGTTGTTAAGACGATGTCTTACCCTGACTGCGTAAAATTGTATGTGATATTCCTTATAGGATTTGTGTGGGGGATTATAGGGAGAAACTTCTTGAGTTTCAGTGATCGAAGATGGTTGAGCTGCTAGATCAGTCATGTCTTAGATGGGCTCGTGTATACCTGCGTAGAGGTTCATGGACCATTCGATCAAAGATTTTGAACAACTGGATTATATCCGTGGCAATGCGGAAGAGGGTGTCGTATAGACTGTCGATGATTGTATCATCTTTAGCTTCTATTGCCAACTTGTAGTTGGTTGCTGTTTCCAAAATGTATTCTAACACGGCAGTCATTGTCATCGTGTCTTCGATAGAAAACTGTTGGAAGTGTTCTTTAGCTTTGGAGCGAGCAATTGTGATTGTAGTAGTATCAAGGACTGTGTCCCATAAATGTACTCGTTCGCTTGAGTTATGCGTGTTTTGAAAATGCTTTACAAGGTCAATCCATTGGTTAACCATGAAGTTTGCGTCATCTTTTGATGTGTCATGGTCTTCCAAATAGGCAACAAAAGCCGTATGAATTTTGTGTGGCAGTTGACCGGCTGTGCGGTATAGGCCATGCAGGACTTCAAAAGACATGAGGTTGAGATCTTGGAGAGACCAAAGTTTACCGTCATGTGTGACCATTTGTAGGTCAGCCGTATAGTTAGTAACGGGTAATTGAGATCCTGTCCTCGTTCTTTGTCTTTTAATTGTGACTTCAAATCCATTGGATTGAACGTCATCGCATTGTAGATCCGCCATTTTATTTACTTGGCGTCTGGGGTTTAAGTGCGAGGAGTTTGGACCGAGTTTTCCCTAAATAGGGAGTATAGTTTGTTTTTAACATTGTGTTGGTAGATGGCGTACATTCGAGCGACGTCTGTCGTGGTATATATCAGTTCGTCACGAAGCGTGTCGCAACTAGGTACGCTGGATTCAGCAAGAGCGTGCTTGTATCTTTCAATCATATTGTTTAGGAGGGCAAATACCTCAGATAAGGACATATGTTGTTTTTCTGGTATGTCAGAAAAAATTTCGTCTTGCGGTGAAGCAAGGATAGAACATATGGTTGTGCCTGTTTGTGTCTCTTTTAAGAGAAGTGGCAACCGTGTTGCATGCATGTTTTGGTAGACTTTGAACTGAAAGAGCCATGAATCGATTATATCGAGGGCTTGTTCTGTCTTGAGTTCGTTATTCTCTAAACTGAGTTCGAACGTGGAGGAGAGGAGGGCAGGTATCATCTTAGTGACCTGGTATAAACCGTACATTAGTTGGAATGACAAAAGGTCTATGCCTTTGTATGTCCAAAGCTTGCCATCGTGGGCAATGAAGCTTAGATCGGCTCTATATGTCAGAGCTGTAATATGGTTTGTAACCTGTAACAAAACTTTATAAGTTTGTATTCTAAAGCGATGTGTGCTTGTATCAGAATCGCTGTGAGCCATCATGATTGTGGCTAAGTTTTTTTGAAAATTAAAAAAAATGTTGGGCTTAAGCCAAAATGTCAAGGAGACATAGTAATTATTTGGTCTTTGCCAAAATTCTTGGTCTCTTTGAGACTGCAGAGAGGGCCTGAGTTATGGCCTTTGGGGAAAGAGTTTTACTCTTTAGCTTTGGGGTTGTTATTAACCTGCTTTGGGTTATGGGGGGCTGGGGTAGTGTGGTTGTGTCCACATCAGATTCTGGAACAGCTTCAGAATGTTGGCGAGTGAGTCGGAATTTAGCTCTTGGCTTTTTTGCTGTAACTGTGACAGTCTGGGTTTGACTCGAACTCGAAGTGGAGTGGGTGGGTTGGCCTTTGGCCTTTGAAACTTTAGTTTGTTTCATCTTTTTTTTGGGTTCAGGCTAGTAGATTGAGGTACTTACTGCCTGTGGTCGCCATGTTGCGATTGAATGGGTTTTATTTTTGGGTTCTATCGCTTTTCTTTGACGTAATAATTCGTCAAGTCTTTTTTGAAGTCTTATAGACTTATGGGGTATTCTTTTTTGAAGTCTTATAGACTTATGGGGTATTCTTTTTTATAGTCTTATAGACTTATGGGGTATTTGGGGCAATGAGTGAGCGAGAACTTTTGTTCTTCAATCTCCATCTCATATGAGGTTATTTTGTTACCTCTTAAGTCTCGTAGACTTTGACCCTTTGGGTGTAAGCTGAACATTGTTCTCTAGTTCATTTACCTTCGTGGGTATTATCTTTATTATCTTTCAAGTCTTATAGACTGAGTCTTCCACGAATGAACTGAACATTGTTCTCTAGCTTCGTTACTTTTTTTGGTTGTTACCTTTCAAGTCTTATAGACTTTTGACCCTTCAGTATACTCTCAAGTTGTTTAGCAAAGTAAGAAGGCTATCACAAGGATGTTCATTTTGTTTATTGAACAAAACACGAGCAAGAGTTATAACAAGTGATATTGAATTATTGAAAATATCTTAACATTGATGCAGAAAGTGCTCAAGTGTTGTAACGAAAGGAAAATGGCAAAGTGTTTTCAACAGAGTTGAAAATGCTTAAGTCTTTCTTTCGAAACAAAAAATGGCTATGTTTTTTTTGGAGGGCAAAAATTTGTCTATGTTTTTAAAAATCATTTTCAAGTGAAAATGGCTATGTTTTTTAAGAAATTTCAGAGACCAAAGAGCTAGGGGTTCCCCGTCTGGGGAGTTCAGAAACTCTGATTATTTTTGGGCTTTTGGCCCCTTTTAAAGGTGATTTTGGATGGAAGCTTGCCCAAGTGGGCATGCTCTGAAAAGAAGCTTGCCCAAAGTTGGCATGCTTAAAAAGGAGGCTTGCCCAAAGTTGGCAGGCTTAAAAATGGGAGCTTGCCCAAAGTTGGCAAGCCTAAAAAGGAAAATAAACATTGTTTTTGTATCTACAAAAAGGAACATAAAGAAAGACAGACAAAGCTGTGCAAAGCTTTGCTGGATTAGAATGACATACAGTTGTTGGCCTGGCGCTGTGGGCTAGTCTCTTGTTTTGATTTTGGTGCATAGTGCTAATAGGGGAAGAGTACAAAATAAGATTTCTGGCTTTGAGAGGAGAGTGGAGAAAAGTTGTTTGAAAGGAAATTGGATAGAGCTCCTTTCAAGCGTGAAATGGAATTTCCAGCTTGAAAGAGAAAAATGTAAAAGAAAAATCAATGAAATGTTTTGTTTGAATGTTTTAGAAAAGAGCAAATAGAATTTAATATTTTAGGCTAATGGTTTTACTTGTTCTCCAGTAACACCCCCGCGACAGTGGAAGCCGGGGTAAAACAACGGGTTACGCTGGAAATTTAATGTAACAGGAG
>Ga0214162_1000312_pt1 | contig 11692 bp, 8 predicted proteins | sample LakMenepilimnion_3_FD_153000 | JGI IMG/M metagenome (GOLD analysis project Ga0214162, IMG submission 153000) | Freshwater microbial communities from Lake Mendota, WI - Practice 20APR2010 epilimnion v5 | ecosystem: Environmental > Aquatic > Freshwater > Lake > Epilimnion/Euphotic zone | place...
AGCATACCTCGTAGAGGTTAAATATTGGTAGAAAGATGGTTATAGATTACAAATTTGTCCCGTAGGGACTATACTTTGTTTTTATCGGACAACAATGATAAAAAAATACAAACTGAATCCCATTATTGAATTTTTATGCATCTCGTTTCCTTTTTTATTTGTATTTCTGGCCATACAATATTTGCCTTTTGACCTTATGGTTCTTGCAAGTTTTATTGTTGTTATTCCTGTTATTATAACTGTAATTAATTACAAATGGTATCAATTAAATATACTTATCAAAGATGGCACTTTATTTATAAAAAGAGTTTCTCTACATAAAAAAACCGAGAATTTCTCTATTCTAAACAAGGTTCAAAAAGAATTTTTTAATTATGAACCCAGTGCATTGGCAACAACCTATAAAAATTCCAATCATTTAATAGCTTAACCGAGAGCCAAAAAAACTACCATCGCTAAAAATTATTATTTTGAATGCAATTATAGCCAGTGGAAAAGTTAGAACGATAAGTAACACCACTAAAGACAGTTTGAAGATTGTCGAAAACGGACTAATGTTAAAACATGGTAAAAAGCAGGTCAGCGAAATTTCATTTTCTGAAGTGGAGAAGATTTTTATCAAGGTGTACAAATTAAAACCCATCTATGCTTCAATAGCTGTTTTTATTCCAATGATACTCGCTTTCCTGTGTTTTGAATCCATAAAACTTAACATTGAGATGTTTGTGGCTTTGATACCCGTTATACCCGCTTTTGTTAAAACAAATCGCTTCAAAAGATACGGTTTGGTCCTAGTGTTGAAAGACGGCAGTATTTTTACCAAAAAAGTGCCTTTGAAGTTAAAAAGTGATTCTGTCGAACTCATAAACGAGGTCAAGAAAAAAGTTTAAACCATACTATAGTAACACAGGCATCTGCATAGAGCGAATACCGGCAGCGTAATAAATACACTATTAATCATAAAATAGTAGTGTTTCTTAGGTTATACTCTTTACTTTGTTGAGTTTCCCGTTGGGTATGCCTTCACTCTTTTTACAGTACAATACTAAACCTTAATTTGGTAAAAAAGGAATATCCGAATAAAAACTAACCCATTTATTTACTTAATAAACAACTAAAGGGTATATGTTAACAGGGGCTAATTCATCTCTTGAAATCGAAGATTCAACGATTCCAAAATAAATATAAACTAGAGTTAGAGGGGTTAGGGGTGTGTTTTTTTGTTTAAAATGCACCTATTTCATTTTGTTGCTACTACTCTAAAGTATTCACAGTGATTAAAAACTACCACAAATTTTGAATTTATTACATATAATATTGCTATTTACTAAGTAACTCGAAAAAATAATAGATAACAAGTAGACTTAAAATATTATTTACTAAACTTATTTATAAAAGGTGTTTTTCTGACTTCCTTTTTTGGGTCATATTTCTCATTAATAGTAGGCCAATACCTTTTATCCACATTAGCCTCCAACCAAACCATCAATTTTTTATGCATTTTATTTGCCAGATCAGGCATTTTCTCGGCTAAATTATTTTTTTCATAAGGGTCTTTTTCGATATTGAATAAGTAGAATCTGCCGTACCAATCAAAAATGAGTTTGTAGTCGCCATCCCGTATGGCCGAATTTGGAGTTAAAGGAAGACCGTCAAACGGGCTATTGTAAATTACATTAAAAGGATAGTGCCAGTAATGTGTTTTCTTGGTGTAGGATTTATGTTTGTTTTCTATATCAGAGAATAAAGGCATAATACTCTGTCCATCAAGAGAAAGTTTATCAGTAATCCTTTTGAAATCATAGCCAGCTGCTTCCATAAGTGTTGGATACAAATCGGTATAATCTACCGGTACGTCAACCCATTTTCCAGCTTCTATCTTGCCCTTCCATCTAAAAATTAAGGGTACACGAATTCCGCCTTCGGTCAAACAGGCCTTTCCACCCAAAAACGGACCGTTATCGGTTCCTTCCCCTTTTGGGGTTATCTTAGAGTCAATCCCTCCATTGTCTGACATAAATACGACCAAGGTGTTTTCCTCTATTCCCATTTCTTTCAACTTGTTCAAAATTTGACCAACCGACCGATCCATACTTTTTATCATCGATGCATAAACAGGGTCTTTATGATTGTTCCACCCTTTGGTAGCCTTACCTTCGAAATGCGCTACTTCTCCCTCTTTACCTTGATATGGGGAATGGACGGCAAAATGTGAAAAATATAAAAGGAAGGGTTTGTCTTTTACTTTTGAACGTTTTTCAATAAAATTCAACGCCTTTAGGGTGAGGTCATCCGTTAGATATTTTTCGCCTGATTCCTCACCTGCATCACCTATTTCCCACTCGTCTTGTGGCATTTTAGGAAAGGTTTTTTTAGATTTGTTGTTCCATTCTTTTCTCCAATTGTAATAAACTGATCCGCCGGCATCGAACCACGCTAATGGTATGAAGCCTTGATTGCCTGGCTGGTATCCTTCAGCTCCAAATCCGCCTAAATGCCACTTACCGATAAAGGCAGAGCTATAATCCTTTAAAGACTCGGCAATGGTAACCTCGTCACGACCTTGGTCTATCGCTGTCCCAGCAGGAAGTGCCGAATTGGAAATACCATTATTCAATGCCTGCGCTATTTTAATATCGTCTTTATGTCCCAATACATCATGAGTATTATACCCTTCGGGCACAGGTAAATTTTGATTGTAATAAGTAGGTAGTGGTGGCATGGCCGTGGTAAAACCCATTCTACCCGCATATTTACCCGTTAAAATTCCAACTCTTGTAGGTGAGCATAACTGGTTGGCATAGGCCTGTGAAAATGAAGTACCTTCATCCATAAGTCTGTCAATATTAGGCGTTTCGTAGAACATTTTGGTAGTATCTGTTTTCGTAAAATGATGGGCATAGGACTGTATGTCCATAATACCAAAATCATCTGCGAGAATAAAAATAATATTGGGCTTTTTTAAAACCTCTTTCTCTTTAATTGCCATCTTGGAGTTGGTTTTACAGGCACCAATACATAGAAATAAGAAGAATAGGATTATTAATCTTGGATATAACTGTTTAGTTGACATTTTTATATTTTTTTAATAGATGTTTACTTTAAAATGTTAGTGGCTTTAAAATTGTCCGATTGAAGACCTAAAACAAGTAACTTATCGTACTGTTTTTTTTCCTTCCAACAGTTGCTTTTCGCCTGCCCAGTTGGAAGCCATGAGATCCTTCCTGTTTTTCAGATCGTTGTATAAATCATGGCGAAGCTCAGCAAGAACCTTGTTGTAAGTGTTGTTGCTTATGAGATTGTTCATTTCCCAGGGATCATGCACTAAATCATATAATTCATCGATATCAGTTAAATTCCAAATATATTTCCATTTTTCGTTTCGGATCATCCGTTGCACGTATAAACCGAATTGTTGTCCATTATAGTTGCTAAAGGCATATTTTCTCCACTTTTCAGGGTTTTCTCCTTTTAACAAAGGCACCAAAGAACTGCCTTGGCTCTGCATAAATTCATATCCTGCCATTTGAGGAATGGTGGCCGATAGATCTAACGAATTAATCACAAATTTATCAGATCGACTGTTCGGTTTTACCACCCCTGGCCACTTGATGACCAAAGGAACATGCACTTCTTCATCATACATTACATAATGTTTGTCCATCAAACCATGACTGCCAGCAGCATCTCCATGGTCTGAAGTAAAAATAACTATGGTATTTTCAGATAGACCTAATTCCTTTAATGCTTTCAAAACCCTTCCTACGGCATCATCAGTTTGGCTAATCATGGCATAATAGTGCTGCATATAAACAGACCATTCTTTCCAAGTATAGTTCTCTATGCTCCAGTTGTACAATTGCTGTTTCTGTATATAGGGTTTATTGACCAAATCATCAGGAAAATTACCCCAAGGACGAATGTCGGCTACTTCGTACAAGTTCAAAAATTCAGCGGTAGGATTATTTGGCAGGTGTGGCTCGACAAACTCAAGTCGCATATGCCATGGCTTACCTTCATTTTTGAAAATTTTAATCTGGTCTATTGCTTTTTGGGCAAGCCAGTGGGTGTGTGTTTTTTCTAATGATACCGGATCCATCCCTCCCATCCAAATAAAATCCTTAATAACAGGAATTGCCTCAGGCAAATTTTGCGTCTTTCTCCATAGGTAATAATCGGTATCGGAAACATATTTATTAAAACCAAAATCCAAAGGTGTCTTAACGGGATCTACATGCCATTTTCCCGCATAGGCTTGATTATAACCGGAACTTTTCAAGTCTTCGGTCCAGGTATGTTCATCAAAAAGGGCGACAGGAAGCGTAATGTCGTAGTTCCATAAACCCTTGTGTTGTTCTGGCCAGAATCCACTTATAAAAGTCTGACGGGTAGGGCAACAGGTGGGGATGGGTGTAAAAGCGTTGGCAAAAAACATCCCTTCGGAGGTTAATTTATCTATATTGGGTGTTTTGACCATTGGATTGGTCTTGCCCTGACAATCGTACCTGAATTGGTCGCATTGAATAAACAATATATTTGGGCTTTTTGTGTTCTGGGCTTTAACTGAATTGAAAAAAACATTAAACAATAACATCAAAAAAGCGGCTGCAATGGCGGATTCTAATTTTAAATATTTTATATACATATAATTGTAACTTAGAAATTATTATTTATCAATTTGCCTTGTCAAAGGGTTTTTAACATCAACACCTTTTTATAAAAGATCCAAAAAAAATTAATTAAGTTCGACAATATCAATGTTTTCAAAACTACATAGTATTAATAAATAAACTATCCTGTGGTATACTGAAGTGATTCTTATATTTGTTGGACATACCAACTTATACACCATGAAAAGTTAAAAAATAAATCTAAAATTTCAACCATATTTTCATATGTAGTATTTGAATATAGCTCTCTACTTTTTAAAAGCAGGATAGCACAGGATTGATTAGTTATAAAAATATTGTATTTTTACAAGCTAAAAAAAACTCTTATATGTACAGGTGTAATTTCTTTATTTTTGTATTACTATTTGTATTTACTTTTTCTTATGCTCAGAAAAAGTCAATTACTAATGAAAAACCGAACATAATAGTAATCTTCACAGATGACCAAGGATATGCCGACTTAGGAATACAAGGACAATACAGCGATCTAAAAACACCTAATATTGATCAATTGGCAAGAGATGGCGTGAGAATGACATCGGGTTATGTTACGGCACCACAATGTACACCATCTAGGGCAGGCATGTTAACAGGACACTATCAACAAAGATTTGGTTTAGACGAAAATGGCACTATTCCACTTCCTTTAGAAGAGACCATAATTCCACAAAGATTGAAAAAAGCAGGATATGTGACTGGGATGACTGGAAAATGGCACCTTGAACCAAACCACATTGAAAAGGATTGGATTGCTAAAAATATGCCTGAATTGGTTGGAAAAAAATTAACCCCTGCAGATATTCCTTTTTCAAAAAAGCTACCTTATATGCCTTCAGAGCGAGGATTTGATGATACTTTTCAGGGTGAAATGACTAGCTATTGGACAAACTACGATTTAAAAGGAAACACAATCGAAAAGCAACACAAGATTGACAAGCGTTTTCGATTGGATGTCCAGTCAGATGCTGCTGTAACTTTTATAGACCGAAATCATGAACATCCTTTTTTCTTTTATTTGGCCTACTTTGGTCCTCATGTTCCTTTAGAAGCTACTGAAAAGTACCTCAGTAGATTTCCGGGAGAAATGCCTGAGCGAAGGAGGCATGCCCTGGCTATGCTTTCGGCTATTGACGATGGCGTTGGCAGAATTAGAGAAACGCTTCGCAAATATTCAATTGATAAAAATACCATTATTTTCTTTATTAGCGATAATGGAGCCCCTTTAAAAATGACGAAAGAGGATTTACCTATCTCATATCAAGAAGGTGCTTGGGACGGCTCGTTAAATGAACCTTTTGTTGGTGAAAAAGGAATGTTGTCAGAGGGAGGAATTAGAATTCCTTATATTGTGTCATGGCCTAAAGTATTGCCTAAAGGAATGGTATACAATAAAATGGTTTCGACACTCGACGTAGCGGCCACTTCAGTTGCCTTAGCGGGTCTTGCTCCATCAAATGAATTAGACGGAGTTAATTTAGTTCCGTATTTATTGGGTAAAAAAAAGGGAGATCCACATGAGCAATTGTATTGGAGGTTTTGGGATCAATCAGCTACAAGAATGGGAAAATGGAAATTTCTTAAAGCTGGCTCCAGAGAGTTTTTATTCGATTTAGAAACCCAAGAACAAGAAAATAAAAACTGGATTAAAGAATTTCCCGAAATGGGAAAAAAGATGAAAGAGAATATGGAGATATGGGCAAAAGAGCTGCATCAGCCAGGAATTTATGATGGTAAAATTAAAAGAGAAAAAGATTTTTATGACTTTTATTTTAAGGAATAGGCAGAATAAATATACTATTAATTCAGAACATTAAAAACGTAATAATGTGAAACAATTCTATTTTTCGATTTTATTAATTATAGGTCTAAGCTCCATTTGGGCACAAAACCCTATTGTTCCTGCAGGAATGTATATCGCAGATCCATCAGCACATGTATGGCAAGATGGTAAATTATATGTATATGGTTCCTTAGATGAGAGTACAGACCACTATTGTTCTTATCGGCATAATGTGCTTTCAACTGATGATTTAATCAATTGGAAGAGTACAGAAAATGTTTTTGAGTCAAAAGGAAAGAATGATCAAGTGCCCTATAATGATGCTTTACTTTTTGCCCCAGATTGCGCATATAAAAATGGAAGTTACTATCTCTATTATTGTCAACCCGATAAAAAAGGTGCCGAGGGAGTTGTAACAAGTAAATCACCACTAGGTCCATTTACCGATGCTAAGAAAATGCAACTAAATGGAATTGAAGAAATTGATCCTGCCGTTTTTATCGACGATGATGGACAGGCATATTATATTTGGGGGCAGTTTCATGCGAAAATGGCCAAACTAAAACCAAATATGACCGAGATTGATACAAGTACAATCACTAATAATGTAGTTACACAAAAAGAGCATTTCTTTCACGAAGGTGGATATTTAGTAAAACGTAATGGTATTTATTATTTTGTATATAGCCATATGGGGCGCGGAGGCAGACCAACCTGTATTGGTTATGCAACAAGTAAATCCCCTATGGGACCCTATAAATATGGAGGAGTGATTATCGACAATAATTTCTCTGATCCTGAAGTTTGGAATAATCATGGTTCTATTGTTGAATTTAATAAGCAATGGTATGTATTTTACCATAGATCCACACATGGCTCAAGAATGATGCGGAAAACGTGTATTGAACCCATTAAATTTAATGATGATGGAAGTATCAATGAAGTTGAGATGACCACACAAGGAGCATCAGGACCAATGAATCCTTCGGATAATATGGATGCCGCAAGGGCGTGCCTCTTATATGGAAATGTAAGGATTGAGGCCAATGCCGATGATAACGAAATATTAACTAAAATTCACAATGGTGATGCTGCAGCCTACAAATATTTCGATTTTAAAGAAGATACAGACTCAATAATTATAAAAGTTGCTCCTGGATTGCAAGCTGGAAAGATTGCTGTTATTCTAGATAATTCTTGGGAATCTCCCATAGGGAGTATAGATGTTCCTGGAAATGGTAATGGAAAAACTTGGGTAACGCTATCCTCAAAACTTAATGTTAAAAAAGGCATACATACAGTATGGTTAAGGTTTACTGGAGACGGGGACAATATATTTCAATTGGATTGGCTTAGTTTTATAGGAGTTAATAATAATAATCGATAAGGATTATGCTATTGACATAATTATTCGTGTGGACTGGTTGAATTTACCGCTTTCCATTCAAAAAAAAAATGAAAAAAAAATGAAAAAAAAATGAAAAAAATGAAAAAAATGAAAAAAATGAAAAAATTTGTATTGTTAATTGCTACTTCCCTAATTTCAATTTTTGCGTTTTCGCAAGCCCCGGATTATAGCTGGACTTTTGACTGTGGTTCACAGGGGTGGGGAGATTATAGCCATCCTGACTCCTTCAACACCACATATAAAATGGGAAATAAGAAAATCAATTCAGGGCATCTTGAAATGAGCACCAAAACCGGCAAAGTATCTGGTTGGCTGTTTGGACCCATAACAGAGTTTATAAATGCCGATAACTATAAATATTTGCATTTTTCATTATCTATAGAAAATGCAGGTACAATACCTGCAGGAGGGATTAATGCTCTTTTGGTATGGGATACCAGTAACGATGGTATAATAAACGATTTAAAGAGCAAAGTTTTTAAGATATACAGCGGCACGAGGAATTACACCATTGATTTAAGTGCAGATGCCAACTGGAAAGGAGTAGTCAATATCAACCGCTTTCATCTCCCTCAGGGTGACTATACTGCTAGCGGGTATACTCCCACAACTGCACTATACCGTATGGATTGGATTACACTTTCCACCTCACCAACCCCTACTATTCCTGTACAAGATAATACACAATCTTGTTTGGCTGTTGCTCCTGTATTTTCAACCGTGGTGGAGCCGGTTGTTTTTGCCAACAGGTTTTCTGTAAAAGCATCCTATGCTGGCAGCCGCGTTGATGCTGTTATGAAAATCTGGCCTGTAAGCACCACAGACACTATTGTGCAATCACGCTCTATATATCTACCAGGAAAGATGTATTTTAATGTATGCGACTTAAAATTGAACACCACCTACAACTATTTTGTAGAAATATCAAATGCTGCTGGATATGACAAAACAGCTATTAGACAGTTCACTACCGAGAATGAATTGGCCGAGAATCAACCAATGAATTACTGGATGACACCATCTCCTTTTATTCTGACAGAAAATGCTAATGACCATTTATTGGATAACGACACTTGGACCGAAGCCGGGCAAATGGTAGATGTATATAAAATACACGGTGCAACGTTCAGGTCTGATATTGCTCCTGAATTTTATGGGTACGATTTTTCAAAACTAATCTACACAACAAATAAAAACCGAATGCGCTTGGCTTTCGAGGATGTAGTTGGCGGAAATAGAACTGGACAAGATTATGCCAATACAATAATTGGTAGAATTGAAGATATTGCCGCTTATGGAGGAAAATTAGAGTTCATGACATGGGACGGTATGATGTTCAGGTCATTTTATAGGACCGTTGGCACTACCATAGGAGCGTTCAGGACTGTTGACGAAGGCCTAGAGGCAGTTGCCGAAGCCACAAAACTGGTTAAAGCTAAATACCCCAATTTTGAAATAATACCTTTGCCCAATTTACCAAATTGGAACGTTGTTGATGCAAGTGGAAATATTATACCTTATAATGCCAGTAATTGGGCTTTAATGACTGGGGTTCCAAGTTGGAATTATCTGTTTGATATTTACTTAAACAAGATTGCCCAAAAAGGGGTATCCATCAATTATATTGAAATTGACCACCCCTATGATTATTATACCCGAGGAAGAACAACGTCAGTAAAAAGGATAAAAGCCATGCAAGATTTATGCACAAACAAGAATCTTAAATTAATCCACATAATCAATTCAAGTGTTGGAACGGGTACTCCGGAGTCACAGGATGCCCTCTTCAAGCAAGGTTGTATAGACTATGTAGATGCATTAAAACTCGACGGCATCAATCCGAAATACATTGATGTCGAAAGTTGGTATGAGTTTCCACAATACCTTGTTCCCGAGACAAAAGACAATAGTTTTACTAATGTGGTTCGTGATTTGGGACGAAAATTAACTCTAGGGGTTCAAACGGTAAGTTCTGAGCAAATAAATGTATTCCCGAATCCGGCAAATCGATTTGTTTCTCTTAAAATTCCAAACGACTTAAGAAATGCATCCATAAAAATGTATGATATAACAGGTAAAATTTGTTTTGTACATACTAATCTGGAAAGTGGGAATCACAATTTTTCAATTGAAAATCTTTCTAATGGAATGTATTTCTTACAAATAACCTCGGACAAAGGTATAACAGTGCGTAAAATACTAGTTGCAAAATAACATTCCCAGAGTAAAAAATTTATGAAAAATTCACTTTCCATTGTCATTTTTTTATTATTTTTTATTCATACAGCAACCCTATTTGCACAGTTAGATTTGCCATCATTTATTTCTGACAATATGGTTTTGCAACAGCAGTCTGACGCTCCTATATGGGGAAAATCAGACCCTAACACTGTTATTTACATCACATCTAGTTGGGATGGCATTCGTCATGTTACAACTGCTGACGAACAGGGTAAGTGGAAAATTAAGATTAAAACACCCGTTGCAGGAGGCCCTTATACCATCAAAATAAACGATCAAACAATAAACAATATATTGATTGGTGAGGTTTGGCTATGTTCTGGACAGTCTAACATGCAAATGGCTCTTAGTCAATCTGAAAAGGGTGAGGATGAAGCTGCAATTGCAGATTTACCTAATATAAGATTGTTTTATGTGGCTAGAGAGTTGGCCGATCAGCCTAAAGATGACTGCTATGGAAAATGGGAACAATGTTCTCCTGAATCAGCCAAAACATTTAGTGCAGTAGCCTATTATTTTGGAAAAAAATTGAACAAAGAATTAGATGTTCCTATTGGATTAATCCATACAAGTTGGGGAGGATCAACCGCAGAAGCTTGGGTAAGAGAGGATATACTGAAATCCGAAAGTGATTATGGCTGTTATTATGAAAAAGAAAAAGGAAAAGAGATTAAGGCCAAGCCAGGAGAACTTCCCATTACGCAACATAGTCCGTCTAAACTATACAACGCCATGATTCATCCGCTCATTTCCTATAGAATTAAAGGTGTCATTTGGTATCAAGGGGAGTCGAATGTTAATTTTTGCCCGGAAGATGCCATTAGATATGAAAAACTGTTTCCTACCTTAATAAAAAACTGGAGAGATGATTGGGGACAAGGTGATTTTCCTTTCTACTACGCACAAATAGCTCCATATGAATATGGTGTCACAAAAGTCGCGGCAATGCTTAGAGATGCTCAGCGTAAATCATTGAAGGTGAACAATACAGGTATGGCTGTAACTATGGACATAGGTAATCCTGGTGATATTCATCCAAAAAACAAAAAGGATGTTGGTGACAGATTGGCTTTGTGGGCTTTAGCAAAAACCTATGAAAAGACTTCTATAGCATATTCTGGCCCGTTATACAAATCTATTAAAGTGAAAGGAAATAAGGCTCTTGTTAGTTTCGATTATGTAGGGGGAGGTTTGATGGCGAAGAATGGACCATTGACTCATTTTGAAATCGCAGGAGAAGATAAACAGTTTTATCCTGCAATTGCCGAAATAGCTAAAGATTTGATTGTAGTTAAGTCGGAAAAAGTGAATAATCCTGTAGCTGTACGATATGCTTTTAACAATTCCGATGAACCAAATCTGTATAATAAAGAAGGTTTGCCGGCTTCTTCTTTTAGAACGGATGATTGGAAAATAGACCAAATCAATAAATCTGAAACAAAGAAGTAAATAAAAAATAGAAAAATAGAAAGTTGAAAAAAAATTAGGTAGTAAGGTAGAAAAAAAATAAGGAAGTAAACTAGATATTACCAAATAAGTAATTAGAAATTGGAATCGCCCAATAAGAAAAGTACAAGATCTAACTAATCCAAT
>Ga0214162_1000313_pt1 | contig 11594 bp, 11 predicted proteins | sample LakMenepilimnion_3_FD_153000 | JGI IMG/M metagenome (GOLD analysis project Ga0214162, IMG submission 153000) | Freshwater microbial communities from Lake Mendota, WI - Practice 20APR2010 epilimnion v5 | ecosystem: Environmental > Aquatic > Freshwater > Lake > Epilimnion/Euphotic zone | place...
GTCACACCAACAGACTGGATGGCAGCTCGCTGGATCCGTCTTGGTTACACACAAAAGTTTGATACAGCAAATATTCCAAACAAGTCAAACATTCTTGATTCACTTGCATCACCTTCATTTGATCCAAACCGTGAACAATCACTGACATGGCAAGGCATCATGGCTGGCTTTGGTTGGAACACTGAAAAGAATCCAAATGGAATTAACACACTTGACGAGCTATTTGCACCACAGAACAAGGGAAAGATTGTTGTTCTCTCTGAAATGCGCGACACAATCGGCATTATTTTGTTGGCACAAGGCGTAAACCTTCAGACAGTTACAGAAGATCAATTCATGAACGCTGTTGATTACATGGCTAAGCAAATCAAGGATGGCTGGATTCGTGGCGTAAAGGGTAATGAATATGCCGAAGATCTGACTTCAGGAGATGCGACAGCAGTTATTGGCTGGTCTGGCGACATGTTTATCTTGAAGGCTGAAAATGAAGGAAAGTTTGACTTTGCTATTCCAGAGTCAGGCGGAACTATCTCAGGTGATAACTTGATGATTCCTTCAACAGCTTCTGCGGAAGGTAAGGCAAATGCTGAGAAGTTGATCAACTTCTACTACGACCCAGCAATTGCAGCTGAAGTTGCTGCATACGTTAACTATGTGTGTCCTGTTAAGGGTGCACAAGCTGAGATGGAAAAAATTGCTCCAGAACTGGCAAGCAGCCCATTCATCTTCCCAGATGATGCCATGTCAAAAAGACTCAATGTCTTCCGCTCACTAACACCAGCAGAAGAAACTTCTTGGACCGAAGCATTCCAGAAGGCCGCCGGCAACTAGTGACTGACGTTTCATCTGCAACGCACGGAGATTTACGCCTAACTCGTATATCAAAGTCGTACGGAGATTTCACTGCAGTTAATGACTTGTCATTAACAATTCCTGAAGGCTCATTCTTTGCATTACTTGGGCCTTCAGGATGCGGCAAGACGACAACGTTGCGAATGATCGCAGGGTTGGAAGAACCTACTGTTGGCAGTATCCATTTAGGTGAAACTGATATTACGACTAAGCGTCCGTATCAGCGTCCCATAAATACTGTCTTCCAAAATTATGCATTGTTTCCACATTTAACTATTTTTGAAAACATTGCATTTGGGTTGCGCCGTCGTGGAATTAAAGATGTCTCTGCAGATGTAAACAAAGTCCTTGAGTTGGTCGAGTTGCCTCACCTTGCACAGCGAAAGCCAACTCAATTATCTGGTGGACAACAACAGCGCATTGCTTTAGCTCGCGCAATTGTTAACCGCCCAGCACTGCTTTTGCTCGATGAACCGTTGGGTGCACTCGACCTCAAACTACGTCGTCAGATGCAGATTGAACTCAAGTGGATTCAGCGCGAAGTGGGCCTAACTTTCGTTCACGTTACACACGACCAGGAAGAAGCCATGACTATGGCTGACACCATCGCGGTTATGAACGAGGGTGAAATTGAGCAGATGGGTTCTCCGGCAGATCTGTATGACAACCCAGAAACTGCTTTTGTAGCAAACTTTTTGGGCCAATCAAACCTGATTAAGGGGCGTATAGAAGGCACAGACGGGGATAACTTAGTTGTTGATCTCTTCGGACAGAAAATTTCAATGCCAAAGAACCGTAGCCATGCTGTTGATAATTCTATTTACGCTGGTATTCGTCCCGAAAAATTCCGTATTTCATTGGTTGGAACACCTACTCGTGGAAACATTTTGACGGGCGGACGCATTGAAGATGTTTCCTACATTGGTGTTTCCACTCAGTACCAGGTAACAATGCCTTGGGGACAAGAGGTAATGGTCTTTGAGCAAAATGATGATGGTGTTCCACCATTTCATAAGGGCGATGAGGTTGTAATTTCTTGGGAGCCTAACTTCACTTTTGCTCTGCGCGGCGATGAAGATGTCGAAGCTGGACTTGAAGTTAACCCTGAGGAACTAGACGAAGAATGAGCAACGCCTTGTCTAAGGTGAAGTTGCCTTACCTTTTGTTGTTGCCTGGTTTTTTGTTCCTTTTTACTTTCTTTATCTTGCCAATTATTAACCTGGCTCAAACCTCAACCCAGACACCTATTGTTGGGGGAGATACAGGTCAGTATCAACAAACTCTTGCGTTTTCAAATTACATAACTGCTTTTACAGAAAACAAAGAACAGTTTGGACGTTCCTTCATTTATGCGTTGTGCGCAACAATTTTGGCATTAGCGATTGCCTATCCATTGGCCTATGCGATCGCATTTAAAGCTGGAAGATTAAAGAATTTTCTTCTTGTTCTAGTTGTTGCACCATTCTTTGTATCTTTCTTACTTCGTACTATCGCCTGGAAGCAGATATTGGGTGAAGAAGGATTTGTCGTACCAACACTTCGAAGTATTGGAATAATTAGCGAGAGCACCACTCTGACCTCGACATCTTTTGCTGTGGTAATGGGCATGACCTATAACTTCTTGCCCTTTATGACATTACCTCTCTATGCCTCCTTAGAGCGCATAGATCCACGCACAATGGAAGCATCAGGTGACCTTTACGCAAACGGAATTACCACTTTCCGCAAAGTCACTTTGCCATTATCTATGCCAGGCGTGGTTGCGGGAACCTTGTTGACCTTTATCCCAGCAGCTGGTGACTACGTCAACGCTGCTATTTTGGGAAGCCCGAACACCAAAATGATTGGTAATGTAATTGAATCCCGGTATTTCAAGATCGTTGATTATCCAACTGCTGCAGCGCTTTCATTTACTTTAATGGCCGCAATCTTGATACTTGTAACTGTCTATATTCGAAAAGCAGGAACGGAGGAGTTGGTATGACAAAGCAAAAAGATGCGACCATTCCTACAATTCCCTTCGAAGCACGCCTGTCACGCTGGTTCGGGCGAAACCTAATCCGCATTTATGCCGTTTTTGGATTCACCTACCTCTTCATTCCAGTTCTATACACTTTTGTTTTTTCATTTAACGATTCCGGTAAGTCCAACTTAGTCTGGAAGGGCTTCACCCTAGACAACTGGAAGAACCCGTGTGGTGCTCCTGAGGTATGTACGGCACTTGGTAACTCCATCAAAATTGGATTGTTAGCAACAATTTTCTCAACCATATTGGGAACCATGATCGCCTTTGCTATCGGACGTTATGCATTCAAGGGGCGCTCATCTTCTAACTTATTGATTTTCTTACCAATGGCTACACCTGAAATTGTTTTAGGTGCTTCGCTTCTTTCTTTGTTCTTGGTATTTCATATCAATCCTGGTTTCTGGCCAACTGTTATCGCGCACGTGATGTTTTGTATTTCATTTGTTGTGGTTACCGTTAAGGCACGTATTGCTTCACTAGACCCACGTTTAGAGCAAGCCGCCATGGATCTCTATGCCAATGAGTTCGCAACATTCCGCCGAGTGACTTTGCCGTTAGTGGCACCTGGTATTGCAGGTGCTGCACTTCTTGCATTTAGCTTGTCATTTGATGACTTCATCATTACAAACTTTAACTCAGGAACCTTGAAAACTTTCCCGGAGTTTGTCTATACATCTGCAGCACGTGGTATTCCGGCGCAAGCAAATGTGATTGGTTCAGCTATGTTCATTTTGGCACTGCTTATTGTGATCGCAGGGCAGTTCGTTGGCCGCAGAGTAAAGGTTTCAAAGTGACCAATCACGGGAATATGTATGGCCCAAACTTTACCTTTCTGGGGATTCCAGAATGTGATTTAGATGATCCAGCTAGCTATAAGGGCGCTGATGTAATAATTGTTGGTGCACCCATAGACAGCGGAACATCTCATAGATCTGGTGCAAAATTTGGACCACAAGCAATTCGTGGGGGAGATTATCTTCCACATGATGGTTCCAGGCCCCACTTAGCGCTGCGCACCGATGGATTAAAGGATCTGAAAGTCCTAGATGCTGGTGATTTGTTGATGCCAGGTGGAGATCTAGTTGCATCACTTGCGGTGTTGCGCGAAGCAACAGAAAAGATTTCTCGAGCAGGAATTATTCCAGTTGTGCTTGGGGGAGATCACTCGATTGCATCGGCAGATGTTGCAGGAATTGCAAACCATTTAGGCCATGGAAAAGTTTCTATGATTCACTTTGATGCTCATGCCGATACCGGAGAAGATCAATTTGGAGCATTAGTCGGTCACGGAACACCTATGCGTAATCTGATTAACAATGGTTATGTTCGTGGAGATCGTTTCTTGCAACTTGGATTGCGCGGATATTGGCCTGAGGATGCAACTCTAAATTGGATGCGCGATCAAGGCATGCGCTCTTATGAAATGACGGAAATTCACCACCGTGGATTAACAGCGGTGTTAGATGAATCATTTGCAACATTAGTTGACGGCTGCGATGGTGTTTTTCTATCCGTAGATATTGATGTTGTTGACCCAGGTATGGCACCAGGGACTGGAACTCCAGAACCTGGTGGAATGACAAGTCGTGAATTACTCGAAGCGGTCCGACGAATTTGTTTAGAGCTTCCTATAGTTGGCATTGATGTTGTTGAAGTTGCTCCACCATTTGATACGGCAGATATCACCGCCATTTTGGCCAATCGAGTCGTTCTTGAAGCGCTTAGCGCAATCGCAAAACGACGTTCTGGTGGCACTTATTCGCCTACTCAGAACCTTCTCGATCGATAACCACCTATTTCTCAAGATGTCAGCGGTATTGTGCATACTTTGGTGCAACTTCTAAGGGTTAGGTAATTAATGGAAATTCTAGGTATCGCAGCTTTTATCGTCGCACTCCTCTTTTCAGTTATGGTCCATGAGTTTGGGCATTACATAACTGCGCGTCGATTTGGCATGCGAGTTTCTGAATTTTTCCTAGGTTTTGGCAAACGCCTTTGGTCATTTACTAAAGGTGAGACTGAGTTTGGAATCAAGGCCATTCCTGCAGGCGGTTATTGCAAAATCGAAGGTATGGCACCGGGTGATCAAATGCCTGCAGGTGAAGAGGATCGCGCCTTTTATAAGGCATCTTCTGGGAAGAAGTTAATTGTTCTTGGAGCTGGATCTTTTCTGCACTTTGTACTTGGCTACCTTTTATTATTTGTGTTATTTGCAGGCGTTGGAACAACACAAGTTTTACCTGTTATTGGTGAAGTAGTTCCTAACTCTGCTGCACAGGCCGCCGGCATTCAAGTCGGCGATGAAGTGGTTTCAATTAATGGAGTTAGGGTCTCAGTTTGGATCGAAGATGTTGAAAAGATTCGTAATTCTGAAGGCAAAGAGTTAAAACTTGGATTAATCCGAGATGGTCAAGAAATAACAGTAACCGCTACAGCTCGCTTGACTGATGTGGAAGGAACAAAGCGATATTTGCTCGGGATAGTAAATACCGTGGGAGTCAAGCGCACTGGGGTAATGGAATCGACCACTAAAGCCTTTACTCTGTCAAAGAGTTTTGTTACCGAAAGCGTAAAGTCTTTAATTCAATTGCCATCAAAGATTCCTGCATTGTGGGGCCAAACAGTCCGTGGTGAAGAGCGTGATGCGAACGGACTTGTTGGAGTAGTCGGTGTCGCACGAGTATCTGGCGAAGCGGTTGGAAGCTCTGCGTTGAACGGTTCTGAGCGGTTAGCAACCTTCTTATTGATTGTGGCAAGCCTTAATATCTTCGTGGGTATTTTCAATCTCTTGCCGATTTTGCCACTAGATGGCGGTCATATGGCTGTTGCTATCGCTGATGAAATTCGTGCATTTTATGCTCGCTTGCGCGGACGGGCACGTCCTCCTGCTATCGATGTGACGGTGCTAACCCCAGTAACGTTGGTGGTTTTTGTGATTCTTGCCTGTTTAACATTGCTACTTTTGGTTGCAGATGTCATTAATCCAGTGACCTTTAACCTTTAATTCGGCGGTTTTCCCTTGCGTAGTGCAGAATAAAGCCATGGTTGATCTCGGAATTCCAAGCGCACCACCGCCAACACTGCACCCTCGTCGCAAAACGCGTCAGCTCAAGGTTGGCTCAGTTGGTGTGGGAAGTGATTCACCGGTTTCAGTTCAATCGATGTGCACAACACTTACCGCTGATGTGAATGCCACATTGCAGCAAATTGCAGAGTTAACAGCATCAGGATGTCAGATTGTTCGCGTTGCAGTTCCAAGTCAAGATGATGCAGATGCGCTTGCTCAGATTGCGAAGAAATCACAGATTCCAGTGATTGCAGATATTCACTTCCAGCCTAAATATATCTTCGCTGCAATTGATGCAGGATGTGCTGCGGTCCGAGTTAATCCTGGAAACATTAAGCAGTTTGATGACAAAGTAAAAGAGGTAGCAAAGGCAGCAGGAGATGCTGGTATTCCAATTCGAATTGGAGTTAACGCTGGTTCACTGGATCCACGCTTGCTAGCTAAGTATGGAAAAGCCACACCAGAAGCTTTGGCCGAATCTGCTCTTTGGGAAGCATCCCTATTTGAAGAGCATGGTTTTTCAGATATTAAAATTTCTGTCAAGCATCATGATCCAGTAACAATGGTGAATGCTTATCGAATTCTTGCGGCAAAGTGCGATTATCCATTACACCTAGGTGTTACCGAGGCTGGCCCAATTTTCCAGGGAACAATTAAGTCTGCAACAGCATTTGGAATTTTGTTAGCAGAAGGTATTGGCGACACAATTCGCGTCTCTTTGTCAGCACCTCCTGTTGAAGAGGTGAAGGTTGGCATTTCAATTCTTGAATCTTTGAACTTGCGTCAACGTAAGCTTGAAATCGTTTCATGCCCTTCTTGTGGCCGTGCACAAGTTGATGTCTACACACTGGCGGAAAAGGTTCAGGCTGGTTTACAAGGTATGACTGTTCCATTGCGTGTGGCAGTTATGGGTTGTGTAGTTAATGGCCCAGGAGAAGCACGCGAAGCAGATCTTGGTGTTGCTTCAGGGAATGGTAAAGGTCAGATATTTGTAAAGGGTCAGGTAATCAAAACTGTGCCAGAAGCGCAAATTGTTGAAACCCTTATCGAAGAAGCGATGCGCTTAGCAGAAGAAATGGAAGCCGCCGGAGTTGCTTCAGGGCAACCTTCAGTTGATGTTCGATAAGGTTTACCCATGTTGAAAATGTCTACGCTATTTTTGCGTACTCTTCGCGATGATCCAGCAGATGCTGAGGTTGCTAGCCACAAGCTGCTTGTTCGTGCTGGATATGTGCGCCGCATCGCAGCAGGTATTTACTCATGGTTGCCTCTTGGAGTGATTACGCTGCGAAATGTTGAGCGTGTGATTCGCGAGGAAATGGATAAGGCTGGTTTTCAAGAGGTTAATTTTCCTGCACTTCTCCCACGTGAAGCATATGAAACAACTAATCGCTGGGAAGAGTACGGTCCAGCGCTGTTTAGATTGCAAGATCGTAAAGGTGGGGACTACCTATTGGGCCCAACCCACGAAGAGATGTTTACCTTGATGGTCAAAGGTGAGTATTCATCCTATAAAGATTTGCCACTTAGCATTTATCAGATTCAAACAAAATTTCGCGATGAAGCACGGCCACGCAGCGGAATTATTCGTGGCCGCGAATTTGTAATGAAGGATTCATACTCATTTGATATTGATGATGCAGGTCTTGAGGTTTCATACCAAAGCCATCGCCATGCGTATGTGAAGACTTTTGATCGACTTGGCATGAAGTACAACATTGTTAAAGCGGTATCAGGTGCGATGGGTGGATCTAAATCAGAAGAGTTTTTGGCTCCTTGCCCAACAGGTGAAGACACATATGTTTTGTGCCCAAGTTGTGGATTTGCAGCAAATGTTGAAGCCATGGTTACAAAGGTTCAGGCACAGGATTATTCCAACACTCCAGCACTAGAAGATTTTGACTCACCCAACACACCAACTATTGACTCCTTAGTTGAGCTACTTAATGCAAAGTTCGGTGGTGGGTTCACTGGAGCGCACACATTGAAAAACGTAATGTTGATGGCAGATAACAAAGCGGTGTCAGTGTTAGTTCCTGGAGATCGAGAAGTTGATCTCAAGCGTTTTCAAGAAAATCTCGGTGGAGTTCATGAACTGAGAGTTTTTGAGGATGCAGATTTTGCAAAATTCCCTGACTTAGTTAAGGGTTACATCGGACCACAAGATGCAAAGAAGTCAGGCATCACTGTTTATGCCGATCCACGTATTGCACCTGGAACTTCTTGGGTAACTGGTGCGAATAAAAAGGATCGTCATGCAAGAAATGTTGTTAATGGTCGTGACTTCACACCAGATGCCTATGTTGAAGCGGCAGAAGTTCGTGCAGGAGATGCTTGTCCAGAGTGTGAAACACCAATAGTTATTGATCGAGCCATCGAAATTGGGCACATCTTCCAACTTGGTCGTAAATACGCAGAGGCACTCAGCCTGACAGTTCTTGATCAGAACGGTAAGTCGCAAGTTGTGACTATGGGTTCATATGGAATTGGTGTCACACGAGCTGTTGCTGCGATTGCAGAGCAAACCCATGATGAAATTGGGCTTAATTGGCCAGCAGAGTTGGCTCCAGCCAAGGTGCACATTGTTGCCGCCGGTAAAGATGATTTGCTATTTGAAACAGCGCTCAAGTTAGGAACTGACCTCGAGGATCAAGGTATTTCGGTCATGCTAGATGATCGACGTGATGCAAGCCCAGGTGTGAAGTTTAAGGATGCTGAGTTGATTGGCAATCCAATAATTGTTGTTGTTGGTAAGGCTTTAGCTGAAGGAAATGTTGAAGTTCGAGTTCGCAAGAGCGGTGAGAAGCAAGAGGTCGCACTTGTTGATGCGGTTTCATCGATCGCAGAACTTCTTAAGTAATCGTGTTTCACGATTTAACGATTGCGACAGCGTTATTTCTTTTGGCAGCATCTTTCTTTGCCGGCTTTATTGATTCAATTGCAGGTGGCGGGGGATTAATCCAACTTCCAGCTTTGCTGATCGGTTTACCTAAATCTGAAACCGCTGAAGTGCTTGGAACCAATAAGTTGTCATCTATATTTGGAACAAGTACAGCTGCAGTGTTGTATCGAAAGCAGATCAAGCCTGACCCAAAGGTTTTGCTTGCGATGGGGGTACCGGCCTTGCTTGGTTCTGCTGGGGGAGCGATGCTTGCCTCAAAGATACCCACAAGCAGTATGCGTCCCATGGTTTTGGTTCTATTAATAGTCGTTGCTATCTATACCTGGTTTAAGCCAGACCTTGGAAAGTTTGAAAACTTACGCCATCTTCCACGTCGCAGAGTTCAGATTGCCACTCTTGCAGGAGTCATCATCGGTTTTTACGACGGAATCTTTGGCCCAGGCACTGGCTCTTTCTTGATGTTAATTCTGGTTGCATCGCTGGGTTATGCCTTTATAACTGCATCTGCAATCGCCAAAGTTGTTAATGTCGCGACAAATGTGGGCGCAATATTGGTGTTTGGAATTAATGGCGCAGTGATTTGGCAAATTGGCATAATCATGGGAGTGGCAAATATTTCCGGTGCGATAATTGGTGCTCGTTTGGCCATCAAAGGTGGCTCCACTTTGGTGCGTAAAGTGTTCTTGTTGGTAACGGTGGCGTTGATCGTGAAGGTAGGAATTGCAACCTTCTAATTGTTCACGTTACAATTAGGGCACAACTTAATAGAAAGAAGATATTCATGGCCCTTAAAGATTCAATTGCCGATGCAATCCGACCTGCTGTAGAAAACGCGGGATTCTTTCTAGAAGATGTCTTTACTAGCAATCCTGGTAACCATCGCATCGTTACCTGCATGATTGACGGAGTCGCACCCCTTAGCCTGGATGAAGTCACAGTTGTGAGCCGTGAAATTTCGGCAATTCTGGATGAATCACCATTGCTTACTGAGGCCTTTACTTTGGAAGTGACTTCACCTGGCATCGAGCGTCCGCTCACTTTGCCTCGTCATTGGACTAAGAATCTGACCAGAATCATAAAGATAACCCTTAATGATGATTCAGAAGTATCAGGTCGCTTAACAGAGTTTGATGAAGTCAGAGCGATTTTGATTGAAAACATTAAAGGTCGAATGAAGACTCATGAAGTTACCTTTGCAGATGTAAAGCGCGCACATGTTGAGGTCGAGTTCAATCGTAAGGATGAGATCTAATGCATGTGGAGATGTCGGCGCTAGCTGCCCTTACAACTGAAAAAGACATACATCTTGAAGATCTTATTTATGCGATCGAAGTTGCTGTCCTTGGTGCTTACAATCAAACCGATACGGCTAAGCGTCATGCCAGAGCGCATCTAGATCGAGAAACAGGTGAGATTTCGATTCTCATTCCTATCTTTGGTGAGGATGGAACGCGGACTGGTGAGGAAGTTGATTCACCTGATGGATTTTCGCGCGTAGCTACATCGACTGCTCGTCAGATCATTAAGTTAAAGATGCGCGAAACAAATGATGCTGAAATCGTTGGCGAGTTCACCGCATCGGTGGGTGATGTGATTTCTGGTGTTGTGCAACAGGGTCGTGATCCAAAAATGATTAACGTCAACCTTGGTCGCGTTGAGGGTCGAATTCCCCCACAAGAGCAGGTGCCAGGTGAGGTTTATAACCATGGTGATCGAATTAAGTGCTTTGTTGTTGAGGTTAAGCAGGGCTTGAAGGGTCCTGAAATTATGTTGTCTCGTTCTCACCCAGCACTTGTGAAACAACTATTTGCATTTGAAGTTCCAGAAATTAATGACCGTATTGTTGAAATCATGGCAGTTGCGCGCGAAGCAGGACATCGCACAAAAGTTGCAGTTAAAACACATCGAGCAGGAGTGAGCCCTAAAGGATCGTTGATTGGACCTATGGGTTCACGTGCACGTGCGGTCATGGATGAGTTACATGGTGAAAAAATTGACATTGTGGATTGGTCAGAAGACCCAGCAGAGTTTGTTGCTGCAGCGCTTGCTCCTGCAAAGGTCAGTTCAGTTGAAATCACTGATCTTGCAACACGCAGTGCAAAGGTGATCGTTCCGGATTACCAGCTTTCCCTGGCCATCGGAAAAGATGGACAAAATGCTCGTTTGGCTGCACGTTTGACGGGCTGGCGCATTGATATTCACCCCGACACAGTTGTGCCCGCTGCCACAGACGCAGCATTATGAGAAGAGGGCTCTAGTTGGATACCATGAGCCAGTTGGATTCAGATTTTCCCGTACGTAGCTGTATTGGCTGCCGAAAGAAAGCGAACCCAGCAGCATTGATTCGAGTGGTTTTGATTGATGGGAAAGTAATCCCAGATATCAAAGGCGGTGCTCCAGGTCGGGGCGCTTGGCTTCACAAGAAATGTGCAGAAGGTGCGATAAGTCGAGGTGCGTTTCGTTTTGCTTTTCAGCATGATGGGGCGATCGATGTATCGGAACTTCTGAAGTTTCTTAATGGCTAATTCAGATTGATAACAAACAACGAATGGATATGAAAGATATGAAACTCAAATGAGCTCGTTAGAACTATGAGGTCGTTCAACTAAGGCTTGCATTTGAGAAAATGCGGGCCAAGACAGGAGAAATGTGTCAAAGGTCCGCGTACATGAGTTGGCAAAACAACTCGGTATGGAGAGCAAGGTTGTACTTGCAAAACTCCAAGAAATGGGCGAGTTTGTTCGCTC
>Ga0214162_1000315_pt1 | contig 11576 bp, 9 predicted proteins | sample LakMenepilimnion_3_FD_153000 | JGI IMG/M metagenome (GOLD analysis project Ga0214162, IMG submission 153000) | Freshwater microbial communities from Lake Mendota, WI - Practice 20APR2010 epilimnion v5 | ecosystem: Environmental > Aquatic > Freshwater > Lake > Epilimnion/Euphotic zone | place...
ATTGTGCAAGTTGTGCCCGATGGAACGGTGCATGACTTTCCACCAGGAGTAGCTGTTGCCGTATAAGCAGTAATGGCAGAACCATTTGCGGCAGGCACCTCTTCCCACGTGACAACAGAACTTTTGTTGGCGACTTTTGCTGTGACGATACTTGGTGCACATGGCACTGTTGCAGGTGCTTCAACCGCCAACAATCGGTTCGGTGTTTTTACAAGTGCAGTGCGCGATGTGTCTGTTATCGATGACTTGTAATACGTAATGGCGTTGCATGTTGCGTTGGTCTTGAGCCAATTCCATGCATCTGTAGGAGTAGTCGCAGTGACCGTCGCTGATTGCAAGAATCTGGCAACTGCCCCAGTGACATGCGGCGCAGCCATAGATGTTCCTGTCTCGCCTACGTATGTATTCGTGCTTGACAAATACTTGGGCCACGCTGAAACAATGGATTGACCAGGCGCAAAAATATCAACGCATTCACCGAAATTGCTAAACGAAGGCTCACCGTCATTTGACATTGATGCACCTACCGAGATGGTGCCCTGAGTACCTGCAGGTGTAATGCCACATGCCGAACCACCATCATTGCCCGATGCTGCAACAACCACTATTCCTTCAGCAAGAAGGCTCTTGATGGCTGTATCAATACTGGTTGCAGTGCTTTCAAAACCAATGCTCATGTTCACTACTGCTTTTTCGCCCGCTTGGTGATCAGCCAGAATCCAATTGAGCCCGCTTAACACCATGGTTGTAGTGCCGGCGCCACAAGAATCGAGCACTCGCACCGGCACAATTGTCACGCCCTTGGCAACACCAGTTGAGAGTCCTCCGATTACACCAGCTACGTGCGTGCCATGACCATCATTATCAACTCTGCCGACATCGCCATCTTCGCGCGTTCCATCAACTGTTGATGGAACGAACTGATTAACTCGCGAGTCGTATGCACACGGCGCAATGCCATTTGCTGGATTCGTGTTGTAATCGGAAAGCGCACGGTTATAGCTAGCAAGTGCCGCACCAGTCGGGTCAGATGTTCGAGAGCGGTAGCTCCACCCGGGCAACACACGACTTTGAAATTCTGCAGTATGCGCTGCGTTGACTCCGGAGTCAACAACGTACGCCTTTACACCTGCACCATCTGTTGTGTAGGTGAACGAATTGTCGCGGCCGGTACGTGAATCAATTCGGTCGAGCCCCCACGGCATCACATCATTCGGAGACATAAAACCAGATGGCCCAGTTGTTTGTGTGCCAATAGCACGAGCAATCATTTCTGGTTCTGGTGCACTACTTGATGCTTGAACAGTTGTCGGCACGGCAAGTGTCATCACCGTAGAGAACAGCAATGTCAGTGCTGCCGAAAGACGACGCATCAGACGTGAACGCCTTGCATTGCGGCTGCATTGACGGTGTTTTCCATGAGGCACGCTACTGTCATAATGCCAGTGCCACCAGGCATAGGTGTAAGTGCGCCAGCGATTCCGGTGACTGATGCTGCGTCTACATCTCCGACAATTCCGGCTTCTGTTCGCGAAATACCAACGTCAATAACTGTTGCACCAGGTGCAGTGTGTTCCGCAGTAATTGAACGTGCAACACCAGTTGCTGAAATAACAATGTCTGCTGTTTGGCAAATTGTTGCAAGGTTCTCAGTGCGTGAATGCGCCAACGTAACAGTGGCGTCAATACCTTTGCGCGCCAACAACACTGACAACGGAAGCCCAACAAGCGTTGAGCGGCCAATTACGACTGCGTGTTTGCCACTTGTCGCGATTCCGTAATGCTGCAGCAAACGCAAGACACCCAGCGGAGTGCAACTGACATGGCCTGGGACATCGCGTACGAGTCGTCCTAACGATTGTTCCGTGAGACCATCAACATCTTTATCTGCCGGGATAAGACGCAGAACTGCATCAGTATCAAGATGCGAAGGAAGTGGCAGTTGCACCAGAATGCCGTGCACCTGCGAGTCGTTTGCCAAGCGCGATACTGCGGCTTCCAGTTCCCCTTGCGATGCAGTAGCTGGCAGCTCCACTTGCACTGATTCGATTCCGATTGATTGCGCAGTGGTGTGCTTGCTGGCTACATATTTGCGGCTGGGGGCATCGTCTCCCACCAGAACAGTGGCAAGCGCAATGTGAGGTGAACCAGCCTTTTGAATTCGCTGTGAAAGCCCGGCAAGAATCGCATCGCGCGCTGGGGCGCCCGCCATAACAACGGTAGAAATTGGGGCGCCAGACATGACTCTTATCGTACTTGCGCCCCTCTCAGAGCGAGTTCAGAGTTACCTAAGAATTACTTAATCCTTGTCAGTTCCAGGTGACGACGGCAGCAGAACGAGGGCAATAACAGACCCAACAAGAGCAACCGCCGAGGCAACTACACACGCAGTTCTGAACCCATGGATAAAGGAATCACTGACTGCTTCTTGGACTTGCCCTTGAATCGCAGCAGGCGATCTACCCGCCACTTGATACGCGGCCCCAACAGACTTTTGAGCAATCTCATAGACGCCAGCTGGAAGATTCTGAACAAGGTTCGGAATACCAGCAAAAGTACTTGCAAGTTTTGGCGTGTACAGACTGACGAACACTGAACCAACGATTGCAACACCTAATGTCCCACCGACTTCACGACCAACATCGTTGATGGCTGAGCCAACACCGGCTTTATCACGATTCAGCGTTCCCATAATTGCATCGGTACTTGGTGATGTCACCAGTGAAAGGCCATTAGCCATGAAGACCATGCCGATGATTATGTGACCCCAGTATGAAGAGTGCTGATCCATTCGACTTGCAATTGCGAGGCCAATTGCCATGTTCAATAGCCCCATTGCAACAATGCGCTTTGTACCAAACCGTAAGGCAGCACGTGCCGCAAACGGCGCAGTAACACCAGCACCAATCGCAAATGGGATGGTGTGAATGCCTGACTTCAACGTGTCATAGCCCAACACAAATTGGAAATACTGAGTTACTAAGAATGTGAAACCGAAGAGGCAGAAGAATGCTACGAAGATGCTTCCTGCAGCAGCGCTAAGGCGGGGGTTAGAGAAAACACGCACGTCAAGTAAAGGTTCTTTGTTACGCATTTCAGCTGAAATAAAGGCTGCAAAGGCAATAACCGCAATCACGAAACCAGCATTTGATTTGAATGAACCCCAACCCCAGACGGGTGATTCAATCACAGTGAAAACAAGCATTCCCACAGCAATGATCGACAACATGAAACCAGGAATGTCAATGCGATGCGGATTCTCATCACGCGATTTCGGAATAAGGAATTTTCCTGCGACTAAAGCGATGGCAACGATAGGAATATTGACCAAAAATACTGAGCCCCACCAGTAATGCTGCAACAGCGCGCCGCCGACGATGGGACCGAACGCCACTGCCATACCTGACACTGCAGACCACAAGCCAATAGCTTTTGCGCGCTCTATCGGGTCAACAAAAACGTTTGTGAGGATGGCAAGAGTCGCGGGGAAAACAAGAGCCGCACCAACGCCCATGGCGCCGCGCCAAAAAATCAGTTGATTGCTAGTGGTTGCGAATGCTGCAAACGTGCTGCAGATCACAAACAACACCAGACCAATTTGCAACGCACCTTTGCGACCGAAGCGATCACCGAGGCCACCACCGGCAAGAAGTAAACCTGCAAAAACCAATGGGTACGAATCAACTATCCATTGCAAGGAAGTTGTGGTCGCATTCAATTCGCTTTGCAAAGTGGGTAGAGCCACGTTCACGATGAGGTTGTCGACGACAACGAGGAACACACTGATGGCAAGTACTCCGAGCACCCACCAACGACGGTCATAAGTTTTCTGATCAATAGTCACTTGACAGTGTCTAGTCGTTGTACTTGACACTGTCAAGTTGTACTGTGAGGGCATGGTTCCCGCCCCATCCGAACAACATGGCGATGTTCGTCGTCTCGTGCTCGACGCCGCCATTGCCATCATTGAATTGGACGGCGCTGAATCACTTTCGATGCGAGAAGTAGCACGACGCGCCGGGGTAAGCCACCAGGCGCCGTACCACTACTTCGGTGATCGCAGTGGAATTTTGGCGGCGATTTCTGAAGAAGGTTTTACCGCATTGGCACAAGCATTTCGAGATGTGCATGAGACCGAAATGCCGGCAGCTAAGGCTGGTTTCATTGCCTATTTGAACTTTGCACGCGAACATGTTGGACATTTCCGTGTGATGTTTCGAAATGACATTTGCGGAGTCTCTACTCATGCATCAACGCAGACCGCGGCGGATTATGCATTCGAAGAATTGCGACTAATGGTCTCGCGCATCACGGGCCCGGAAATTGACACAAACAAGGCATTCACCTTTGCCGCCATGTTGTGGTCACTCTCTCATGGCCTTGCCACTTTGGTCATTGACGGACCCCTTCCGAACAAGGTCCCTCCCGGCACAGATCTCGAGAGCCAGATTCAGTCAGTCATAGATCTGTCGTCACACATGGTGGCCCTTGAGGTAGCTGAAATGGGACTTCTCACTCGCTGATAGTAATTCCCGACCAAAGTTGTCGGGTTTTGGAATTTCACCCATATCCTTTGGGTAGACACCTACTTCAAGGAGAACATAATGACTGTCCGTTTAGGCGACACCGCACCCGATTTCACAGCAGAGACCACACAGGGAACTATCAGCTTCCACGAGTGGTTGGGCGACTCATGGGGCGTTCTCTTTAGCCATCCGAAGGACTTCACACCGGTCTGCACAACAGAACTTGGATATGTCGCTCGCATCAAACCAGATTTCGACAAGCGCAACGTAAAGGTAATCGGTCTTTCTGTTGACCCAGTTGACAGCCACGTGAAGTGGGAAGCAGATATTGCTGAGACTCAGGGCACACCAGTGAACTTCCCGATGATCGGTGACGGAGACAAGAAAGTCTCTGATCTGTACGAAATGATTCACCCAAATGCAAGCGACACAATGACCGTTCGTTCAGTATTCATCATTGGGCCAGACAAGAAAATCAAGTTGTCACTCACCTACCCAGCATCAACTGGTCGCAACTTCGACGAAATCCTTCGCGTAATTGACTCGTTGCAATTGACGGCCAAATTCAAAGTAGCAACGCCAGCTAACTGGGTTAATGGCGGCGACGTCATTATTGGTGCTGCAGTTTCTGATGAAGATGCAAAAACCCTGTTCCCACAGGGTTGGAAGACCGTGAAGCCATATCTTCGCGTTCTTGCACAACCTAAGTAAAACTGCCTTAGTAACATGGGGTAATGACCCCCCAGACAACAACAGTCGCTGCTTCCACCACCTCTGCAACAAAGGTGTACGGCTCCGGCGATGACGCCGTGTACGCACTTCGTGATGTTTCAGTTGACTTCTACGAAGGACAATTCACAGCCATCATGGGCCCTAGTGGTTCCGGCAAATCAACACTGATGCATTGCATAGCTGGCCTTGATGAACTGTCATCAGGCTCGGCAATTATTGACGGAACTGACTTGTCCACACTGAAAGATAAGGAACTCACTGAACTTCGTCGCGAAAAGATTGGCTTCGTATTTCAGTCGTTCAACCTTGTGCCCACCTTGACAGCTAATGAGAACATTCGCCTTCCGTTGATGTTGGGAAACAATAAAGGCGATGAAGCGTGGATTCAAAAAGTCATTGACACTGTTCACCTGCAAGATCGTCTTACACATCGTCCAAGCGAGCTATCTGGTGGACAACAACAGCGTGTTGCCGTTGCGCGTGCACTTGCATCGCGGCCGCGCATTATTTTTGCGGATGAACCAACCGGAAACCTTGACTCCATTACTGGTGCCGAAATTCTCACCTTCATGCGCAAAGCTGTTGACGATCTTGGTCAAACAATCGTGATGGTGACACATGACCCTGTTGCTGCCGCTTATGCAGACCGCATCATCTTTTTGGCCGACGGCCACATTGTCAACGAAATGACAGAGCCAACAGCCGATCGCGTTCTTGACCTCATGAAGAGCATCGGACACTAAGTCGTGTTTCGAATTGCACTCAAGGGCATTTTGGGTAGAAAAGCCCGCCTGATACTCACATCACTTGCCGTCATTCTCGGCACTTCCTTCTTGGCGGGTACGTCAGTATTTTCTGACACCTTGAACCGCACATTCGACAACTTGTTTTCTGATGTGTTCAAGAATGTTGATGCCTATGTTCGATCAACACAAGTGATTGACGCCGACTTCGGCCAAGAAGAGCGCCAACGTATTTCTGCAGACCTGGTTTCAATAGTTGAGAAAGTGCCAGGTGTCAGAGACGCTTCTCCTGATATTCAGGCATTCGCGCGCATCATCGGAAAAGATGGCAAGCCAATTGGTTCAGACGGTCAAGGCCCGCCAACATTCGGCAGTATCGGTGAAGAATTTGCAGGTGCCCTATGGAGCACTGCAAAAGGAGACTGGCCGAATGGTCCAACCGAAGTAGTCATTGACGAAGCGTCGGCGAAAGCCGGAAAGTACGAACTTGGTGACACTGTAAAAGTGGTGGCGCAATCTGGCAGCCGTGAATTCACTCTGGTTGGTATTGCTTCATACGGAGATGTTCGTTCCCCAGGTGGCGCCACATTTGCTTTATTCGATTCAGTGACCGCAGCTGAATTTCTCACAAAACCTGGCTTTATTGACGCAATTCTTGTAAGCGGAGACGGATCTGTCTCAGACGAAGAACTGTCAAAAGCAATTCAGGATGCACTGCCAACAACTTCGAAAACAGAAACCCTCACAGGTGCTGAGATAACTCTAGAGACACAAGATCAAATTGGTTCTGCACTCGATTTCTTCGGCATCTTGCTGAGTACTTTTAGTTTCATAGCCCTTGGCGTCGGATGCTTCGTAATTTACAACGTCTTTTCCATCAGCGCCGCACAACGTCAACGTGAGAACGCCTTGTTACGTGCTATCGGTGCTAGCCGTAAACAAATCACCCGTGCAATGTTGATTGAAGCAACCGTGGTTGGCCTTCTTGGTTCCGTTATTGGTCTTGTAGCCGGAATCGGTTTGTCTGCTGGCCTCAGTGCACTCTTACGCACCGTCAATATTGATATTCCAAGTGGCGGACTTGTCTTGTCACAAAACACTGTCACTTCAACCATCATTATTGGCTTGATTGTCACAGTGCTCTCAGCCATCTTGCCTGCACGACGAGCTGGCAAAGTTCCGCCGCTAGCGGCCATGCGTGCAACTGCACTGGAGATTGCTGAACCAGGCCGTAAGCGTCTGTACACGGGCCTGATATCTATTGCACTTGGTCTTGCAATAATTGTCGCCGTTGTCATGGGAGCTAGTAACAACTACCTAGGAATCGGCATCTTGTTCGTATTCATTGGGACAATAGTTTTGGGGCCGATCATTGCTCGACCCGTAGCTATGTTCCTCGGAAGACCTGCTGCTCGCTTCCGCGGCGTTACCGGAGTAATGGCGCGCCAGAACTCTGCCCGCAACCCAAAGCGCACATCACGTACTGCATCTCCAGTACTAATCGGTGTAGCACTGGTTACCGCGGTCACTGCACTTGCAGCATCAATTAAAGGCCAGATTGATGATGTCTTTACTGCTCAATTTAAGGGTGACTACGCAATCAGTACTGATGCCAGAGGATTCGGTGGACTTAGTCCGTCGCTAGCAGTTGATCTGAACAAAATGCCGCAAGTAGAGAAAGCAACTGGCTTCGGATTTCTTACCGTCAAGATTGAAGACAATGGCCAATACCTCACCACAATTACACCAAAAACCATTGAGGGCCTATGGGACATCGGTCTCATTAATGCAACATATTCGGATCTGACGACTTCAGACATCTTTGTTTCAGAAAAGACCGCAAAGAAGAAGAACATTGCACTCGGGTCTGTTCTGCAAACAACCTTTGGTGATGGCTCAACACGTCCACTGAAGGTTGCTGGCTTTTTCGTAAATGATGAGATTGGTAACTACATCGCCAACAGTGCTCTTGTAGAGGGTTCAGCCATCATCATGTTCGATGTCGGTGTCTACATTCAGACAAAGGAAGGCGTAGACAAAGCTGAGGCATTTGCCGCGCTCGATGCGGCCGTGAAGAAATACGGTCAAGGCGAACTGTTGACGAAGCAGGAATACATCAACAAGCAATCTGGGCAAGTGAACCAGCTGCTTGGGCTCATCTACGGCCTACTGATGTTGTCTGTCATCATCTCGATTGTCGGCATCATTATTACCCTGCTTCTCAGCGTGTTTGAACGCCAGCGTGAGCTTGCACTTCTCCGGGCAGTCGGAATGACTCGGTCTCAGGTACGCACCACGGTGCGCTGGGAAAGCGTCATCACGTCACTCCTTGGAGCCGTGCTCGGAATCATTCTTGGTATTGGCCTCGGATGGGTCATCGTCTTTGCACTGAAGGACCAAGGTCTTACTTCGTTCAAACTGCCTGTTGGCCCAACAATCGTCATCATGGTTATGTCGTTCATCGTGGGACTCTTTGCCGCTATCTACCCAGCATGGCGTGCGACCCGCGTCAACATTCTTGACGCACTGAACACGAACTAATCATGAGTTCTGCACCACTAGTCACTGAAGAGATGCTGGCGTTTCTCAGCGAGTACCATCTTGCATCACTCACAACTCTGCGCTCTGACGGTTCTCCACATGTAGTTCCTGTTGGGTTTTCTTATGATGCCGAATTGTATATTGTGCGCGTGATTACATTTCCATCATCTGTGAAATACAAGAATGCATTGCGCGGTGGACGAGCTGTTGTTTCACAAGTAGATGGTGGCAGGTGGCTTAGCCTTGAAGGTACAGTCAGCGGAACAACTGACCCCGTACGTGTTGCTGCTGCAGTAGCGGGCTATGCGGCTCGTTACCGAGATCCAAAAGAACGTGAAGACCGAGTAGCAATTGAAATTGCTGTTGACCGAATTTTAGGTCGCGCCTAAATCTACGAAGCTGGTCGACGGCGAAGAATATCGCTGATGAACTGTGCCCCAGCTGGGTGAGAATCCATGGTGCGTGCAATGGGGTCTGAATCATCTCGCACTGGGTACGGTTCGCAACCCACCTGGCACCCTGGGCACCAGTACAACAATCGTGCTGATTCGCCCATTTTTGTTAAGCGAATCACGTCTCCGCAACGAACACACTTTTGACCATTACGGCCATAGACAGCTAAACCACCCGGCACATCAGGAGTAGTTACTCGCACCGGTGAATACTGATTCGCACGCAATTGCGCAGCTGATGTCAACACAAGATCAAGACATGTTGATTGTGGAACCTCAGATACTTTTGCCCACGGGTGAACGCCACACGCCCACAACACTTCACATCGGTATACATTGCCAACTCCGCCCATTACGCGAGAGTCGAGCATTGCATCAGCAACTGTTGTGTTTGGTTTGTCGTAATGAAAAAGACGCGCAGCACATTCGTGTAAATCTGCTTCGAGGTTTGTTAAGTCCGGGCCACGCCGTCCGGCACGCGGATGACGTGTCTGATCAAACTCACGGTACGTCTCAACAGTGGGGACCCTGAAAGCAACAGCAACCCATTCTTCGGTTTCAATAATGACGCGCGCTAAATGTCGACGTGTGCGCCATTTCTGTCCGCGGTGATACAGGTTCCACTTACCGCGGAAACCCATCTTTGTATGCAGAACAATGCCGTCATCAAAAATGAGCTCAACATATTTTCCGTGACTAGTCACACTTTCAACGGCTGAACCTAATTGTGGAACTGGGCCATCAAGATGAGACGCCTCAAATCGGGAGATAGTTTTCCCCACTAATGCCGTACGCAGCGCTGCGGCTGCTCGATAGTTGGTGTCGCCCTCTGGCACACACCAAATCTAGTTCAGGGAAGTTGACCGACGGAGGCAAGCGCTAAACGAATCAGACGGTCGTGACCGCTTGTCATTTCGCGAATTACTTTGTCGCTCACAGCTTCCTTCGGAGTGAACCACGCAAGGTCGAGAGCTTGCTGGCTTGGCTGGCACTCTCCTGTCACGGGAACCACATACGCCAAGCTGACCGCATGATGCCGTGGATCATAAAACCCTGAGACAGATGGGTCTTGGAAGTACTCAATCACGGTGAATGGTGCTGGCTCTGGCGGAACGCGAGGCAAAGCCAATGGACCAAGGTCTTTCTCGAGGTGGCGCATCAGAGCATCACGGATGCGCTCATTCAACATCACGCGGCCAGACACGACCATGCGGCTGATGCTGCCGTCAGCGGCTTGGCGCAAGAGCATTCCGATATGGGTGACTTCACCATCAGGGTTAACCCGCACTGGCACCGCATCGACATAGATGATGGGAACTTGGTTACGAACCTGTGCGATGTCCTCAGGAGACAGCCATGCGTTCTGAGTATCAGTTTTCTGGTCGCTCACCCATGCGACATTACTATGCCAAATGCATCGTGGCTAGAGACTCAGCCAAGTTTCACCATTCGGTGGACACGTACTTCGTTTCCATAAATGCAAGGAGGCCATCGTGACCACCTTCTCGACCAAGGCCGGACTGTTTCACTCCGCCGAACGGCGCTGCAGGGTCTGACACCAAACCACGATTGAGCCCCACCATTCCTGTTTCCAAAGCGTTAGCAATTCGCATACCACGGCCATGATTCCGTGTGTAGATGTATGACACCAGCCCGTGATCAACAGCGTTATACAAAGGAATTGAATCTTCAATATTTGATACCTCGATGATTGGTGCAACGGGCCCAAAAACTTCTTGTTGCACGATGTAATGGTCCTGCTTAACGCCGGTTAAAACTGTTGCGGCATACCCATGCATTGGTGCTGATGTTGCGGTGCCGCCACAGATTGCTGTTGCGCCGTCAGCAATTGCACGCTCCACAAGTTCGACAACACGCTTTTGTTGAGCTGAACTAACAAGCGGCCCCAGAGTTGTCGTTGCATCCAGTCCGTTACCAAGTACCAACGCCGACATGCGCGCAGTGAACTTTGACGTGAATTCATCAAGCACTGACGACTGCACATAGAACCTATTTGCTGCGGTACACGCTGCTCCGCCGTTACGCATTTTTGCAATCATTGCGCCGTCAACAGCCGCGTCAATATCTGCATCATCACACACAATGAACGGACCATTGCCACCCAGTTCCATTGAACAGTTCACAATCTTCTCTGCGGCTTGCGCAAGCAATACAGAACCCACTCGCGTGCTACCTGTGAATGACAACTTGCGCACAAGACCAGACGACAACAACGCCTGTACAGCATCCCCTGGTGGGTCTGGAGTAAGCACTTGCACAACGCCATCTGGCAACCCCGCGCGTTTCAGAATGTCTGCAATTGCATAGGCCGTCATGGGCGTTTCATGCGCCGCCTTCAACAGCACAGTGCAGCCCGCTGCCAGTGCTGGCCCTATCTTGCGAGTTGCCATGGCAGCAGGGAAATTCCACGGGGTGATGCACAGGGCAACACCCACAGGTTCACGAGTAACGGCTAACCAATTGGTGCCGTTCGGCGCCTGACGTAGGTCTCCATCGATGCGTACAGCCTCTTCGCTGAACCAGCGAAAGAACTCAGCTGCGTACGCCACTTCTGCACGGGC
>Ga0214162_1000318_pt1 | contig 11432 bp, 12 predicted proteins | sample LakMenepilimnion_3_FD_153000 | JGI IMG/M metagenome (GOLD analysis project Ga0214162, IMG submission 153000) | Freshwater microbial communities from Lake Mendota, WI - Practice 20APR2010 epilimnion v5 | ecosystem: Environmental > Aquatic > Freshwater > Lake > Epilimnion/Euphotic zone | place...
CCTGATGCCAGTTTTTGCTGAACAGATGTTGGCAGATTCATTAAACGTATTGTGTTTGAAATAAGTGGGCGTGATCGTCCAAGCTTTTGCGCAAGCTCATCATGTGTGCAGTTAAAATCTGTTAGCAGTTGTGAATACGCCGCTGCTTCTTCTAATGCATTTAGTTGGCTGCGGTGGATATTTTCGATTAACGCTTCACGAAGAAGTTCATTATCTGGAGTCTGTCTGATAATTACAGGAATGGTTGTTAGCCCAGCAGCTTTTGCGGCACGGAAACGACGCTCTCCCATAATTAATTCATATTTACCTGGTGTTGTTTGGCGCACTACAGGTGGTTGTAAAATTCCAATTTCTTTAATTGATGCAATTAATTCTTCAAGTGCAGCTGGATCAAAATGTGTTCGTGGTTGACGTGGGTTGGGTGAAATAGCACTAATAGCAACCTGGTTTTGTTGTCCTACCTCTTTGTCACCAACAGTTAGTGAGGTTGGGATTAATGCATCTAGATTTGTACCAAGTCCACCACGTCGTGCCATTAAGCGATCTCACCTTCACGTTTGTAATTAATTGAAACGACATTTGAATCAAAAGGTTTGCCGCGCTCTGCTAATTCACGAGCAACACCCATATATGCAACTGCACCTGGTGAACCAGGATCGTAGGTCATTACGGTTTGTTTAAATCCTGGTGCTTCTGAAACGCGCACAGTGCGGGGGATAGGAATATCAATTAATTCATTTGGGTAATGTTTTCTAATTTCATTAGCAACATCATTAGCAAGATTTGTATTGTTAAACATTGTTAATACAAGTGTTGACAGTTTCAATGTTGGATTTAAACGCTTCTTTACTAATTCAAATGTTTTTAATAGTTGTGACAACCCTTCAAGTGAGTAGTACTCACATTGAATTGGGATTAACACTTCCTTCGCAGCTGTAAATGCATTGATGGTTAATAAACCAAGTGATGGTGGGCAATCAATAAAGATGTAATCAATTGTTTCGCCAATAGCTGCGCGATCTGCAACCAACTCTTCGATTGCTTCTTTCAAACGCATCTCGCGTGCAACCATCGGAACAAGTTCGATTTCTGCTTGTGCAAGTGATGTACTTGATGAAACACATTCCAGTGAAGGAAAACCTGCAACCTTTTGAATAACCTTCGAGATTGTTGAATCACCCATCAACACTTCATAAATTCCTGCATTATCAAAATGTTCAACACCTAAGGCTGTAGAAGCGTTTCCTTGTGGATCAAGGTCAATAACAATGACTTTTAGCCCACCCATAGAAAGAGCTGCTGCAAGGTTGACTGTGGTTGTTGTCTTACCGACCCCACCCTTTTGGTTAGCCACCGTGAGGATTCGAAGGGAGGCGGGCTTAGCCATCGCCTCTTTTAAGCGGCGGGTGCCAACTACCTTTTTTGTTTCACGTGAATCATCCACGTGGGTAGTTAAGCACCTTTTCTAACCTCAACTATACGGCTGAGCTCAATTCCCTCCAGATTTACCTCGTGGAGGATCGCTTTGGGTACGGATTTCATCTCTTCGTGGGCTTTTTCGCCCTTCATGGCCAGTAAGGAGCCATTGGTTTTTAATAGGTGCCAGCTAATTTTCTTTAACTTTTCTAGGGGAGCCACTGCGCGGGCGGTTACATAATGGGCAGTTGCCTTTACATCCTGCGAACGGCCGCGGATTACCTCGATATCGAGCCCTTCAACCGCCTCTTGTAGAAACTCCACTCGGCGTTCAAGGGGTTCAATCAGGGTTACCTTTAAATCCGGCCGGGCTAGGGCGATCACAATCCCGGGCAGTCCAGCGCCGGATCCGATATCAAAAACGGTGGCACCTTCGGTAAACAGGGTGGTTATTGGAAGGCAGTTAAAAATATGGCGCTCCCAGATACGGTCCGCCTCGCGGGGACCGATCAATCCACGCTCAATTCCAGCTGTTTCTAGGAATTTCGCGTAGGCGTGAACCCGCTCAACATCTGGAAAATGCCTCGCGATGAGGGTTTCACGTGAAACCTCCACAAGATTACGCTGGGTAGATAACTACGAAACGGTTTGGATCTTCCCCATCAGATTCGCTGCTCAGGCCTAGATCTTGGATTGTGTCATGGATGATTTTGCGCTCAAAAGCGTTCATTGGCTTCAATTTGATTGAGTTGCCAGTTGTTTTCGCCTCTTCAGCCATATCCTCGGCCAACTTCTTTAGCTCTGTGCGGCGGCCGGCTCGGAATCCATCAATATCAAGCATTAAACGGCTGCGATCTCCTGTTGAGGTCTGAACAGCAAGGCGTGTGAGCTCTTGGATAGCATCCAGAACCTCACCACTTGCGCCCACTAGGTGGCTTAACTTTCCGCCAACAATAGCTAGGGCGGCACGGTCATTTTCTACATCAATATCAATATCGCCATCAAGATCTGCGATATCCAGCAGCGCTTCCAGGTAGTCAGCGGCGATATCGCCCTCTTCCTCAAGCTTTGCCACGCCCTTAGGCGCTTTCTTTGTTTCTACCGCCTCTGTTGCTTCAACAGCTGCTTCTTCAACTTTACTCTTTGCCATGATGCCCCCTTTGTCGGGATTGTAGTAATAAGTCCGTTTTGTCTACTTCTTCTTTTTCTTCTTTTTTGGCTGTTGGCGCTGACCTTTTTCTTCGATCGTTGTGCCACCAGAGTTCTCGGTTGGGTCGCTGCTCTTGGTTTGTTCCTCTGTTGCCCCGTTTTTCTTATTGCGCTTTCGTTGAAGCTCTTCATATGCAGGTGAGCCTGGAGTTGGGTTTCGTTTAATGACATAGAACTGTTGTCCCCATGTCCACAAGTTTGTTGTTGACCAATAAATTAAAACACCAACTGGAAAGTTAACACCTGTGATTGCAAAAATAACTGGAAATGCATACAACATAATTTTTTGTTGCTGCAACATCATATTGTTTGATGAATCCATCTTTGGCATTCCCTTTGTCATTAATTGACGTTGGGTTGTAAATGTCGTTAATGACATAAATGCAATCAAAATAATTGTTACAAGTTTTACAGTGGTGATATCTGAACCGAGGAAGGTTTGCGAGATTGGTGCACCGAAGAATTCAGCTTGTGCTGCGCTAATTCCATCCTCTGTTGTAAGGACACCTTTTGCATCGATTGGAACCTTTCCGATTCCGTTTAACACAGTAAATAACGCAAAGAAGATTGGGGCTTGAGCCAAGATTGGAAAACATGATGCAAGTGGATTTGTCTTGTGCTCTTTGTAGAGCTTCATCATCTCTTCTGATTGCTTTTGGCGATCATCCTTGTACTTCTTTTGAATCTCCTTCATGTGTGGTTGAAGGGCGGTTAATGCGCGCTGAGATTTAATCTGCTTAACAAAAAGCGGGATTAAAATAATACGAATAATGATCACAAGGCCGATGATTGCAAGTGACCACGAGACACCACTATCGGTTCCAAAGATTGGGGTTAGTAAATTGTGGATTGTAACAATTACCCAAGAAACAGCGATATATAAGGGGTTTAGAATGCTATCCATTAAATAACTACCTTCTCTTTCGGAACTGCATAATCAACACCACCGTGTGACCATGGATTACAACGCAACAAACGCCAGGCGCTCATTGCAATACCTTTGAGTCCGTATGTTTCAATTGCTGTCACAGCATATGAAGAACATGACGGGTAATACTTACAACGTGGCCCAAACATTGGAGAGATCCATTTTTGATACACCTTGATAGGTGCGGTCAACAACTGCCTCACTTTTGATGAGCCTTCTCGGAAAACTTTTTTACAAGTTCGCCGACAATTTTTGTTACTTCGTGTGCAGCATCTGCACTGTGTGCATTATTTAGCGCTCTAACTACCAACAAACCACCAACAGGTAGTTGTGGGTAAACCTCTCGAAATGTATGACGAACTTTGCGAGCGATTCGGTGACGGGTTACAGATCCGCCGACATTTTTACTAATGATCAATCCGGCGCGAGCAGGTTGATCTAGATCAGTTGGGTAGAGGTATCCGACAAAGTTTTGGGTTGAGGATCTCAAGCCACTCTTTGTTGCGCGCGCGAAATCCGCGCTCTCAGTAAGACGTGCGCTTTTTGCAAGCACGGGTATCGGTTATGAACCCTTATGCAGAAAGCTTGGCGCGACCCTTGCCGCGACGAGCAGCAAGTACTGCACGGCCTGCACGGGTTGCCATACGGGCACGGAAGCCATGCTTCTTGGCACGACGACGTGTGTTTGGTTGGAAGGTGCGCTTTGTCATTGAAAACTCCTAATAATGAACTTCTACTACGGGCCAGAAATACGGGGGAAGCAAGGAGGTAACGGTAGAGGTCTGGGGATAAGCGGGTCAAACTGGCCATCGGTGGTGGGGTGCCTTGTCCAGATTGTGGATAACCAGTTGCTTTTTTCCCCAAACCGCTCTACTTTTCACTCCCCCTCCACAGGTAGATAGCTTTGGGAGGGTTTTGCAGGGCTCAACCTGGGGTTTAGACCACAGGCTGTGGATAACCCTGTGGATGAGTTTTTCTATGGAATTGAGGCCCTAATGAGCGTTATAGACGTTGAGCTACCAACGCTGTGGGGACGGGTTATTGAGGAAGTTGCTACTAACGCACCTCAACACCGAGCATTTTTGCAGTTAACAAAACCGTTGGGACTTCTGCACAACGATGATCAAACAACTTTATTGGTTGCAGCCCCTAATCTTTTTGCAAAAGATGTTTTAGAAAGCCGTTTGCGCACAATCGTTAGTGAAGTTTTAACCCGCGAACTTGGATCAACAACAAATATCGCAGTAACTGTTGATGAATCTTTGGAAGTTGTGTCTGCGCCAACCCAAGATGTTGAAGTTGAGTTTGTTGCACCGAAAACCGGCACAGGCCGTGATGATGCACCTGTTTCAAAATCAGCAGACACTTCAACTTTGAACCCTCGTTACATTTTCGAAACTTTTGTTATCGGTGCTTCAAATCGATTTGCACACGCCGCTGCGGTTGCGGTTGCTGAAGCTCCTGCAAAGGCTTACAACCCGCTATTCATTTATGGTGAGTCAGGTTTAGGTAAGACTCACTTGTTACACGCCATTGGTGCATACGCGCAAGAGTTGTACGGAAATGTTCGTGTTAAGTATGTTTCATCAGAAGAGTTCACAAATGACTTTATTAACTCAATTCGCGATGACAAAGCATCTGCTTTCCAACGTCGTTATCGCGACTTAGATATTTTGTTAGTTGATGACATTCAGTTCTTGGAAAATAAAGAGCGCACCCAGGAAGAGTTTTTCCATACCTTTAACACTTTATATAACGCCAACAAACAGATTGTTATCTCAAGTGACCGACCACCAAAGCAGTTAACAACCCTTGAAGATCGTCTCCGTTCACGTTTTGAGTGGGGTTTGATTACAGATATTCAACCGCCTGAATTAGAAACACGTATTGCGATTCTTCGTAAAAAAGCGGCGCAGGATAAATTAAACGCACCTGATGATGTTCTTGAATATATTGCGAGCAAGATTTCGACAAATATCCGCGAACTTGAAGGCGCATTGATCCGTGTTACAGCTTTTGCATCTTTAAATCGCCAAAGTGTTGATCTTTCATTAGCTGAAATTGTTTTAAAGGATTTAATCCCTAACGAAACTAATCCAGAAATTACTGGTGCAACCATCATGGCTCAGACCGCCGCTTATTTCAGTCTGACAATTGATGATTTGTGTGGAACATCCCGTTCACGAGTATTAGTAAATGCGCGCCAGATCGCGATGTATCTATGCCGAGAGCTCACAGAGCTTTCTTTGCCGAAGATTGGCCAAACATTTGGTGGACGTGACCACACAACGGTTATGCACGCCGATAGAAAGATCCGTCAACTGATGGCTGAGCGCCGTTCGATCTATAACCAGGTCAACGAGCTCACCACCAGAATTAAGCAGCAAGCTAGATAGGCCACGGTTGATTTGGGCTAAATGTCCGAATTGCCACTCTTTACCCCCAGTTGGGGACAAGGTGTGGATAACTGTGGAGAATTAGGGCAATACCGTGGATAACCCCGGTGAGTTAATTGGAAGGAAGGATGTGGTTGATATGAAGCAGAGTTATACCCACATCTTTCCACCAGTTATTAACAGTTTATACAAAGCCAAACTCCGCACGGAGCAGGGCTTTTATAACTTACCCACAGAAAACCGCTCTAGTTACTACGACTACCTTTATATACATACATCCAGTTACGCGAATAACCTTTCCACACATAATCATGTGAACTACAAGAGTCGAGGATAGATATGAAATTTACAGTCGAGCAATCAGCGTTAACCGATGGGGTTAACTGGGTTTCACGCTCTCTATCAACTCGTCCAATCAAAACCGAACTACTTGGAATAGTTATTGATGCAACCGGCAATGAAGTGTTTTTATCAGCATCTGATCTAGAGACAGCTAGTAAGGCGCATTTCCTGGCAGAGGTAAAAGAACCAGGCAAGGTTTTAGTACCAGGAAAACTTCTTGCTGAAATTTCACGCTCCCTACCTAATAAACCAATTACCTTTGTTTTAGATGGCACACGTGTTGCTGTTACAAGTGGCAGCGCAAAATTCACATTGCCAACGTTGTCGGTTGATGAATATCCAAACCTTCCCGAACTACCTGATTCAACAGGAACTGTTTCAAGTGACACATTTGCAACAGCTGTTGCACAAGTTGCTATTGCCGCAGGCCGCGATGATTCACTACCAACCCTTACTGGTGTTCATGTTGAAATTAATGAAGACACGGTTACCTTTGCTGCAACAGATCGCTACCGTTTAGCAGTTCGTGAAATTCAATGGGCACCATCTGCGCCAAACACATCTACAACAGCGTTATTACGCGCTCGCACAATTGCAGATGCCGCTAAATCACTAACAGGTTCTAAAGATGTTTCTCTTTCATTCGCACCAAACACCAGCAATGATCGTTTAGCTGGTTTTGCAGGCGACGGTAAAACTATGACATCACGTATGTTGGACGGAACCTTCCCCCCATACCGACACTTACTTCCACAAGAGGTAACAACAACAGCGCTAATTGAAGTAGCAACACTTCTAGATTCTGTTCGCCGTGTTGCATTAGTGACAGATAAGACCGTTCCACTACGTCTTGATTTTGCAAACAACACCCTGTCTCTTGAAGCAGGTGCTGGTGAAGAAGCACAAGCGACTGAAGCAATTGAGATTTTGTTAACTGGTGAAGCGATCTCTATTGCCTTTAACCCAACATTTCTTGCGGATGGTTTAAATGCTGTTGGAACAAAATTTGTTCAAATCTCATTTACCGGTTCAAACAAACCAGCAATTTTGATGGGTAAGAGTGATAAAGATGGCGCAGTAATTGAAAACTACCGCTACCTGTTAATGCCAATGCGTTACGCATCCTAAATTCCGTATTTACAGTAAGGACACCGAGTGCGTATTAACAAGTTGGCTCTAACCAACTTTCGTTCATACAAAACATTAGAACTGGAACTTGAACCTGGTGTAATCACATTTATTGGTGATAACGGATCCGGCAAAACAAATATCGCCGAATCACTTATCTATTTAGCGTTTCTTTCCTCACACCGTGTTGCCAACAACGTCCCGCTAATCTCACTTGGAAACCAACAAGCGATTATCCGCGCAGAGGTACAACGTGATGATCGAACACTACAAATTGATTTAGAAATCAATGCGAGTAAAGCTAATCGCGCGCGTATTAACGGAAACCCAACCCGGAGCCAACGCGAATTATTAGGTGCGATCCAAATAGTTTATTTTTCACCAGAAGATTTAGATTTAGTTCGTGGTGAACCAGGTAATCGCCGCGACTTCCTTGACCGTTTATTAATCACCCGAACCCCGCGCCTAGCAGGGGTTATTGCCGATTATGAGCGTGTGGTTAAACAACGTAACGCATTGTTGAAAACACGAACATCTGCAGCGGCACTCGTTCCTTGGAATGAACAACTAATTAAACTAGGTGCCGAATTAACCGCTGAGAGAATTGCTTTAATTGATGTCTTAAACCCATGGGTTGCCAAAAACTACGCAAACCTTAATGAGGTAAAACCGGCATCCATTTCATATAAATGCAGCACAGAAGGTGTCACTAAAAATATTGACAACAATATAGTTGCACTAACACAACGTTTAGAAGAGGTCGCTTATCAGGAGATTGAACGAGGCGTTTCCTTAATTGGTCCACACCGCGACGACCTACATTTACAAATAGGAGACTTTCCCGCAAAAGGTTATGCAAGCCATGGGGAATCCTGGTCAATGGCGATCTCATTACGGATTGGATCTTTCAATCTTTTAAAATCTGAAGGCTCTTCACCAATTCTTATTTTAGATGATGTTTTTGCTGAACTTGATACATCCCGTAGAATTCAATTAATGTCAGCAACACAATTAGCAGAGCAAACATTTATTACCGCAGCAGTAGAAAGTGATTTGCCAGCAGAGTTGTTAACACAAAAGTTTTATGTCACACCGGGTGTTGTTAAGAAAGGTAAGAGTTAATGTCAAAACGCGATTTAGCTCTTGATCTTTTCACCTCATTTAAAACAGGTGTTACTCGTAAACCAAACAAACCAGCACCAACTGTGCGTGTTGGACAACCAGGTGACCCAGAATTAATTAGTGGTGTACTTAATGATTTAATTTCAGACCGCGATTGGGATTCAGGTTTAGCTGAAGGAAATCTTTTTGTTAACTGGAAAAAAATTGTTGGTGATGAAATTTCTCAACACGCACAACCAATTTCAATTTTAGATAATGTTTTAACAATTCAAAGTTCATCCACGGCATGGGCTACACAGTTGCAGTTAATTTCAAATGATCTTCTGGCAACGATCCAAAAAGATGCCACCGGCGTACTCATCGAGCGACTTGTAATCATTGGGCCTCAGACCCCAACCTGGAAAAAAGGGGTCCGCACCATCCGTAACGCTCGCGGCCCCCGTGACACCTATAACTAGATCTATCCCACTATCCACCCTCAACTCCACGCTCAAAGTTCGGCTATACCCACCCACAGGGCTTTTTTCGGCTATTTATTATCGCCAATTATGACTAGGATAAGGACATTCCGAGAGGTCTATCCTCTCCAAAAGCCCCCAAGGGCGATTTAACCGCTTTTTATAGTTCTAGAAGGAGGAGGTTGCGATGGCCGAGAACTCCTATAACGCCAGCAACATCACCGTCCTAGAAGGCCTAGAGGCGGTTCGCAAGCGCCCAGGAATGTATATCGGATCCACGGGCGAACGCGGCCTTCACCACCTGGTCTACGAGGTCGTCGATAACTCTGTTGATGAAGCTCTGGCCGGACATTGCACCGAAATCAACATAACCCTGATGGCTAACGGTGGCGTCGAAGTAATCGACAACGGTCGCGGAATCCCAGTTGATATCCACCCAGTAGAAAAGAAGCCAGCTCTCGAAGTTGTTCTTACAGTTTTACACGCAGGTGGAAAATTCGGCGATGGCGGTTATTCAGTTTCTGGTGGTTTACACGGTGTTGGTATCTCAGTTGTTAACGCACTTAGTACAGATCTTTCCGTAATTGTTCAACGCGACGGAAGTTTTTGGTATCAAGAGTACAAACTAGGTGTTCCAGTAGCACCAGTTCGTAAAGGTGATGCATCGTCACAATCCGGAACAACTGTTCAATTTTGGCCATCAAAGGAGATCTTTGAAACCACAGATTTTTCCTTTGAAGTCTTGTCAACACGTTTTCGCGAAATGGCATTTCTTAATAAAGGTTTAATTTTAACTTTAACGGATATGCGTGACGGACATGTTGATGAAAAAGGTGAACAATTAACCGTTCGCTACGAATACGACGGCGGTATCGCAGATTTTGTAAAGCACCTTAATTCAACCCGCGGTGAAACACATAAATCAATTATTTCCTTTGCATCAGAGGATAAGAAGAACAAAATTTCATTAGAAGTATCCATGCAATGGAATGCTGGTTTTTCTGAATCTGTTTATACATTTGCAAACACAATTCACACCCACGAAGGTGGATCCCACGAAGAAGGTTTCCGCACAGCGTTAACATCGATTGTTAATAAGTTTGGTGAAGAACAAGGCTTTATTAAAAAGAAGGAAGACCGTTTAACAGGTGACGATGTTCGAGAAGGTTTAACCGCAATTGTTTCTATCAAACTTGCTGACCCACAGTTTGAAGGCCAGACAAAAACAAAACTCGGTAACTCGGAAGCAAAAACATTTACACAAAAAATTGTCAACGAAGAGCTAACTAGTTGGTTTGAACAAAACCCTGCCGAAGGCAAGGACATCGTACGTAAAAGCATTGATGCAGCAGCTGCTCGTGTTGCCGCACGTAAAGCTCGCGATTTAAGCCGCAACCGAAAAGGATTACTTGAAGGTCGTGGAATGCCAGGCAAGTTAGCTGATTGCCAATGGACTGATCCTGCAAAATGTGAGCTTTACATTGTCGAAGGTGACTCTGCGGGTGGTTCAACAAAAGGTGGCCGAGATTCGCGCAACCAAGCAGTACTTCCAATCCGTGGAAAAATTTTGAATGTTGAAAAAGCACGCATTGATCGCGTCCTACAAAACAATGAAGTTCAAGCGTTAATTACCGCCCTAGGTACCGGTGTGCACGATGATTTTGATGTCGAAAAACTTCGCTACCACAAAATTATTTTGATGGCAGATGCTGATGTTGATGGTCAACACATTCGTACACTTCTTCTAACCTTGTTATTCCGCTTTATGCGTCCATTAATCGAACAAGGATTTGTGTACTTCGCTCAACCTCCACTGTATAAATTGAAGTGGGCGGGTAAAGAACCAGTTGAATATGCATTTAGTGATCGTGAACGCGATGGCATGATCGAGCTTGGTGTTGCTGCAGGAAAGCGTTTACCTAAAGATGATGGAATCCAACGCTTTAAAGGCTTAGGTGAAATGCCAGCAAAGGAGCTATGGGATACAACCATGGATCCAGAACACCGCGTCTTAGTTCGAGTCACATTAGATGATGCTGTAGCTGCAGATGATTTATTTTCAGTATTAATGGGCGAAGATGTTGAAAAGCGCCGAGCATTTATTCAACGCAACGCAAAAGATGTTAGGTTCTTGGATATCTAATGGATGAATTAAACCCAAAGAACCTGGAAAACTTTGACAAGATCGAAACAGTTGATCTTCAAGTCGAAATGGCCCGTTCGTATCTTGATTACGCGATGTCAGTTATTGTCGGTCGCGCACTGCCAGATGTTCGAGATGGTTTAAAACCTGTTCACCGCCGCGTTTTATATGCAATGTATGACGCTGGTTATCGCCCAGACAAGGGTTATTACAAATCTTCACGCATTGTTGGTGATGTCATGGGTAATTACCACCCACACGGTGACACCGCTATTTACGACTCTGTTGTA
>Ga0214162_1000322_pt1 | contig 11396 bp, 10 predicted proteins | sample LakMenepilimnion_3_FD_153000 | JGI IMG/M metagenome (GOLD analysis project Ga0214162, IMG submission 153000) | Freshwater microbial communities from Lake Mendota, WI - Practice 20APR2010 epilimnion v5 | ecosystem: Environmental > Aquatic > Freshwater > Lake > Epilimnion/Euphotic zone | place...
TACTTCTATAATTACGGTGCGTCAAATCTGGACTTTACAGTCAGGTTGGGTGATCAAAGCAGCACTGTTTTCCATGGGTCGCATGACGAGTTCGACTGGAAAGTGACGGTAGCAGACACCGGCTTAACAACCATGACCGGTGGCAGAATTAAGCAGGTCGAAAAGTACCTGGATGGTGAGCCATTTCTAGCCACTTACGGAGATGGTTTGGCAGATATAGATCTTCGAGCTCTACAGGATTTCCATGCACAACATGGCAAAACAGCCACAATCACAACCACTCAGGCTGTAAGTCGATTCGGTGTGGTCGATATTGAGCCAAGCGGTCTAGTGTCTCAATTTAGAGAAAAACCTAAGGTAAGTGATTGGATAAACATCGGCTACTTTATTTTCCAGCCTGAGATTTTCAAGCATCTTGACACAAACTCGGTATTAGAAGAAGAGCCCCTACGAAAACTGGCTGAAGAAGATCAAATTGGAGCCTATAAACACCACGGTTTTTGGCAACCCATGGACACCTTCAGGGAATCACAGATGCTGAATGAAATTTGGGACTCCGGTAAGGCCCCTTGGAAGGTATGGTAACCCTTAGCCTAAGAAACTGATCTTAATTGTTACTCCTGCATACAACGAATCTGCTGGCGTTGATGACATTTTCAATTCATTAATTGATGTGTCGCAAAACTTTCTTCTCGAGTTCCACAGGCAGATCAGGGGTCATTCGGTGAAGTGGGCTGGAGACCATGGTTCCATCTGCATTAACAGAACTGGTTATCTTTGGATAGTAAGTTTGCTCAGGGTCAATAGGAACCAAATATGCCTGTGGGCCAGGGTTCTGAAGAGAAGTCAATACATCTTCGGAGAAAGGGTTGTCTGGGTTTAGTTGAGCTACTGGAATTGAGAAAGCATCAAATAGTTTTTTCCAGTCGGGTAAACCTAATCCCGTGGATGGGTCGCAACCCACATAATGTCCGTCGAAGTAGCTTTTTTGAGTCATCCGAATAGATGCGTAACCGTTATTGGAAAGAATAAAGGTCTTTATATTCAAATTATTTGCTCGCACCGTACCCAGCTCTTGGAGGTTCTGAGCAAACCCCCCATCTCCCTCGATGTGAATAACTCGATTTGGGCCTGAAAAAGCCAAGCCAATTGCCCCACCAAGTCCGTAACCCATACTTGCCAAGCCTTTGGTTGTAATGACGGTCGCATTAGAGGGTTGAAGTAAAGCTTGCATTGCAACCGTCTCAGATGCACCGCTGCTAGAGGGTACAACAGCATCACCACTTTGGACGATTGCCGATAGCTGTAAGTAAAAATCGTAGGAGTTGATGTAACCAGCTCGAGTGTGGTTCACGGTTTCTGATAGCGGAAGAGCATTCTTGACCTCATTCGCAAACTCGATCCACTCGCGCCAATCCGGTGAACTATATCTGTGAATTTCAGGAAGCAACTTTTCTATGAATTCATTTGCGTCGCCTTTGACCTTATATTTGGCGTTGGGATGAGGTTTTTCTAGTTCTGCGCCATCAATCTCAACATGTACTACTTCTCCATTAGGCACAAATTCTTGCCAATTGAATCCAGTTTGTTGAAGCCCCAATCTAGTTCCCAACGCGATTAACAGATCGGATTGTTGCATTACTAAATTCGCATATCTTTGACCCCAAGTATTGGGTCTTCCGAAGTACGAAGGGGCTCTGGAATCCATCCTGTCTGTGGCGTTCCAAGTCGTCATTACCGGAATGGGTAGGTTTTCTAGCTCTCTTTCTAGTGATCTAGCCTTTTGCCTAGACACACCACCGCCAATCAACAGCGCTGGACGCTTTGCCTTTCTCAGAGCCTGCAGAATCTCCTCTGAGACTAGACTGCCTGAATCAACAATCGCCTTGCCAAACTCCGCTTTAGGAAAAGCCGCAGGGTCAATTGGGCTACCTTGAGCATCCAAACAAAACTCAATAAACACAGGACCTTTTTTTGGACTAAGCCCTCGGTTAACGACATCCACAATCTCTTGGTCTGGAACTGGGTTTCGAATCTGAAGTTGAGCAACAGTAATTGACTTTGTCAGCTCCATCCCGTTTATTTCTTGGATCCCCGTTTGCCTAATTCCTTCAGGGCTCAAGTCGGAACTTTTGACCTGGCCACCAACAACCAACAAATCTCTACTCTCCAAATAGGCCCCGGCCATGGCAGTGATGATATTCGTCAAACCTGGCCCCGCAGTCACTAAAGCAAAGGCCTTGGAACCATTTTGAGCATCACTTTCGTTGAAAAATTCTGCTGCTATGCCAGCGGTAACTTCATGTACCACTGGGACACAGGTAAAAACGTGACTTGCTGACTCAAGCAAATGCATGATGTTTCCGCCAGCTACGTAAAAGCAATGGGTGTAACCCAAGTCCTTGAGCACACCTACAAAGTGATCAGAATACTTCAATTAATGCTCCCAAAATTAGCTCTTGCAATAAGTGATTTCAAACTACCATTCAGTTCTGAAATAGAGCCAAAAGTTTCGAACGCACCAGCAAGCCTTAACTCATCTTCAGAGACATGGGACTGAGCAATCCCTATAGATAGCAAACCAGCGGAATTTCCAGCTACCACGTCCTCCACTCTATCTCCCACCATAAATCCACATGTCACCCCGAGCGCGGACATACATCGAATAACTACCTCGGGATTCGGCTTAGGCGGAAAACCATCCGTACCTTGAATGTGCGTGACGTGACTATTCAAATCTGAATTCTTCAGGACCAATTTGGCAAGACGAGCAGGCTTTGATGTAGCAACCCCAACAGCAAACCCAAGACCATTGACTTGACTCAAAAGACTTTGACTCTCTGGATAAGTTATGTTTTCTTGAACTATTTCAGTCTCTAGATTGCTCCTAAACAATGAAACTGCTTCCGACAACTCCTTCGGATTAAGGTCAACGGTAGCGAATAACTCCTCAGCTCTAAGTCCGATCAGCTTTGATACCTCGTCAAAACCTATTGATGGCATGCCTTGTTTAATCCTTGTGACGCAAAGAGCCCTGTAGATTTGTGAAGAAGAATCAAAAAGAGTTCCGTCTAAATCAAAGATAAAAGCTGCTGTTTCATTCAAGATTTCACGCACCAAAGAACCAATTCAACCTGAAGCTTTTCATCGTTAAGGCACCTCATAATAGATCTCAATGCCTTGCCCCTCGTTACTTCATTGAATTGACTGAGGGATAAACGTGGAGGAGGCTCAAGATTGCATTGAGCCTACCAGCCCTAACATTCCCCTCGTGAATTTGCTCCAAGACTACTAGCGGAGCAGAGTGCATTCCCCTAGCTTCCAAGCTAGAATCACCCTTAGAACCTACTACTAGGGGAGACTAGTGAACAAAACCGAAAAAAAGATGAGAGATATTCTCGCGCTTGGTCGAGAAGAATTTGGCGTAGTAAGCGTGAAGGCCGAGTTTGAGGCAGAGGGAACTCGAATCGACGAACTACTAAGGCTTGTAGATATATCAAGGTCAGCTGGGCTTCCCCTAACTGTGAAAATTGGCGGCTGTGAGGCAATCAGGGATCTCCTTGAATCTAAGCAAATAGGAGTCAGATATATCGTTGCCCCAATGGTCGAGACTCCTTATGCACTAACAAAATATGTTGCTGCGAAGAACCTCACATTTACTGAAGATGAGCAACAAGATACAGATTTCCTCTTCAACCTAGAAACAATCACCGGATTTGAAAATCTTGATGTGATGGTTGCCGAAGCTTCGAAGCCGAACGGAGCTTCAGGTCTGGTTTTTGGAAGAGTTGATTTTGCAGGATCCCTAGGATTAACCAGGGATTCCATAAACTCACCCGAAGTTACCAAATATGTCTTGACCGCATCCAAGGCCGCAAAAGACAATAATCTTGATTTTGTTATGGGAGGGGCTGTGTCTAGCGACTCTTTAGATGTAATCCGTCAAGTTGCTGAAACTCATCTCACCAGATTCGAAACCCGAAAAGTAGTCTTTAGTGGTGCTGCAACAACTATGAACAACATCGAGCAGGGACTTGTGAATGCAGTTCATTTTGAGATGTTGTGGCTACTAAACAAGCGTGATTACTATGGCCGAATTACCGCGGAGGACGCTAAACGCATAGAGATGCTTGAAGCTCGCTGGAAGCTACTGGGTAACTAAGTTTCTTGAAGCCGTTATTGATGCTTTCGAACGTGCAAGAGATGCAAAATTTCTAACACAGGCAGGGAAAATCCTTTTGGGGATTATGGTTTGCTATCGAGACCTGTAGCATCGGGATACGGTCAGTGATATCGAGTGAATAGAGTTGATTTATGACAGAGCTTCCCATGCGAAGATCCTTTCAAGACTCCCTTGGAGTGGATATTGTCTTCTACGAATGGCCGGTAGCTGAACCTAAAGCCATCATTCAGATAGCTCACGGGTTGGGTGAGCACGCTAGACGCTATGACCAGATGGCTTCGGTTCTAAACAGAGCAGGCTTTAGCGTTTACGCTGACGATCACAGAGGCCATGGCCAAACTGGCCTTGGCCAAATAGAACGAAAGCAAATCAAGAAACTCGGAAATCTGGGACAAGGTGGCATGGATGCCACTTTCAAGCAGGTTTTAGAATTTTCTAAGCTCATCAAATTGGAAAACCCAGGCAAGCCACTTGTATTTCTTGGGCACAGTTGGGGTTCATTTATCGCACAAAAAGTCATAAACAAATCATCAGATTTGTATGACGCAGTTGTGCTCTCAGGTAGTGCTCTAACAATGCCTGGTTATCTAGCAACAGGTGATTTCAATAAGGTTTGGAAGAAGCTTCCTGGATCAACCGGTTACGAGTGGCTATCGAGAGATGTTGAAGTTCAAAAGAAATTTGTTGCAGACCCGCTAACTTTCCTGGCGGCCGCCATGCAAGTTTTTGGTGTTGCCAACTCGCTGAAACTGTTTGGCACCCCATCAAAGAGCGTCAGAAGCAATCTTCCAATTCTTATCCAGGTGGGTGAAGCCGATCCCATCGGCGGCGAGTATTCCAATAAGGCACTAGTAGAGGCATACCGAAAGAAGGCCGGAATTCGAGATATTGAGCTATTCGTCTATCACGATGCCCGGCACGAGATTTACAACGAGCTAAACAAAGACGATATTCTCCAAGACTTAATCAAGTGGATTAACATCCGAATTGGTTAGTTTGCTTCATTTCTAGGAAGTTTGCACGCGGCAACAGCTTCATCGATTGAACCTTTGAGTAGGTCATGGGTTTCAGGGTGACGTTGCATGTAGGTGACAACATACGAGCACACCGGGACAACCCTGTCCTTTGAGTTTTGACGCATGTCCAAAAACGCCTCACGCATCAAGATGGCGGCATAGTTCTTCCCTTGATGCTCAGGGTTTACTTCGGTGTGGACAAAATGTCTCTCACCGGGCATACGGCTGTAATCAGCTAATCCAACTCGGTCGTCTCCGAGCCAAAGCTCATAGCGGTTGGCCTGCTGGTTGTGTACAACTTTTGGTTCCATGGCTGTTAATCTACTTCCTATGGCGACTTTGGAAAACACCCTTTACTTTGGTGACAATCTAACTGTTCTGAGGTCTATTCCAGACTCTTCAATTCAACTTGTCTACATCGACCCGCCTTTCAATACTGGCCGAGAACAACAACGATCTAAAGTAACGACCAAGAGAAATAACGAAGGTAACCGCATTGGGTTCAAGGGAGAGCGCTACGAGACGGTCAAGTCCCATGTCTTGTCCTACGACGATCAATTTGCCAACTACTGGGAGTTTCTAGAACCACGAATTGAAGAGGCTTTTAGGGTTCTAGGAAATTCCGGCACACTGTATTTGCATCTGGACTATCGAGAAGCCCATTACGCCAAGGTGCTGCTAGACGCCCTATTTGGCCCAGAGTGCTTTTTGAACGAAATCATATGGTCCTACGACTACGGAGGAAAATCCAAGAGTCGATGGCCCGCCAAGCACGACACTATTTTGGTTTATGTAAAAGACCCAAAGAACTACTATTTCAACTCCGAGGAAGTAGATCGCGAGCCCTACATGGCCCCAGGACTTGTTACTCTCGAACAGATTGAAAGAGGAAAACTGCCAACCGACGTTTGGTGGCACACAATTGTCTCCCCGACCGGTAAAGAGAAAACTGGCTATCCAACCCAAAAGCCAGTTGGAATTCTAAGAAGAATCATTCAGGCAAGTAGTAAACCAGGCGATGTTGTTTTGGATTTTTTCGCAGGTTCTGGAACCACGGGGTTTGTAGCCAATGAACTTGGCAGGAGATTTATCTTGGTAGATCAAAACCCTGAATCAATTCAGGTTATAAAAGACCGTCTACCCAAAGGCAGCTTTCAGTTTGTTGACTGAATATACCAATCGTCAAAATCTGACAAATCTGCATGGACCTGCTGGTATCCGTTAGCCAATAGAAGAGTGTTGATCTTTTCGCGGGTGTCTGCATAATTGTGCTCAACGCAAATTGCACCAAATCGGTAGCTTTGGAAATCAAAGTTTTTCAGAATTTCAAACTCACTGCCCTCAGTGTCAATTGAAAGAAACTCGATGAATTTTGGGGCACCGTGCGACGCCAAAAGGTCTTGCAGTGAAATTGTCTCTACTTCGTAAGAGGAAGTAGTTCTTTTCAGTAACCCGTGACTGTTTGGTTCTGCGTACTCAGTAATTGCTGATAACTCGCCTAGGTAGTTTTCTGAGAAGCTAATTTTCTGCCCAGATGCCGAGTAGACACAACGGGTGTCAATTGTGCAGTTTCTGTTTTTTCTAAGAGCCGTATGCCAACTTTTACTTGGCTCACAAAGTATCCCCGACCATCCAAAGTGCTTTTCCAGAATGTGACTATTACTTAGTGCCGTTCCGTCTGCCGCTCCAAACTCAACAAAGAAACCGGGATTTTTCAAGCCCGTGACAGATAGAGCAAGAATGTCCTGTCCAAGTTGACTCTTTGAGTGTCGAAGCAGCTTGTTTGCCTGAGCCCTCGAGATTTCTTGTCCCGACCTCCAGATTCTTTCGATCAGAGTCTTCTTGGTCTTGGAGCTTATCGAATAGCCAAATGCCAGAAGTACCTTGGCGGCAAGTTCTTTGATTATCGGCACCAAAAGAATCTACCAGCTGGAGCTGTGAGCCAGACGGGCTAGGCCACGAGCTTTTCTTTAGGAACCCTAGAGACTAGAAACACAACAACAGCGCTTAGAACAATCAAGATTGCCGAGACCGCCATCGCCATTCCGTAGTTTTGATCTCCGGGTCTTGAAATCAGTCTAAAAAGTAAGGTGGGAATTGTTGCCTGGGAACCGTTAGCCAGAAAACTACTTGCGCCAAACTCCCCAATCGAGATAATTGCTGCAAAGCCAAGCGCCGTTAGAAGGGCACTTCGAATCATCTTTGATTCGATAAATCGCCAGCTCTGCCAGATTGTTGCCCCATCTAATTGCGCCTGCTCAATTGGTTCTCTTCCAAGAGAAACAAGCGCCGGGTGAACTAACCGGATGACCATAGGAAGAGCGATAAGCGCTTGAGCCAGAGGAACAATTAGCCAGCTAGAACGTAGGGGAAACCATGAGGAATCAAAAGACACCAAGAACCCAAAACCCAACACAACACTTGAAACACCAAGCGGAAGTAGAAACACTAAATCAAGAAACCGAAATCTGGTTCGAGTCAGTAACCACGAAATAAGTGTCCCCAGCACAAAAGCGATTATGGCTGCAACTGCCATGTTTCGTAATGAGTTTGCCGCCGCATCAATAAAAGCAATGTTTAGAAGATCCCTTGCTCCTCGAGTTCCAAGGTTCACAAAGTTATCAAAACCAAATTCACCACTAACTTCAAAGGCTCTAATCAGCACAAGCAGCAATGGCATTGCTAATAAGCCCACCCAGATGGCAACACTAATTGCAAGTGCCAACAAATCTCTTCGATCAACATTTGGTTTTCGTGACCCCTCAAACACCTGCTCGAGACCAAAGCTGCCTTTGGCAAGTTTGGTACCCACCAAGAAAGCCACCGCGGTTATCATTGTCTGAACTAAGACCAACGCTGAACCAAGCTCAAGATCTAGTCTTTGTGTTGCGGCAAAGAAAATTGCCGTTTCAATAGTTTGGAGTTGCCCGCCTCCTAGAACCAGAACAATCCCAAAACTTGTCGCTGAAAAAAGAAAAATCAAAGCTGATGCTGAGTAGATTGATGGCTTGAGCAGAGGTAGAGATATGGCCACGAGTGTTCGTAGCCTTCCGGCCCCATCTAACTCAGCAGCTGACTCGATGTCAGTATCAATGGTTGCCCAGACCCCACCAATGGTCTTCACGGCAATTGAGTAGTTCACAAATACGTGGGCCGCAATAATCCAATAGACCGGATCTGCCAAGAAAGTTAGCCCCAGTCCCTGGTAAAAATCATGGACACTTCGAAACACTGTGAACCCAACGGCCACCACAATGCTTGGCAGAACAAATGGAACAGTTATCAGGGATCGAACAAGCTGTTGACCAGGAAAAGATCTTCGGTATAAAAGGTATGCGCCAGGAATCGCGATTATCACGGTAACGACCGTGGACAATGCAGCCTGCCAGATCGTGAACCAAACAACTTCTATTGTCTTTGGCTCAGCAAGTCTTGAGAACCAGTCACCAGTAGCCCCAACCAAGAAAATGTGAGTGACCGGCCAGTAGAAGAGTAGCCCAACAAATAAGAGGGGCACTAACCAAAGAAATTTTCTAGTCAAAAATTACAGACCACTTGTCCTGCCAGCTAACTCTGTTGTTTGAAATATCCAAATCCCCACCAATCGTGGAATTAGCTGGTGGTCCAAACCGCGCCCATTCAGCAGGCACAACTGCTTCGGGATTCACCGGATACACATACATCAGCCCAGGCATAGTCGACTGAAAAGATACAGAAAGTAAAAACTCAACTAGCTCTTTTGCTCCCACGGGATTGCTTGCACCCTGCAAGATGCCAACATACTCAATTTGCCGGAAGCACTCATCTAGAAGCGGCACAGTTTGAGAGCTTCCATCACCCCTCACCTCTGCAGCTGGCGATGAACTGTAGCTAAGAACTACCGGGTAGTTTCCTTCGCCTGCGGAACCTGAGAATTCGGTGAAGTATGCCTCTTCCCAACCAGTTGTAACTTTAACTTTGTTATCTCTGAGCTGTTTCCAGAAAGTCTCGAAACCATCCTCTCCAAAAGCGGCAACTGTTGCTGCAAGAAAAGCAAGACCCGGGGAAGAGGTCAGAGGATTACTCACCACCGTCAAACCTTCATAGGTGGGCAAGATTAGATCTCTCCAGCTACGTGGTGGAGTTAGATTGTTTACTTCAAACCAAACCCTGTCGTAATTGAAACAAACATCAGAATAGGTCACTTCGGATAGTGAACCGTCAATGAGATTGTTTTCATCGGCAACACCTCTGAAGGTGTTATCTAAACCGAACACCACATCCCCAATAGGCGAGTCTTTGGTTAAAACAAGACGGTTAGTGACGCTTCCTGCGTCCCCAGCCCTAATGATTTCGAGCTTCAAGCCTGACTGTTGTTCAAACTCTGCGATTGTCTCATCCGAGATTGCAAATGAATCGTGCGCCACCAGTGTTACAACCTGAGCCTGAGTGGTTGGTGCGCAGCCGGTAAAGATCAAGGCTGCGATTATTGCTAGTAGTGCGATTCGCTTCATTTCGTGCCCCTTATGTACTTGTAGCTAGTTGGGCACGGGATTTATGAGTGTCCTCCCTGCGCTGGCATTACCCAAGATCAGGTTCGACGGTCGGAGACAAGAAAAAGTCTCCCTCTCAGTCTGGTTTCACCAAACTCCCGTGTTGAAGCTAACTTTAGTCGGAAAGAGGCCCGTATTTCTCAAGAGCGGGCCTAAGCAATTGCTTAGCCAAGCTCTTTTCCTAGATCAAGTTGCAGACAAGCTCGCACAAAGCAGAAAAGAGGCAAGAAGATCATTCGGTTTTCAAGGTGGAAGGTCCGAAACCTAGTTAGCCACTCTGCCAGGTTAGGAGCATTGACAATAGGGTACGAAGGTAATAAAGCTAGTTATTATTTGAATAGTAAAAACTTCAGACATTAGGTTCTTTTGAAAAATTCTTAGAACAAAACCTGTAGAAAGATGTTTCATGAGCGCAATTAGTATTTCGGCTGTTATTCCTGTCTTCAATGACTGGGAAAGTGCCTCAATGTTAATCGAGAAGCTTCGCGATGAATTGGCCACAAGTAATCCCAATGTAAAAGTCGAGGTTACTTTTGTTGACGATGGCTCAAGCGAACCTGTCCCCCCACCCAGCTCTCTTTCTCACCCAGATCTAAAAGTGTCGATTCTTCGTTTATCTACAAACGTCGGTCATCAACTTGCAATATTGACAGGATTGCGCCAAGTAAGTAAGTCGCCGTCCACGCACGTACTGATTATGGATTCAGACGGCGAAGATACAACCGCCGGAGTTATTCGGTTAATTGAGAAAGCGCTCGCTGAGCCAGATATCGCCATTGTTGCCCAACGGGGCATTAGGTCTGAGAAGTTTTCATTTCGCATTATGTATCACATTCATAAAGCAATTTTTCATACCCTTATCGGTAAAAGGCTAGACTTTGGTAACTTTGTGATTTTACCAAAATCTGCTGTAACAAAAATTATCTCCCTTGCGGACAGTTCAAGTCACCTACCCAGCTCAATTCTCCGCTCAGGAATTCCTCTTGTTCGCGTGAGAGTAGATCGAGGCAATCGATTCTTTGGGGAATCCAAAATGAATTTTGAGAAACTAGTGACTCATAGTTTTGCCTCGCTAGCGGTTTTCTCGGATCAGATAATGGTGAGGCTAATGATTTTTAGTTTCTTCTCAACACTTATTACCACGCTTGGAATCATCATTGTTATTTCCACGCGTGTATTTTCTGATTTAGCAACACCAGGTTGGGCCACAGCAGCAGTTGGAATCCTATTAGTTATTTCCTTTCAGATACTTAGTTTTGTGGGATTGGGAACTCTGATTACTTTGAACCTAAATTCACTAAGAAATTTAAACAGAATTCATTTGGAGGCCCCATTTCTTGAAAGCCAAGAGAGTCCTCGGCAATCATGAACTTAGGAATTTAGTGCACTCCGTCGGTAAGCGCATTTTGGTGGTCCGGAGAAATGAATTTCCTGACTAATTTGAAATAGCTCTTTCAGTAATTTCTAAAAACAAACTCAACCACGAGCGGTCAAAAATTCCCTCATGGGACCTTGAAAGTGCTCATTAGGTTTTTAGGAGGATGTCTTACCAAGTTGAAACATTGAAGCCCAGTTCAAGCATTTTCGATTAGTCTAAGTTCTATGCCTACAAAGTCCGCTTTTGCGTTTCTTGGCCCATCTGGGACTTTTACTGAGCTTGCTCTC
>Ga0214162_1000325_pt1 | contig 11290 bp, 9 predicted proteins | sample LakMenepilimnion_3_FD_153000 | JGI IMG/M metagenome (GOLD analysis project Ga0214162, IMG submission 153000) | Freshwater microbial communities from Lake Mendota, WI - Practice 20APR2010 epilimnion v5 | ecosystem: Environmental > Aquatic > Freshwater > Lake > Epilimnion/Euphotic zone | place...
ATATAAGGCGGATTGCCAATAATCACATCAAAACCAATGAAATCTCCTTCATCATTCAACACATCTGGAAACTCAAACCGCCATTCAAAGGCGTTTTCGTAAATTATGTTCGATTTTATTTCCTCTATTTCCGTATCCAGAGTTTTAATTTCATTGCCCAGCGTGTTTACTTTTTTGTTCCAGTCGGTTTGCTCTTTTTTACTGCGTTCAAAAAGACCCACTTGTTGGGTGTAATTAAAAAGTTCGCCTTTGAGTTTTTCGAGTTTTAGTTTCTTGGGGTCGTTTATGGCAATTTCGCTCCTGTAATTTCCTTTAATATCGGCAATCAGCCGTTCCATTTCCCACTTTTGTTCCTTGCTTTCGGCATTGCGGTAAGTAGCAACGGCTAGTTTGTAACTTTCGATATTCCATTTGCTTTGCTTCAGGGCTTTTTTCAAATCGGCATCCAATGCAAAACGTGAAATTAAGGAGTTCCCGCATTTTATGTTGATGTCGATGTTGGGCAGAGTTTCTAACTCCTCTCCTTTGGAGGGGTTGGGGGAGGCACCACCCCGTCCTTCGGCCACCCCTCCAGAGGAGGGGAATTTATAATACGCATTTTTCAATAATTCAATCCACAAACGCAAACGGCAAATTTTTACAGAATTGGGGTTGATGTCCACCCCAAAAAGGCAATTTTCTATAATGGTTTGTTTTTCTTTGAAAAGGGTTTCTTGAATGCGTTGGCTTTCTTTGTTGTTGGGGTTGTATTTAAAAAGTTCTCCCTCCTCGTCGGTTATAATGAGTTCGTCATTGATTACTTCTACGGCATATTTATTCAAGGGTTCAAAAGCATCATCAACAAGAATGTTCAACTCACTTTTGATGACAATTAATTCGTTGAGAGCCGAAACCAAAAAATGTCCTGAACCCACTGCAGGGTCGCATATTTTTAGGCTATTGATTATTTCATTGGCTTGTTTTCTCACTTCTTTTCGGTTGCCCGATTTCAATTCTTGTTGAATGTCTTCTTTGAGTTCTTCAAACGATTGACAGTTCCAGCCCCTTATTTCATTGAATTTTTGCACCACTACTTTTCTTATGGTTTCTCGGCACATAAACATCGTGATAAATCCGGGTGTAAAGATGGAACCGTCTTTATAGCCATTAATTTTCTCGAAAATCAAACCTAAAACTGAGGCGTTAATCAGCGTTTTGTTGTCTTCTTGAATGTCTTCGCTGCCTTCGGCTCCAAAATCGTAGGCGTCCAAAAAAGCCAATAAATAGTCGAGTGTTTTTAGGTTTCCTGCTTGTTTTTTGCCCTGTTGGTCTTTCAGAACGGTTTGCAAATAAAGGGGAATAGTTTTATCGTCCTTCAGATTGCTAATAAAAATGGTGTCGTGTTCCAAATTAGTCGGATCGAACAAAGACGAATTAAGGTAGGGTACTTTTGCAAATTTTTCTTTTACATCTTCGTTTCTGTCGGTTTGTTTTTTTGCCAGAACCTGAAAAAACAGTGAATTTAAATCGTCATATTCTTTTAAATAGTGGTGATTCAAGAAACAATAATCGGCATTTCCTTTGTGGTAACTTTTGAGCTGACCTTCGAGCAATTTCAAAAATAAAATTCGGTTAATCCAAGTAATGCTCAATTCAAGAGCAACCGAAAAAAGCCTTTCTTGGTGTGTATTTCCAAACTGATTGGGTTTTTCCAGACGATTGATTTTGTCTAAACTGTCCAGTTGAATGATAACATCTTCCAGAATGGTGCCTGAGTTTCGCTGTCCTTCTTTGTTTCGCTCTATTAGTTTTTTGCCACCGTCCTTGGTTTCAGTCAGCCCAATGATGTGAAGCAACTCGCCATAAAATCGTTTGTCCAAGCTGTTGCTGTCATTCACAAATGGAAGTTTCAACAAATGCTCCGGCGACAATAATTTGAATAAAGCAATTAGCGAATTATCGTCGGCTTTGTCATCATTTCGCAAAGGTTTTTGGTAATCTTGCAGATTAAAATAGGCAAATTCAATCTCTTTGTCTATCTTTTCAATAAAAGGCTGGGCAATTTCTTTATAAAAAACATCAGTCGATTTTTTACTGGTTTCAAAATTTTCAAATTGTTTTACAAATGATGCATTTCTGGCAAAAATCCTCTCAAACAAATGCTCGTCAAAAATAAACCATTCGTTGATGTTGGTAATAATCAGATTTTTGATGTCGTGGTTTTTGTGTGTAATGCGTTCACGCAAATAATACAAAACCAATTCTTGAAACGCTTTTTTGTTGAGATTGTCTCGCGAAACCATCTCGCCTTTGTTTGATGGGCGTTTGGCTTCAATAATTACCCCCACTTTGCTATTGGTGTCTTTCGATACATGAATCACCAAATCATTTTTGTCTTTGGTGTTTATGGCGTGATTTTCTTTGTAAAAAGTATCTCTAAGAAAGTCACGAATGTCATTTTTTAGATGCTCTTCGCTTTCGTCTTTTGGTCTTTGTTCGACAGTTTTAATCTTGTCTAAAAGTAAGATAAGATTGGTTTTGAAAATTTCAATTTCAATTCTGATGGGCTTTACTCTTAAAAAGGCTTTGTTCAGAGCCTTTCTTGGTTTCAATTCTCTTAAAATCATCTACAAGTCGTGTTATATTTTTCAGTAGGATAAGTTCCATTTTTCGATAGAAAAGGTTTCAAGACATAGATAAAAATAGTTTTTACCTACGTTGATTTTCATTTAAAAGTATGTTAGCTTTAAAAATTTAAACAGATGAACCAGTAGTTTTTTTCCTCCCGAGTTGTCATAACAATTGAATTTTGCTTTCATTTATACTTTCGATAAGATAAGGATTTCGCAATGTTTTTTCTGCTACTAAGTCAACTTGCTTTTTTAGTAAATCCTGTAATTCATACAATAGATTAAAATAATTATTAGCCTAAGTCTCATAATCTAAATCTTCAGGAAATGTATATAGAAAATCAACATCACTATTTTCATTGAATTTATTCGTAGCAGCACTGCCAAACAAAAACACTTTTTTTGCTCCATATTTGGAGAATAGGTTTCTTATTTGAGGCAGTTTATTTTCAATTTGTTTTTCCATTTCATAATCGTTTATAAGTTCAACAAGTTTCAGATTGTGACTTAATGCGCTTTCAAATGGGTATGCGTCAACCAGTCTTCCAATAAACGATTGAATTCATCAGGATGCTCCATCATGGCGGCGTGACCACATTTATCAATCCAATACAAGGTAGCGTTTGGCAACAATTCGTTAAACTCTTCGGCAACATTTGGCGGCGTGACACTGTCATTTTTTCCCCAAATCAAACAAGTTTGAACATGCATTTTTGGCAAATCTTTAGCCATATTGTGTCGAATAGCGCTTTTAGCAATAGTCAATGTTTTTATCAGTTTTATGCGGTCGTTTACGGAAGCATACACCTCGTCGACCAACTCTTTGGTTGCCATTGCAGGATCATAAAACACGGCTTGGGCTTTCTTTTTTATGTATTCGTAGTCGCCTCTTTTGGGGTAACTATCGCCCATGGCACTTTCATAAAGGCCAGAACTTCCAGTCAAGACAAGTCCGGCTACTTTTTCGGGATACATTTTGGTGTGATAAAGGGCAATGTGGCCGCCTAATGAATTTCCCAAAAGAATCACACGGTCAAAACCTTTAAAAGTGATAAAATCCTTCACATATTTTGCAAAAGCTTTTACGTTGGTTTTTAAAATATTTTGGGTATATATAGGCAAATCTGGGATTACAATCTTGTATCCTTTTTCAGAAAAATAACTAGCAACAGCATCAAAGTTACTTAAACCTCCCATCAAGCCATGTAAAACAACAATTGGAGTTCCTTCACCAGCCTCGTAATAGCTATACCGGCCTTCTTTTTTATAGTATTTTTCCATTAGATTTATCGCGAATTTTCAATTTTCACAAATATAGGATTTAAAAAATTAAAAAGAATTTTTGGAATCAAATTTTAAGTATTTAATGAAATTTTTATTGAAAAAAGGACCATTTTGCATCTAAAAAGGGTTGTTTTTTTCTTTTTATCGTTTCACAAGCTGTTCTCAAAATTGAAACTTCTTTCTTTTTAATCATCAAATATTCCCTATAATTCAATAGATCTCAACTAGGTGTTAAAAAAGGGCTAATGTTCTGATTGAACAAAAACTAGTGCTTTTGCTGGTGAAGCGGCAAAACTTATTAACAAAGTGGGATATAGTGGTAAATTGTGGTAAAAATTTTTATATTTTTGCTCATCAACATTAATTTTTTTTTTCACTTGAATACAATTATCGGAACATACGAATGTAAAGTCGATGCCAAAGGACGGGTTTTGTTGCCTTCCCCTTTGAAAAAGCAATTGGCTGCTTCTCTTCAAAACGGATTTGTTTTGAAGCGTTCCGTTTTTCAACCTTGTTTGGAATTGTATCCAATGGAGGAATGGGATTTGATGATGCAAAAAATCAACAAGCTCAATCGATTCGTGAAGAAAAACAATGACTTTATCCGCAGGTTTACAGCGGGAGTTAAAGTTGTCGAAATCGATGCTTTGGGAAGATTATTGGTTCCGAAAGATTTAGTGGTTTTTGCCAGCATTGCTAAAGATGTCGTGTTTTCATCGGCTGTGAATATTGTCGAAATTTGGGACAAAGATCTTTACGAAAAATCAATAAGCGGTGAAGATGTCGATTTTGCGGATTTAGCCGAAGATGTAATGGGTAATATAAATGACGACAATGGAATATCATAATCCAGTTTTGCTTCAGGCATCGGTAGATGGTTTGAATATCAAACCTGACGGCATTTATGTTGACGTGACCTTTGGAGGTGGCGGACATTCTAAGGAAATTCTAAAAAGACTTGGTCCAAACGGAAAATTATTTGCTTTTGACCAAGATGAAGATGCATTGGCGAATGCTTTGCCAGACGAAAGATTTACACTGATCAATGAAAATTTTCGGTTTATAAAAAGGTTTTTGCGTTTTTATAGCGTGAAAAATGTAGACGGAATTTTGGCTGATTTAGGCGTTTCTTCCCATCAATTTGATGTCGCAGAAAGAGGTTTTTCGACTCGTTTTGATGCCGAATTGGATATGAGAATGAGCCAAAAAAACGATTTGAGTGCTTACAGAGTGGTAAATGAATATGAGGAATCCAATCTAAAAAGGGTTTTCTTGGATTATGGTGAATTAAAAAACGCACCAGTCTTGGCACGAACAATTGTAGAAGCCAGAGCCAATCGACCCATTAAAACTACGGATGAATTGAAGGAAGTTTTGGTAAAATATTTACCGGAAAGAATTCGGAATAAAATATTGGCCCAAATCTATCAAGCCATTCGAATTGAAGTCAATCAAGAAATGGATGTTTTGAAAGAATTTCTGGAACAATCATTAGAGATATTAAACCCTGGAGGAAGATTAAGCGTGATTTCCTATCATTCATTGGAAGACCGATTGGTAAAAAGATTCATGAAAAACGGAATGTTTGAAGGAGAACCAGAACGGGACTTTTTTGGTAACTTTTCGGTTCCATTTAAAACTATAGGAAAATTAATTGTTCCAAGTAACGACGAAATCAAAATCAATAATAGGGCAAGAAGTGCCAAATTAAGAATAGCTGAAAAGATATAATCCCCACCCAATCTTCCAAAAAGGAGGAAAGAGGTAGGATAAAGAGTAAATATAAATAGTAAAATGTACCCAGTTTCGGCTCCCCTCTCTTTTGGAGAGGGGTTGGGGGTGAGGAAAAATGAAAAACGGAGTTTATGGCATATTGAAAGCGCGGTTTCTTATTGACGATGACTCAATTAAAAATTGGCGTTTTATCGTTTTTCTAATCATTTTGGCTATTATCATGATTGCCAATACCCAACGTTTCGAACAAAAAGTATTTAAGATTAACGAATTAACAAATGAAGTAAAAGAACTGCGTTCGGAATTTGTGGACAGGCGTTCCGAGTTGATGAAACTAAGAATGGAATCTACGGTTTCTGAAAAAATGGTAGAAAGAGAGATTTTTCCATCGACAGTTCCTCCAACCAAAATAATAGTAAAAAAAACAGTAGAAAAGAAAAATTTCTTTCAAAAATTATGGCAGTAGAAGATAAAAATATATCTTATAGAATTTATCTGGTCGCATTTGCTATCTTCTTGATGGCTGTCGCGATTGCCGTAAAATTGACCAATATTCAATGGGTTGAAGGGGACTATTATCGAAAATTAGCCAAAAAAAGAACCGTAAAAAACTTCGTCATTCCTGCCAATAAAGGAAATATCTATTCTGCTGACGGAAGCTTGTTGGCTACTTCCATTCCAAATTATGAAATCCGTTTTGATGCCGTTGCACCAAAATCCGAAGATTTTGAAAAAAATGTAAAACCATTGTCAGATTCCTTGTCTGTTCTTTTTGGAAAACCAAGCAGTTTTTTTCTAAACGAATTCAGAAAGGCTAGAGCAAACAAATATAGGTATTTATTGGTGGCGCGCGATTTGAGTTATACGGAATATATGAAAATCAAGAGTTTTCCTTTGTTTAAAATGGGGCTATACAAAGGTGGAATTATCGTTAAGCAAGAAACGGAAAGAAAGCATCCAATTGGAAAAATTGCGGAGCGCACCATTGGTTACGAAAGAAAAACTCCAAATGGAACTCCTGATGGAAAAGGAATTGAATGGGCTTACAGGAAATACCTCAATGGAAAAGACGGAAAAGTTCTCAAACAAAAAATCGCAAAAGGACAGTGGAAGCCTATTCGGGATGTCAATGAAGTTGACCCTCAGGATGGCTATGACGTAATATCGACAATTGACGTTTTTATCCAAGATATTGCACACCATGCTTTGTTAAAACAATTGATTCATTACGAGGCCGATCACGGCTGTGTGGTGGTTATGGAGACCAAAACCGGACATGTTAAAGCCATTTCTAATTTGGGAAGAGCGGAAGATGGGTCTTATTTTGAAACCACAAATTATGCTTACACAGAGTCTCACGAACCTGGTTCTACTTTTAAATTGGTGGATTTAATGATTCTATTGGAAGACAAAAAAATAGATACTAGTGCCGTTTTCAATACCTATGGCGGAGTTATTAAATACTCAGGAAAATCAGTAAGAGATTCACACGAAGGGGGTCATGGAAAAATATCATTAGCACGAGGATTCGAAGTTTCATCAAATACGGTAATGGTTCAAGCGGTGTATAATAATTACAAAAACAATCCAAGTCAATTTGTAAATCACATCAACGCTATTGGTTTGAACAAAAAATTAGGCTTAGAATTCAAAGGCGAAGGCAAACCATTAATTCCTCAACCTAGCGACAAAAACTGGTCAAATATTTCTCTTCCTTGGATGGCTTTTGGATATGGTGTTTCTGTAACCCCGTTTCAAACGCTCACGTTTTATAATGCTGTTGCCAATAATGGAAAAATGGTCAAACCACAACTTGTTTCAGAAATAAAACAATGGGATAAAACCATCAAAAAATACAATACAGTGGTCCTGAATCCTAAAATATGCTCCACGGAAACCATCGCCAAATTAAAAGCAGTTTTACAGAATGTTGTAAAAAAAGGAACCGGGAAAGGACTTTATTCTAAAGATTTTTCAATGGCAGGAAAGACAGGAACAGCAGCAGTAAATTACGCAAAAAATGGCGGTTCCGGGAAATATTATGCCTCATCGTTTGTAGGGTATTTTCCAGCTGATCAACCTAAATATTCTTGTATTGTGGTAGTCCATAAGCCAAGTACCGTGAACAATAATTATTATGGAGCCGATGTTGCCGGCCCAGTTTTTAAAAGAATTGCACAAAAGATTTTTACCGATGCGCCTTCGACAAATGAAATACATAACATCAATAAGAAAATATTAAAACAAGAAAATGACTATGCTTCGTATTATGCTAAAACGCAAAAAGAGCATAAGCCAATAATTCCAAATGTAAAAGGAATGGCAGGAATGGATGCTGTCGCCTTATTTGGAAATCTTGGCGTAAAAGTTAAAATAATTGGCGTTGGAAAAGTCAAAAAACAATCGATTCAAGCAGGAGAAGCATTAGATAAAAACGCAACTATAACATTAGAATTATCGTGATTATTTTAAAAGAGATAATATACAAAGTAGCCATCGAAGCCGTAAAAGGTTCGACAGATATTGCTATCGATAAAATAGAATTTGATTCCAGAAAAATTGGAGCAAATGATGTTTTTGTAGCTATTCGCGGTACGATTTCAGACGGTCATGACTATATTGAAACTGCCATTCAGAATGGGGCTATTGCAGTTGTTTGCGATACTCTTCCTGAAGTAATTACAAAAGGAATCACTTATATCCAGGTAAAAGACACCAATAAAGCCTTAGCCTTTATGGCTGCTAATTATTTTGGAAATCCTTCCCATAACCTGAAATTAGTTGGAATTACCGGAACAAACGGTAAAACAACAATTGCGTCTTTATTGTTCCAATTATTTAAAAAAGCAGGTTTCAAAGTAGGATTATTGTCAACCGTAAAAATATTGGTTGATGAAGTGGAATATAAAGCTACCCATACTACACCAGATTCAATCACGATAAATCATTATCTGAGAGAAATGGTGGACGCAGGTGTTGAATACTGTTTTATGGAAGTAAGTTCCCACGGCATTCATCAAAAACGCACTGAAGCATTGCATTTTACAGGAGGCGTTTTCACGAATTTATCACACGATCATTTGGATTATCACGCCACATTTGCGGAGTATCGCGACGTGAAAAAATCATTTTTCGATAATTTGCCAAAAACTGCTTTTGTTCTAACGAACATTGACGACAAAAATGGTCAGGTGATGTTGCAAAACACGTCTGCCAAAAAATTGACGTATGCTTTAAAATCATACTCTGATTACAAAGCTCAGATTCTCGAAAATCAATTGTCTGGATTATTGTTGAAAATAAACGGAAATGAAGTTTGGGTAAAACTAATCGGAACTTTCAACGCTTATAATTTATTGGCGATTTATGGAACGGCAATCCAATTAGGAATGGAAAGTCTAGAAGTGCTACGATTGTTATCCGATTTAGAAAGTGTTTCAGGTCGTTTTCAATTTATTGTTTCTAATTCCAACATCACGGCTATTGTAGATTATGCACACACCCCGGACGCATTGGAAAATGTGCTAAAAACAATTAATGACATTCGAACCAAAAACGAGCATTTGATTACTGTGGTGGGTTGTGGTGGCAATAGAGACAAAGCCAAACGACCCATTATGGCCTCCATTGCAACGGAATTAAGCGATAAAGTTATCCTCACTTCAGACAATCCAAGAAATGAAGATCCAGAGAGTATCATCAATAAAATGGAGCAAGGTGTCGCACCTCAAAATTTTAAAAAATTTCTTTCGATTACAGATAGAAAACAAGCCATAAAAACAGCTTGCCAATTGGCCCAGCCCAATGATATTATTCTAATCGCAGGAAAGGGACACGAAACTTATCAAGAAGTTCAAGGCATCCGCCACGATTTTGACGATATGAAAATAGTTACAGAAATTTTAGAACAACTAGGAAAATAATATACGATGTTGGACGCTGGAAGCCGGAAGATGGGAGTTTGAATTTAAAAATTGGAATTTGAAAAATCAAAAATATGCTATACTACTTATTTGAATATTTAGACAAAACATTAAATATTTCCGGAACAGGAGTATTTCAATACATTACTTTCAGATCAGCATTGGCATTTATGCTTTCCTTGCTTTTATCTACTATTTATGGAAAAAGAATAGTTAGTTTTTTACGTAAGCAACAAATTGGCGAAACAGTTCGTGAACTTGGTTTGGCAGGTCAAAATGAAAAGGCTGGGACACCAACAATGGGCGGATTGATTATCATATTTGCTACTTTGATTCCTGTTCTTCTTTTTGCCAAACTGCAAAATATCTATATCGTATTGTTAATTGTAACAACTTTATGGATGGGAACTATCGGTTTTATTGATGATTACATTAAAATTTTCAAGAAAGATAAACAAGGTTTAAAAGGAATATTCAAAGTTTTTGGACAGGTAGGTTTGGGGTTGATTGTAGGAACGGTACTTTATTTTCATCCCGGAGTAAATATTAGAACTGATACCGCTAGAGGGGATATTTTTAGCCAGACTTCAGAAACTGTAATTAAACCTGCTCCGGTTTACGAAAAATCAACATCGACCACCATTCCGTTTTTCAAAAATAATGAGTTTGATTACGCTGAATTATTGGCTTGGACAGGCGAAGGGTATGAAAAATGGGCTTGGTTAATTTTTATTCCGGTAGTGATTTTTATTATTACCGCGGTGTCAAATGGCGCTAATTTAACCGATGGAATTGATGGATTGGCCGCTGGAACATCGGCTGTCTCGGTCCTGGCATTGGGTATTTTTACTTTCGTTTCTGGAAATATTATTTTTTCCAATTATTTGAACATAATGTATATCCCAAATTCGGGTGAAATGACCGTTTTTATTGCTGCATTTGTTGGGTCGTTGATTGGATTTCTTTGGTATAATTCCTATCCGGCATCCGTATTTATGGGCGATACAGGAAGTTTAACCATTGGGGGCGTTATTGCTGTTCTTGCTATCGCTGTGCGAAAAGAGCTGCTAATTCCTTTGTTGTGTGGAATATTCTTGGTCGAAAATTTCTCTGTTGTTTTGCAAGTGGCCTATTTCAAATACACCAAAAAACGTTTTGGCGAAGGCCGAAGAATATTCCTGATGGCGCCTTTGCATCATCATTATCAAAAGAAAGGCTATCACGAAAGTAAGATTGTAACCCGATTTTGGATTGTTGCCATAATGCTCGCCATATTGTCAATCGTAACCTTAAAGCTTCGATAATAACAATTAAAAATTGCGAATTAAAAATTAAAAATTTACTAACAAGTATCAAAGTGAAAGAAAATATTATTCAAGAAAAATCATTTCAGTTTGCAGTTAGGATAATTAATTTATACAAACATTTAACAACTAATAAAAAGGAATTTGTTTTAAGTAAGCAAATTTTAAGATGTGGAACCTCCATTGGCGCAAACATAGAAGAATCAATAGGAGGGCGTTCGGATAAAGAGTTTTTATTTAAACTAGAGATTTCATACAAAGAAGCAAGAGAAACGATTTATTGGCTAAAACTATTAAAAGAAACCGATTATATTTCAATTACTGAATTTGAAAGTGTTTTTGTTGAAGCTGATGAAATATGTAAAATATTAGCAAAAATTATAATAACGTTAAAGGGGAAAATTAATAAATAATTAAGTGCATGTATTTCTATTTG
>Ga0214162_1000327_pt1 | contig 11267 bp, 9 predicted proteins | sample LakMenepilimnion_3_FD_153000 | JGI IMG/M metagenome (GOLD analysis project Ga0214162, IMG submission 153000) | Freshwater microbial communities from Lake Mendota, WI - Practice 20APR2010 epilimnion v5 | ecosystem: Environmental > Aquatic > Freshwater > Lake > Epilimnion/Euphotic zone | place...
AACGCTTGTTCGAGATTCCGGAGTTCCAATTTTGGGAATAAATGCCGGTAGATTGGGTTTTTTAGCTACGGTTCAAAAAGAAAATATTGCCGAGTTTATGCAGTTCATAATTGATAAAAAATATACTACTTCTAAAAGAACTCTACTAAGTTTGTCTTGCTCACCCGACAATACAGAGATTCAAGACATCAATTTTGCAATGAATGAAATTTGCGTGAGTCGGAAGGACAGCACTTCGATGATCACGATAGAAACCTATTTGAACGACGAGTACTTAAATTCTTATTGGGCTGATGGATTAATCATCTCAACTCCGACAGGTTCAACCGGATATTCCATGAGTTGCGGAGGACCTATATTGACTCCTGACGTGAAAAGTTTTGTCATCACCCCTATTGCTCCACATAATCTTAATGCCCGCCCGCTTGTGGTGCCGGATGAAACAGAAATCAGATTGAAAGTTTCAGGACGGGAAGCCCATTATTTAGTTTCTATGGATTCCAGAATTACATCTGTAAAAAATGAAACGATATTGATTATCAAAAAAACTTCTTTTCAAATAAATATGGTTGAAATTCCCAAAGAAACCTTTTTAAAAACACTTCGCAACAAGCTATTTTGGGGGGAAGATCGAAGAAATTAAATCATTTTAACTATTTACTATACGAATAGCCTTATTTTATCCGTTTGATTGTTTTCAAATCCATAAAACCTATTGTTTTGAGTTAGTTTTTCAATAAAAGGCACATTTAAAACAATACTTATTGATTCATGTTGATAATTACTATATTTGCACGCAATTTTTAAATAAATGTATAAACTATTTCGCATCTTTTTTTTATTGTTTTTTTTTACATTGCATGCCCAAATTCACGAGGTTGGTGTTTTTGTGGGCAGAAGTAATTTCATCGGGGATGTTGGGCAAACAACTTACATTTCTCCCAATCAGCCTGCTCTTGGAATCCTTTATAAATGGAATAAAAGTCCCAGACTTTCCTATCGTTTTTCATTAAATGGCGCACTTCTTTCTGCAAATGACCTTGATTCTAAGGAACCTAGTAGAAATACAAGAAAATATAAATTTACAAACAATATAAAAGAAGTGTCTTTGGGCGTTGAATTTAATTTTTTTGATTTTAATTTACATGAAACTAAAACAAAATTCACACCATATGTTCACTCAGGAATAAGTTATTTTAGGTATGATGATGCTTATACAAAAGGTAGTATAGATGTATTGGACGAAGAAATTGGTTCATTTGCAATCCCAATGACTTTAGGAATAAAATCGAATGTATTGCCTCATATTGTACTGGGTTTAGAAGTTGGAGCAAGATATACGTTGACGGATAATTTAGACGGCAGTAATCCAAAGGACGACACATTAATGAGATTTGGAGCCACAAGATTTGGAAATATAAATAATAATGATTGGTACGTTTTTTCAGGGTTTACACTAAGTTACACCTTTGGGAGAAAACCTTGCTATTGTGCACAATAGAAAAATGAGTTTACTAGATAAAATAGACAGTACGAATTTACCCAAACATTTAGCTATCATTATGGATGGCAATGGTCGTTGGGCAAAGCAACAAGGCTTTTTAAGAACTTTAGGGCATGAAAACGGAACAAAATCCGTGAAGGTGAACATAAAGGCTTGTGCCAAATTAGGGATAGAATATCTTACCTTATATGCATTCTCGACTGAAAATTGGAACCGACCAAAACTGGAAGTCGAAACACTAATGAAAATCTTGATAAGAGCTTTAAAAAAAGAACTTAAAACCCTGCAAGACAACAACATTAAACTTACTGCCATTGGTGATTTAGAAAAACTACCGGATTCAGCCCAAAAAGAACTGCTGGACGTTATAGAAAAAACCAAGAATAATTCTCGGATGACCCTAACCCTGGCACTGAGTTATGGTTCAAGAGAAGAAATAGTTAATGTTGTAAGAAACATTGCCGATAAAGTTAAAAATAATATAATTTCGATAGACGATATTGACGATTCAATTATAAATGAGCATCTTTACACGCGAAATTTACCGGAGGTAGATTTATTAATACGAACAAGTGGAGAGCATAGAATAAGTAATTTTTTGCTGTGGCAAATTGCCTACGCAGAATTATATTTTACTGATATATTATGGCCAGACTTTAAAGAAGATGATTTGTATGAGGCTATTATTAGTTATCAAAAAAGAGAACGTAGATTCGGAAAAACAAGTGAACAAATTAAATAATTTTTTAGTGTTACAAAAAAGCTTAAAAATAGTCCTTAGCCTTTTAATTTTTGGAAGTTTTTTACAAATTAAAGCCCAAGAAAGAATTGCTTTTGACCAAGGAAAAACATACATACTAGCCAATGTTGACGTTGTTGGTAAAATTAGTTTTAATTCTAATACTGTAGTAACCTTTGCTGGTCTTGAAAAAGGGCAAGAGATTACGGTTCCTGGCGAACAAATAAGTAACGCCATAAAAAAATTGGGCAAATTAGGGTTGTTTGACGAGATTTCCTTTTATGTCAATCGAATTGAAATGGACAGTATTTATCTTGATTTACACGTTGAAGAATTACCTAAATTAAATGAGGTGAAACTTGTTGGGGTCAATAAAAGCAAGATTGAAGGTTTAATCAAAGACAATGACCTTACAAAAGGCAAGGTAGTCAACGAAAATTTAATCACGACAACAAAAAATTACATCGAAAATAAATATAAAAAAGATGGCTTTTTCAATACCAAAGTTGCTATTAATACCGTTAGAGATACCGCACAAGTCAATCAAGTAAACATGGTTGTAAAAATCGATAAAGGCTCGAAAGTCAAGATCAAAGAGATTGATTTTATAGGGAACAAGGAGATCAAAGACGACTTTTTGCGAGGAGCAATGAAAGACACAAAGCAAAAAACGCTAGTTAGCCTAAAGGCATCAAAATTTATCAAGGAAAAGTACGAAGCCGACTTGGTAAAAATCATTGATGCATATAAAGAAAAGGGCTATAGAGATGCCAGAATACTTTCAGATTCCATTGCATACAATGCCGATTTAAATGCCATAATGATTAAAATAAAAGTCGAAGAAGGAAACAAATATCGTTTTGGAAATATTAAATTCCTCGGGAATACGGTGTATTCTGACGAAGGACTTCTTGGGATGCTTGGAATCAAAAAAGGAGATACTTATAATGGGGTGCTCCTTGAAAAAAGAATTGCGGACAAGTCAAAGCCGGACGGCGAAGACATTACCAATTTATATCAAAATAACGGTTATTTATTTTCCAATATAAATGCCGTGGAAACAAGAACAGCAAACGACTCCATCGATTTTGAAATTCGAATTACTGAAGGACCAATAGCCTATTTCAATAAAATTACGGTTACAGGAAACGACAAGACCAATGACCACGTTATTTACAGGGAATTAAGAACCAAACCAGGAGAAAAATACAACAAAGAATTATTGATAAGAACCATTCGAGAAATTGGACAATTGGGCTTTTTTGATCCAGAAACCATTGAGCCAAAATTTAAAAATGTTGACGCTGCAGCCGGAACGGTAGATATTGAATATCCCTTAACCGAAAAAGGAGCCAGCCAAATAGAACTTCAAGGAGGATATGGCGGAGGCGGTTTCATCGGAACTTTGGGATTGTCATTCAATAATTTTTCAGCAAGGAACTTATTTAATAAAGAGGCTTACAAACCCCTCCCAATGGGCGATGGGCAAAAAGTATCCTTGAGATTACAAGCCAGTACTTTTTTTAGAACCTATAGCGCTTCATTTTCAGAACCATGGTTCGGAAAGCAAAAGCCGTTGCAACTCAGTACATCCTTATCTTATACCACTCAGTACAACAATAATTTCCAAACACAAAGAGTGGATAAAAGCAGAAGTTTCAATATCTTGACTATATCGATAGGGACATACAAAAGACTTACGATTCCGGATGACTATTTTGGGTTGTCGCAGACCATAAGTTACCAACACTATGATTTGAACAATTATAATACAGGCTTATTTACATTTGGTAATGGAGCATCCCGAAACTTGGCTTATACTGTTGGATTATCAAGAAGTAATAAAGGAGTTAACCCCATTTTCCCAATGTATGGAGCAGAGTTTAGCTTGGTTGGTAAATTCACCCTTCCCTATTCTTTGTTTAACGGCGTGGATTATGGTTCGCTAGAAAATCAAGCAGATTATAAATACCGAAATAATGGAGCAGATTATACGGGAGCAGATGGAAATAAAATAGCAACAGGAGATTATATCAAAAAAACTGCCACTGGAGGAGATACAAGTGTAGGAGTAAACTATGCATCAGCAACCACAGACATTCCAAAAGTGGACCAAAAGAAATATAATTGGTTGGAATATTACAAAATAAAGTTCAAGGCGGACTGGTATACAAAAGTTTATGGTAAATTAGTGCTCCGTTCTTTAGCGGAATATGGTTTCCTAGGAGCTTATAATCAAGAACGAGGGATTATTCCTTTTGAAAGATTCTTTTTAGGAGGAGATGGTATGCAAAACTTTGCCATGGATGGAAGAGAAGTAATAGCCTTAAGAGGCTATCCAAACAGTTCGCTGACCCCCGTAAATGAATTGGGAGAAGCTATTGGAGCAACAATATATAACAAATATTCGTTAGAATTGCGATACCCAATCACCTTGAAAGCATCGGCATCCATTTATGCTCTTACTTTTTTGGAGGCAGGTTCGTCATTTGACACCTTAAAAAATTACAATCCATTTGCTTTAAGTCGTTCGGCGGGTGTTGGATTAAGGGTGTTTATGCCTGCTTTTGGATTATTGGGAATTGATTTTGGTTACGGATTTGATGGATTACCACAAGCAAATGGCACATTAGGGCCAACTGCTAATGGATGGGAAACACATTTTATTATTGGGCAACAATTTTAAAAATTAAAATAAATTTTTCTAATACAACATAGTTATGAGAAAACATTTTTTATTTATATTTTTGGCCCTGATTGTAGCAAATGCATTTCAGGCCCAAACACGAGGAACTAAAATAGGCTTTATCGATATGGAATACATTTTGCAAAATGTGCCCGATTACAACGAAGCCCAAAACCAATTAGAACAGAAAGCCCAAAAATGGAAGCAAGAAATTGAAACCAAAAAAATTGAAATCAATAAACTTAAAGAGGCATTAAAGGCAGAAAAAGCTCTGTTAACAAAAGGTCTTATCGAAGAAAGGATTTCCGAAATAGAGTTTCTTGAAAAAGAAATGTTAGATTATCAACAAAAAAGATTTGGTCCCAATGGTGATTTGATGACCCAGAAAGCGGGATTAACAAAACCAATACAAGATCAAGTTTTTACAGCAGTACAAGATATTGCCGAAGCCAAAAAATATGATTTCATATTTGACAAAACTTCAGATATGACCATGCTTTTTGCAGCCAAAAGATTTGACATCAGCGACCAGATTATTCGCGTTTTGAATCGAACTGAGAAAAGAGAACAACTCACCAAAAAACAGCTTAAAGAAGAGGAAGCAAAAGAAAAGCAACAAGAAGAAATCGATGAAAATCCTGCTTTGTCTGACAGACAAAAAGCATTGGAAGTAAAAAAAGCAGCTCGTGACAAAGGTATTGCCGATAGAATAGCATTACAAGAAGAAAGAAAAAAAGCCGCAGAAGATAAAAAATTACAAATAATAGCCGATAGAGAAGCCAAAAAAAAGGGTGTAGCACCAGCGTCTTCAAAAACAACCGTAGCTGTTAGTGAGAATGAAATAGGAAAAGAAACGACAAAAACAGCAGCTGCCGAGGCAAAACAAAAACAACTGGAGGAAAGAGCATTAATCCTTGAAACCCGTAAAAAAGCGGCCGAGGACAACAAAAAAGCCCAAGAAGAAAAAAGAAAACAAATAATAGCCGATAGAGAAGCTAAAAAAACAGGAACTGTTCCTGCAAATTCAAAAACAACTACGGTTGACCCTGCAGTTAGCAACACAGAAAAAGATAGCACAAAAACTGCCGCGGCGGAAGCGAAACAAAAACAAATAGACGAAAGGGCAAAAACATTGGAAGCCCGGAAAAAAGTGGCCGAAGACAACAAGAAAGCCCAGGAAGAAAAAAAGAAACAAGCGCTCGAAGATAAAGATGTCAAAAAAGTTGGCACGGTTTCTGAAAGCACTAAAAAAGAGGTAGAAAAAACAACAGATACTGTTGCTGAACCTGCCAAAGCAACATCAAAAACTGCCCCAGAAGAAGCAAAACAAAAACAAGCAGAAGCTCGCGCAAAAACATTGGAAGAACGCAAAAAAGTGATTGAAGATCGTAAAAAAGCAACTGAAGAAAAAAGAATAAAAATGCTGGAAGATAGAGAAGCCACAAAAAAAGCAAACGAAGAAAAATTAAAAACAACAAAAGAGAATACAAATAATAATTAATTACTAAATATTTTAAAACGATGAAACAAATCAAAACTTTACTAATTGCTGCAATACTAATTTTAGGAGCCAGCCAAACAATTAATGCACAAGCAAAAACAGCTCATGTTGATGTAAGCGAAATCATGACAAAAATGCCAGCGATGCTTGACGCTGAAAAACAACTTAAAACACTAAGCGCTACTTACGATGCTGAGTACAAAAAAATGGCTGAAGAATTTCAAACTAAATTAAAAAAATATGATGCGGAATCAGCAACTGCCACTGAGGCTGTGAATGCAGAACGTCAAAAAGAGGTTCAAGACATGCAAAAAAGAATTCAGGATTACGGTCAAAATGCACAAAAAGAATTACAACAAAAACAAGAAGACATAACAAAGCCTATTTACGAAAAAGTAAGAGCTTCTATCCAAAAAGTGGGTAAAGCAAAAGGTTTTCAATATGTTCTTGATGGTTCCACTCTTTTACTTGCTGACGGTCCAAACTTGACTGCCGACGTGAAAAAAGATTTAGGTTTCTAAAAAACCGCTTAAATTAAAAAACTGCTCATTCAAAATTTTGGATGTAGCGGTTTTTTTATGCCATAAATATTTAGGAAATTTAATATGGAGCAATTAACTTTGTTGCTATGGAGAACAATAAACCTATCGGAATTTTTGACTCGGGAATTGGAGGAACTTCTATTTGGGCAGTAATTCACCAATTACTTCCCAATGAAAAAACCATCTATTTAGCCGACAGCAAAAATGCTCCTTATGGACAAAAATCAAAAGCCGAAATAATCGCATTGTGCAAAAAAAACGTGGAGTTCTTGCTCAAAATGGATTGCAAGTTGATTGTAGTTGCCTGCAATACTGCAACCACAAACGCCATCAAGGAATTGAGAGCAAAATACGATGTTCCCTTTATTGGTATAGAGCCGGCCATAAAACCGGCAGCTACCAACTCGAAAACACAAACCATAGGCATACTCGCTACTCAAGGTACTCTAAACAGTGAACTTTTCCACAAAACCACCGAGAAATATCATAACACAAAAATCGTTGAACAAGTGGGTCACGGATTGGTTCAACTCATAGAAAATGGAAATGTAAATTCCCCTGAAATGACCCGATTACTACACTCCTATTTAACCCCAATGATTGAGGCCAACATTGATTATTTAGTCCTAGGATGCAGTCATTACCCCTATCTAATTCCTCAAATCAAAAAAATTCTCCCAGCACATATTCACATCATAGATTCTGGCGAAGCTGTCGCCAAACAAACTCGAAATGTGTTGCAAGAGAAAGTGGGATTTGCATCCAATGAAAAAAAAGAGCCTATATTTTATTCCAATTCCAATCCAAAAGTACTTTCGGAAATTCTGGGAAATAAATATAAGGTAATAGAAAAAGATTTCTAAAAAATTGAAGTTATTTCTCTTCTTTGTACCAACCGGAATACATCACATAATTATTTGCAATACGGGCCACCTCACCGGCAAAATCAGAATGATTGATTTCCTTTACCTTCTTTGCGGGAACCCCAGCATAAATACTGCCCGATTCAATAACCGTGTTTTGAGTAATTACGGCTCCAGCCGCAATGATAGAATTGCTTTCGACGATACAATTATCCATAATAATAGCTCCCATTCCTACCAATACATTATCGTGAATCGTACAGCCATGCACTATTGCATTATGACCAATTGAAACGTTGTTGCCAATGATGGTGGGATGTTTTTGATACGTGCAATGAATAATGGCTCCGTCTTGAATATTTACCTTGTTTCCAATGGTAATAAAATTAACATCGCCTCTCACAACCGCATTAAACCAAATACTGCAAGAATGACCAAAAGAAACTTCACCTATAATGGTTGCATTTTCGGCAACATAACAATCCTCGGGTATGGAAGGTGTTTTTCCGTTTAAAGATTTGATCAGCATTTTAGGAATTTTTTTCTAGGTAATTCGAATTAATTAATAGCAGGACAATTACAATCGTAACGCTCTTTTTTGCAGAACAAATCGATTCCCAAAGTAATTTGATGAAAACCGCCAGTATCAAAATTTACTGGACCTGAAAGATATGAATACGTATAAGCAAACATGAATTTGTTTAAGTTTACACCAATAATAGGCGTTATATATTGCAGTTTTTGGGAAGAAACTTGACTACCGTTAAGATATTCAGCCCCGTCAAAACTCCTGCGATAGGATAAAGCACCCCAAAGCTTTCCAAAATCAAATTTCTTGTAAGCCTTCATATTAATGTCAATAGATTTTTCTTTCGTTTTATCAACCAATTGAAATAAAATAGAAGGTTCCCATAGTATTCTGTCTTTATCACCGAAAATATAACCCGCACTCAACAAATATTTTCTTAAATTATCGCTTTCATATTCTGTATAAATTTCTCTTCGGGTTTCAATTGCATTCTTGATAGTTCCATGTAAATAAAAATCGAGATAATTATAAGAAGCACCAATATCTAAATTAAAATAAGCATCTTTTTGAACAATGGTTCCATTAATAATTGGATCAAAATCCCCCGATTGTAAAAACTCGGTTTCGTCAAGTTCACTTTGAAAAAAATCAGCACTGACACCAAAAGACAATTGATTCAAATCAAATTCATCTCTCGAAAACATAAGATGGTGTGCATAAGTCAACTTCATCCCTTTCTGGGAATGATAGCCGTTTTTATCATTAAAAAGAATAATTCCAACACCTGATCTTTCACCTACCCTTCCATTATAACTCAACGTTTGAAGTGCAGGAGCGTCTTTTTGATCAAACCACTGTTTACGGGCAGTTAACCTGATTTTGTCACAGTTAGCTGCACCAGCCATTGAAGGATGAATTAAATAATAATTATCGGACAAATAATCTGAATAAACCGCAATTCCTTCTTGCGAAAAGGAATATAAGCTGACCAGAAAAAGGGCTGTAAAAAACTTTATTTTATGATACATTTAAAAAGATTTTATTAACGGACTTCGGCATCAATTAAAACAACGTGAAAAAGAATAACTATTCGATTAAAACGCCATAAAAGTTAATTTATTCCACATTAAATCAAATATAGTTATTAGTAGAAAATAACTTTGTTAAATTTGTAAAAAATTATAAAGCCATGTCAAAAATAACAATAAAAGAAACACAAAACCCAAGTATAGTAAAATTTGTATTTGAAGAACTCATTGTCAAAAACCAAAGTTACGAATTTAAAAACATAGATGAAGCCACCAATTCACCATTGGCACAACAATTATTTTATTTGCCTTTCGTAAAAACAGTTTATATATCGGGAAATTTTATCGCTATCGAAAAATTTAGCATCGTGGAATGGGAAGACGTAAAAGATGCCGTAGCAGAGCAAATAGAATCATTCATTTCAAATGGAGGAATAATAATTACTTCATTTGAAAATAAAACACAAAAACAACCGATAACCGTTTATGGCGAAACAACTCCAAATCCGGCGGCCTTAAAATTTGTGGTAAGCAAAATGTTGACCAAAAGCACTGTTGAATTCAAGAATATCGATGAAACAGCTGCATCGCCATTGGCAAAAGAATTATTCAAATTCCCGTATGTAAAAGAGGTTTTTATTGACGAAAATTATATTTCGGTAACCAAATATGAAATCAACGATTGGCAAGAAATTACCTTGGAACTTCGAACTTTTATCAAACAATATATCGAAAACGGAGGAACTGTTCTTGACGAAAGTTTAATCGAAGCCAAAGCCGAACAAGAAAAAACAAAAATACAAGAATTTGATAATCTTGATGTTACATCACAACAAATCATCAACATTTTGGAAGAATATGTAAAACCTGCCGTTCAAGCTGATGGCGGAAATATCGCATTTGAATCTTACGATGAATCAACAAAAACAGCAAAAGTTATCCTTCAAGGCGCTTGTAGCGGTTGTCCATCATCTACTTTTACTTTGAAAAGCGGTATCGAAAATATGCTGAAAAGCATGCTTAACGACGAAAGTATTAAAGTTGAAGCGGTAAACGCCTAATCCGTTTTTCATAAAAATGAACCAACTTTCACAAGAAACCAGTCCGTATTTATTACAACACGCTACTAATCCAGTGCATTGGAAAGCTTGGAACGCCAATTCATTGGCCGAAGCGAAAGAAAAAAACAAACTGATAATTATTAGCATTGGCTATTCCGCTTGTCATTGGTGTCACGTTATGGAACACGAAAGTTTCGAAGACCAAGAAGTTGCAGATGTCATGAATGCTCATTTTATTTCCATCAAGGTCGATCGAGAAGAACGGCCCGATGTGGATGCGGTTTATATGAAAGCCGTCCAGATTTTGACAGGTCGTGGCGGTTGGCCTTTGAATATGGTCACACTACCTGATGGAAGACCCGTTTGGGGTGGAACCTATTTCAAAAAGGAACAATGGATTAATGCGCTCGAGCAATTACAGGAACTTTATCAATCGGCTCCCGAAAAAATGATTGATTATGCCGAAAAACTCCATCAAGGAATTCAATCAATCCGTATTGTTCCAAATGAAAATTCTGAGATATCCATAAATCAAGAACAAATTGCCGGTTTAGTCGAAAAATGGAAAAAGAGTTTCGATTGGGAATTTGGAGGAATGGCCAGTTCTCCCAAGTTTATGATGCCGAATAATTATCATTTCTTGATGCGTTATGGCTATCAAAAAAAAGACAACGAATTACTTGATTTTGTAAATCTCACCTTGACAAGAATGGCGTTTGGAGGAGTTTTCGATACCGTTGACGGCGGATTTTCACGCTATTCTGTTGACAATAAATGGCATATTCCTCATTTCGAAAAAATGCTGTATGACAAT
>Ga0214162_1000328_pt1 | contig 11266 bp, 4 predicted proteins | sample LakMenepilimnion_3_FD_153000 | JGI IMG/M metagenome (GOLD analysis project Ga0214162, IMG submission 153000) | Freshwater microbial communities from Lake Mendota, WI - Practice 20APR2010 epilimnion v5 | ecosystem: Environmental > Aquatic > Freshwater > Lake > Epilimnion/Euphotic zone | place...
ATAAAAATAACAATCTAATTAGGATTCATTTTTCTCTGCTAAACAGTAACTTTACTTGGCTTTTTATGGAAATTATCAAACAAAATAAAATGAAAAAATTAAAAAATAATCTCGGCATCATAATCTTTTATGCCATGATGGTTACTATTCAGTGTGCCCATTCCCAAGTTATCGAGAATTATGAAGGAACTCCGATGATGATGAATGTATTAAATGGTGGAGCAACTGATTTCAGTACTTTGACAGTCATTAATAATCCATTCAAAACAGGAATTAACACCAGCAACAAGGTCTGTAATTTATTGCGTGATAAAGACGGCATTCCTGATGGAGGTTTCTGGTCTACTAAAACGGTTGATTTAACTACAAATAAATACATACATGTTAAAGTGTATAAAACAAGAATTACCCCTGTCAAGTTCAAGTTAGAAGATGGGCTAGGAGGAATCCTTGAAATGGCAAGTATTAATCCACAAACAAAAGTGAACCAATGGGAAGATCTAGTATTTGATTTCAGCAATGTCACTGGAAATTTCATGAAAATTAGCCTAAAGCCTGATTTTATAGATCCTGTTGGTTTAAGTTCAGACATAAATATTTATTTTGATGATATTATTGTCAACAATAATCCCAATGCAGTCACTTTTGTTGATGAACTTTTCCAAAACAGTTATAAATTGTATAAAGATATTAGAAAATCTAATGGAGTTTATCTTGATGCATTGGCCTTGAACGGTGCAGGAGCAAAGCCTGCCGCTATTGCAGCCAATGGAATTGGATTGATGTCTTTGTGTATTGCTGATGCCATGTATGTCAAAACTGGAGATGCAGTTAACTGGGAAGCCACTTCAAATCAGGTGATTGCCACCACCCAAACATTTATTGATTTCAAAAATAACGGTAAAATTAATGGAGCAGGAATGTTTCCGCGTTATTTTAGATGGGAAAGTGGAAGCCAAGAAGGAACTTGGCCTTATGAATATAGTACTATAGACAATGCAATTTTTGCCATGGGATTGTACATGTGTAAAAATTATTTCTCCAGCAACGAAACAATTGTATCGAACGTGAATATATTGCTTGCTTCCATGGATTATACAAAAGCAATTTATTCTACCCAGATTGCCATGGTTTTAGATCAGACCGGAAATACGGGAAGCGCATTTACGATTCCATTTAACGAATACATACTGGTAGCTTGGTTGGCCAAAAATACAAATGCTGCGAATCCGGGTTATACAAAATCCCAAACGTTTTGGAACAAGTATTTTGCCAATCCAACGACTGCACCAATTTCTCGACCAAATTATTTTGGATATGAAACCCTTTCCGATGGCGGATACTTGTCTTGTTTTATTCCGCAGTTTTGTTATTATTTTACAAATATTTTTAAAAATGACACTAGTTATATGACCTATTTCAACAATTGGTTGAATGCGGACAAATTATTTGCATTAAATGCTGGTGCCCCAAATAGTTATGAATGGGGACTTGGAGCGGGAGAGATTCCCGGAGGTGGTTATTCTGCCGACAAAATTTACGATAATCCCAACAAAATTGTATCACCCCATATTATTGCAGGATTTAGTCCAATATATTCCAATGCAAAATCAGACTTACTAAGTCTATACAACAATGGCAGTGGTGCATCTATATACAGTCTTCCAAGCAATTTTTCAAAAAAAGTTTTATGGCGGTATAAACGGATGGACACAGGGGCAAGGGCATATTATATTCAAGCCATAGATTATTCCACTACGTTGTTCGGCTTGGCTTCATTGCCAGAAAATCTTGGTGTAAACTGGTTTTCATCCTATAATTGGCCACTAAATATTCCAGGATTGGCCACAGATGATTTTTACAATAAAACAGATAATATAAGGGTATTTCCAAATCCTTTTGTCGAAAAAATTACGATTTCAGTCAAAGAAATTGAGAATTCCGAAATTAAAATCTTTGATGCTTTAGGGAAACAAATAGTGATGACCAAAATGAATAATTTAACAGAGACCATTTTTTTGCCAAAACAATTGTCATCCGGTTTGTACATTCTCGAATTAAAAACAAATAGTGACTCTGTTAGAATCAAAATTTTTAAAAAATAGTAATATTTCCTTCAATTTTATAATAACCAAATACAATGAAACGTTTTTTTTCTCTTTATCTCGTTTTTGTGATGAACATTGTTTTTTCGCAAAGTGTTTCATCTCCGTCCAATAAAATCTCGGTAAATTTCAAATTAACGGCTACAGGTCAACCAACTTATACTGTAAATTACAAAAATAAACCAGTAATATTGGAAAGTACTTTAGGAATACGATTAAAAGGAAAACCAGCTTTGGAGGCAAATTTTGAAATAGATAGCATCAAAAATTCCAGTTTCAATGAGTCTTGGAAACCCGTTTTAGGAGAACAAGCAAATATTGAGAATCATTACAATGAAATTATAATTGCTCTCTTTCAAAAGGAAACCCAAGTAAAAATGAACATCATTTTCAGGGTTTTTGACGAAGGTGTTGCTTTTAGGTATGATTTTCCAAAACAGGTAGCCTTGAATTATTTCATTATTTCAGATGAGGTTTCCCAGTTTAATTTAGCCGAGAACAACAATGTTTTCTGGCTTCCTGGAGATTTTGACAGTCAGGAATATGCATACAATGAAACCTCGTTTTCAGACATTAACACCCATAAAATCGACTTAAATAATGGGATTGGTGTAAAATCGATTGCAGGACAATATGTGGTGCAATCGCCCTTGATGATGAAATCTCCATCCGGATTGTACCTCAATATTTTTGAAGCAGCAGTCGTTAATTATCCCGTGATGCACCTGGATGCGGAGGTGAACCATTATAAATTGACATCACATTTGGTTCCAAATGCCATTGGAGACAAAGCTTATTTGCAAGCTCCTTGCGTTTCGCCTTGGAGAACGATTATGATTAGCAATGATGCCAGGGATATTGTGGGTTCCAAAATGATTTTGAACTTGAACGAACCTTGTAAAATCGCAGATACTTCTTTCATAAAGCCAATGAAATATGTTGGGATTTGGTGGGAAATGCACGTTGGAAAATCGACTTGGGATTATGCCGGTTCACAAAATGCACAAAATGTATTGACACGAGATTTATTGCCGTCAGGGAAGCACGGTGCGACTACTGAAAACACTAAAAGTTATATTGATTTTGCTGCCAAAAATGGTTTTGACGGAGTTTTGGTCGAAGGCTGGAATGTTGGTTGGGAAGATTGGTTCGGCAACTGGAAAGAAGAGGTTTTTGATTTCGTAACGCCATATCCCGACTTTGATATTGATGCAGTTATGGCTTACGCCAAATCCAAAAACATAAAGATGATTATGCACCACGAAACTTCGGGTTCTGTAGCGAATTACGAAAGACATTTGGATCGTGCTTTCGACTTGATGAAAAAGTATGATTATCCAGCCGTAAAATCAGGATATGTTGGCAAAGTTATTCCGCGTGGCGAATATCACGATGGACAAACAATGGTCAATCATTTTAACTTCGTGGCCAGACGTGCCGCCGATTATAAATTAATGGTCAACTCCCACGAAAGTTCGCGTCCAACGGGTTACAGCAGAACTTACCCAAATTATATCGCTGCCGAAGCCGCTCGTGGCAATGAATTCAATGCTTGGAGTACAGGAAATCCCCCAATGCACGAAACAATTTTGCCATTTACGAGATTGCTTGGCGGTCCAATGGATTACACGCCGGGAATTTTCGAAATAAAAATGAGTTATTACGATAAAACCAAAACGGAACAAGTTCATACCACTTTGGCAAAACAATTAGCACTTTATGTAACGATGTATTCACCTTTGCAAATGGCGGCTGATTTACCTGAAAACTACGAAAGATATCCAGATGCTTTCCAGTTTATCAAGGACGTTGCGGTTGATTGGCAAGATTCAAAATATCTTGAAGCCGAACCTGGCGATTATTTGACAGTAGTTCGAAAAGCCAAAAATTCAGAGAAATGGTTTTTAGGAGCCATAACCGATGAAAAACCACGAAAATCAGAAATTAAACTGGACTTCTTATCCAAAGGAAAAAAGTACAAAGCAATCATTTATGAAGATGCAAAAGATGCCGATTGGAAAAAAAATCCAATAGCCTATAAAATAAGAACGATTGTGGTCACCAATACATCAAAAATCAATTTGAATTTAGCTCCCGGAGGAGGAACGGCGATAAGTTTTGAACCGATTAATTAAGTGTTGAACTCTAATATTCTACTATTTCAAAATCTATCAGATAAGATATCAAATCTGGCAGAATTCTATAATTACGTTCGTTCTCTTTTTTGGTTTGTGTTATTTTACATCCAACGGATTAAAATCCGTTGCTACAATTCTCCCGTTCCTATGGAACTATCACATTGTGTAATAGAGCCGTGGGCTCGGACTATTTTGTAAAGCTGGACTTTAGTCCAGTTTACAATGCAAAAAATAAAAAAGAGCCGTTGGCTCGGTGCATTTGGTATTTTGGCTTGAATACATGAATAGCAAACAATAAAGAAAGAGAAAATTAATTTAATGCAAACATATATTTTAAACTTCTCCTATGAGATTTCAATAACCAAAATTTGAGACTAACAAGTCTGTTCTGAACAAATGTTAGTCTTGATTTACCTAGTTTATTTTTATTCAAATAAAATTAGAGCAATAAAAAATATTAATATGAAAATATTCAAAAACACGGTCTTCAGTTTATTGTTGTTTTTTTTTATAAACACCAACGCCCAGGAAAAAACCTATTGCAATCCCATCAACATTGATTATGGGTATTGTCCAATTCCCAATTTTGTGACGCAAGGAAAACATCGCGCCACCGCTGATCCCGTGATTGTAAATTTCAAAGGTAAATTTTTTCTTTTTTCGACCAATCAATGGGGGTATTGGTGGAGCGACGACATGAGCAATTGGAATTTTGTACCTCGTAAATTTTTATTACCACAACACAAAGTCTATGATGAATTGTGTGCTCCGGCCGTTTTTGTGATGAAGGACGAAATGTATGTTGTAGGATCGACGCACGAACCGACTTTCCCGATATGGAAAAGCAAAAATCCAACCAAGGACGAATGGGAAATCGCCACCGATTCTTTGAAAGTGGGAGCCTGGGATCCCGGGTTTTTATACGATGAAGAAAAAGACAAATTGTTTTTGTACTGGAATTCAAGTAATGAATTTCCAATTTTGGGAACCGAAATCAATACTAAAACCCTACAATCGGAAGGTTTTGTAAAACCGATGATTTCGCTACATCCTGAAGATCACGGCTGGGAACGATTTGGGGAATTCAACGACAACACATTTCTACAGCCATTTATGGAAGGGGCATGGATGACAAAGCACCACGGAAAATATTATTTGCAATATGGAGCACCCGCAACCGAATTTAGCGGTTATGCCGACGGCGTTTTTGTAAGTACAGATCCCCTGCTCGGTTTTGCCTATCAAGCGCACAATCCTTTTTCTTATAAACCGGGAGGTTTTGCCAGAGGAGCCGGTCACGGTGCAACCTATCAAGATAATTTCAAAAATTATTGGCATGTTTCGACCATAGTTTTAGGAGTCAAAAATAGTTTTGAACGCCGAATTGGGATTTGGCCTGCAGGTTTTGATAAAGACGATGTGATGTATTGCAACACGGCCTATGGCGATTATCCAACACAATTGCCAACCAAAAATGCCGATCATCTCAAAGGGTTGTTTACGGGTTGGATGCTTTTGAATTATAATAAACCGGTTCAAGTTTCTTCCACTTTGGGAGGATTTCAGCCAAATTTAGCTGTCGACGAAGATTTAAAAACCTATTGGAGTGCCAAAACGGCTAATTCAGGCGAATGGTTTCAAACCGATTTGGGCGAAGTTTCCACAGTAAATGCCATTCAAATCAATTATGCCGACCAAGATGCGGAGTTTATGGGGAAAACAACAGGCAAGTTTCACCAATATAAAATTTTGGTTTCAAATGACGCAAAAAAATGGACCGTTGCAGTGGATAAAAGTGCCAATACGAAAGATGTTCCGCACGACTATATTGAATTGGAAGCCCCAATTAAAGCCCGTTATTTGAAAATTGTCAACCTGAAAATGCCAACGGGCAAATTTGCTTTAAGCGGGTTCCGGGTTTTTGGAAAAGGTGGAGGAGAAAAACCAAAAGCGGTAGAGAATTTTGTCGTGCTTCGCGCAGAAAAAAATAAATTTGGTGAAAGAAGAAGTTCCTGGATGAAATGGGGGCAAAACGATGCCGCCGATGGATACGTCATTTACTTTGGAAAATCCCCGGATAAATTATACGGAAACATAATGGTTTATGGCAAAAACGATTATTTTTTTACCGGTATGGATAGAGAGGATACGTATTATTTTCAAATAGAAGCCTTCAACAACAACGGTATTGGTCCACGAACCGAAATAAAAAAATCAGAATAAAAACCATACAATAATTTTGTTGGTTATAATTATTTTTATAGTTAAACCAACCTGTTTTAATATATTTGGATTTCAAATAGAAATAAAAAAATAATGAAAAAATCGATCGTATCTTTTATACTTGTTTTAAATAGTTTTTATCTTTTTGCACAAAGTAAAGAGGAATTAACCATCAAGCAAATCTACAAATCATCTTTGACGAATTCTCAATGCTACTCTTGGCTGGATTATTTGTCCAATTCGATTGGGTCCCGATTATCAGGCTCTGTCAATGCAGAAAAAGCGGTACAATACACCAAATCGCAAATGGAAAACCTGGGTTTTGACCGAGTGTATCTTCAGGAAGTAATGGTGCCAAAATGGGTTCGAGGCGAAAAAGAGACAGCTTATATTTTAGACAATAAATCCAAAATAAATATTTCGGTTTGTGCGCTTGGCGGTTCTGTTGCCACACCAAAAAGCGGAATTACAGCTGAAGTAATCGAAGTCAAAGGCATTAAGGAATTAGAAGCTTTGGGCGATAAAATTAAAGGAAAAATCGTGTTTTTCAACCGACCGATGGAACCCGAAAACATTGAAACATTCAAATCGTATGGAGCTTGCGTTGACCAAAGATTTGCAGGTGCAAAAGAAGCTTCCAAGTTTGGTGCAGTCGCAACCATTGTGCGTTCAATGAATTTGAGACTAGACGATTTTCCGCATACAGGTGTGCAAAGTTATGGCGATCTTCCAAAATCAGAATACATTCCTGCTGCTGCAATTAGCACAAATGCTGCCGAATTGTTGAGCAAAAGTTTAAAATCCAATCCCAATTTAAAGTTCTTTTTAAAACAATCTTGCCAGCAAATGGAAGACGTTTTGTCTTACAATGTCGTTGGGGAAATAAAAGGAAGTGAGCATCCCGAAAATATTATGGTTGTTGGCGGACACCTTGATTCCTGGGATCTTGCCGACGGTTCTCACGATGATGGCGCTGGTGTTGTTCAAAGTATGGAAGTGATGAATATCTTCAAAAACATTGGCTATAAACCAAAAAATACGCTCCGTGTCGTGCTTTTCATGAATGAAGAAAACGGAGGAAAAGGCGGAAAAAAATACGAAGAATTAGCTCAAGCCAATAAGGAACACCACGTTTTTGCAATGGAAAGCGACTCGGGAGGATTTTCTCCTAGAGGATTTTCGATAGAAAGCGACGAAGCGGGATTCAATAAAATAGCCGCTTGGAAAAGTCTTTTCGAGCCTTATTTAATTCATAGTTTTGTGATAGGTCATGGTGGTTCTGATATTAGTCCATTGAGCTCTAATGGAATAATTAAAGCAGGTTTGAAACCAGATTCACAACGTTATTTCGATTATCATCACGCTGCAAACGACACTTTTGATGCCATCAACAAAAGGGAACTGGAATTGGGAGCCGCAACATTGGCGACTTTAATGTATTTGATGGATCAAAATGGGATTGTCAAATAATAGTTTTTTTAGAGTTCAATACCAATTGGATACAATAAATAACGACTGTCATAATATTTTGTTTTGGAATAAAACCAATTGTAAATAGCATTTGGGTTATTGGAAAACATGGTATCTTGTGCCTTTTTTTGTTCAAATTCCTTTTGTAAGTCAGGGGATTCTTCGAGCATTTTTTTCATAGTGGGTTCCATAACGTAGGCTTCTATGTATTCGGTACGTTGAAATATTTGGTTAAAAAAACCCCAACTTAAATACGAATCGGGAGATTTAGGTTCAAGTAATAAAATAGCAAGATCTCCCAAAGACTGGTTCGTAGAAATATAAGCTGAACCGGCAACAAATTGTTGTTTGTGCGTTTCTTGCTTTGGCGTTGCTTTTACCTGAATATGCCCTTCAAATGGCATCGTTTTACCTTCTTCATTTTCAAATTTAACATCCTGAATTCGATACATTTCCACTGTAACTTCTCGGTCTTCTTTTAGTATTTCCATTTGTATGCCGTGCAATTTTAATCGTTCGATTATTTCATAACAGCTTGCCGGAATATAATACCCTTTTGGGCGGTTAACATATTCAAGGGGTTCCGTTCCTTTGTAATTTGGAATATTCATAGTTATGGGTTTTCCGGTCCATTCTACATAATCGGCATCGGTAATGGTTGATTTGATGATTTTGGATTCAATCCCTAAAAGTTTCAAACTCTCTGGTGTTGCAACAGAAGTGTCTTTTTGAAGCAAACTTGATTGAGCTTCAAAGGTTACCGAATTTTTCATTTGTGGTATTTTCCATTTTAATGGAATTTTTGCAATTCTATGGGTTCTGTCTGAAAGTGTATTTTCTCTGAGGGATTGTCCATCTTTCGCCAATATTTTCAAGGTGCTTTCCAACAGCACATAAGTACCCAAAACTCTTTGCTTGAATGGTTTTAAGGAATGATTTTCTACAAGGATGCTTGCTAAATGTCGCAAGTCACCGTAAGCATCAGAAAATCGAGGTTCACCCATAATCAACATATTGCCCTGAGAAAAATCCCGGTCGTTTACGGCAAATAATAATTGCCCTGGGATATGCCCATTGGCTATCAAATTTTTATCGGCCTGGGGTTTGAAATTTGTGGCTAACCAACTGGATATAGCTTTAGAATATCCTTGTTGTTCTAGACCACCATAAGTGATGTCGTACTGATAATCGGCTCCATCCGTAACATGGATATCCATATAAAGTAGCGGGTCATATTCATTCATCACCTTAATGACGGCTCTTATTTCCTGAGTATCAATTTTTGCATAATCCCTGTTGAGGTTTAAGTTCTGAGAGTTGGTTCTCCATCCCATATTTTCTGGACCTCTTTGGTTGGGTCTGTTAAAAGAGGAACTTCGTTCATGTCCATCCACGTTGAGAATTGGAATAAATAATAAATTTACGCCATCCAAGAGTTGTTTTTTATTTCCGAAAGCAATATCGCGCAGCAACATCATCCCGGCATCTTTACCATCTATTTCTCCGGAATGAATGCCTGCCTGAACCAATAATAATGGTTTTCCTGATTTTTTTAAAGCAGAAGCCGTGACTGTTTTTTCCGAAGAGGCAATAATCATAAAAATGGCTCTCCCTTCTGGACTTTTCCCAATAGAAACCATGCTTATTAAAGGTGATGCATCCGCTAATTTTTTTAACCAATTCATGGTTTCGTTATAGCTAGGCGTCGTTATGAAACCTGATTTTTCTGTTGGTGTTATCCAAGGATTTGAGGATTCAGCAATTAATGATTCGCTTTTTCCATGCCATTCCCTTATTGGAGGAAGAATGGATTGTGCAACAGTAGTGTTCGCAGTTAAAATCAAAAGGGCCAATAATTTATATTGTAATTTGTAGTGCAATACCATATTTGTATTTTTAATTGTTTTGCTTTTAGTTTTGTGTTTGTTTCTGAACATTTTGATCATGAAGTAAAGAAAAGAAAAAATAGTAATAAAAACGAAAAAAAACGTATCAGTTCCTCTTTGGTCAAATTAGAAAGTAACCAAACAATAGCTATCGCAGCCAGTATAGGAGCGCGAATGCATAAGGGAATCTGAAATGATTTTTCGGGGGTTGAAGCCTGTTTTTCGCAATTCTAGGGTTGCAATAACGACCGCATGCAACTATTGCTAATTATTTGAATCCTCCGAATAATGCAAACAACAATCCGAATGTTGCAAGAAAAAATAATGGCAATATGAGGAGTTGAAAACCGAGGTTGGATCTAAGCTTAAGGTTTTGGAAATAGTCCGTTCCTTGCACTTGCATACAGTACTCGGTGAACAGAAAGTATTTCGCCTCCTAAAATAACCCAACATAGAGATGGCAGTGGTTATAAATACTTCCCAATTATTGAAATGATTTTTTATTTGCTGTATAATTTTCTAATTATCCAATTGAAATTTCTGGGTTTTAACATAGTTGTTTCAAAAAGTTTCTGAATTGACAATCACACAAATTTTCAAATTACCAATTAAAATGGTATTTTAGCATTCTGTAAATTTTATCATAAAATGATTAGCGATACACAATTCAACAACGAACTTCAACTCATTATAGAAAACGCCATTCGTGAGGATGTGGGCGATGGCGATCACAGTTCCTTGGCTTGTATTCCGGCTTCGGCAACAGGAAAAGTAAAACTTTTAGTCAAGGAAGATGGCATTATTGCTGGTGTGGCTTTTGCCAAAATGATTTTCGAATATGTTGACCATTATCTAAAAGTAGAAACATTCATCACAGACGGAACTCCTGTAAAATATGGTGATGTAGTTTTCCATGTTTCAGGATGCTCACAATCCATCCTCAAAGCCGAAAGATTAGTACTCAATTCGATGCAAAGAATGAGCGCTATTGCTACCAAAACTAAAAGCTATGTTGATTTGCTTCAAGGAACAAGCACAAAAATTCTCGATACACGCAAAACAACTCCAGGTTTTAGAGCTTGTGAAAAATGGGCAGTGAAAATTGGAGGCGGAGAAAACCACCGTTTTGCACTTTATGATATGGTGATGCTCAAGGACAATCATATTGATTTTGCCGGTGGGATAACTTTGGCTGTAGCCAAAACCAAAGCTTATCTCAAAGAAAAAAATCTGGACCTGAAAATCATTGTCGAAGCTAGAAATCTCGAGGAAGTAAAAGAGATTCTTGAAAATGACGGTATTCACAGGATTTTAATTGACAACCTCAATTTTGAGGATACCAGAAAAGCGGTTGCTTTAATCGGGGATAAATGCCAAACAGAATCTTCCGGAAACATCAACGAAAACACGATTCGCGGTTATGCAGAATGTGGAGTTAATTATA
>Ga0214162_1000329_pt1 | contig 11263 bp, 9 predicted proteins | sample LakMenepilimnion_3_FD_153000 | JGI IMG/M metagenome (GOLD analysis project Ga0214162, IMG submission 153000) | Freshwater microbial communities from Lake Mendota, WI - Practice 20APR2010 epilimnion v5 | ecosystem: Environmental > Aquatic > Freshwater > Lake > Epilimnion/Euphotic zone | place...
ACGTTCACGTCTTTTCACAAAGGCGAAAGAGCAAGTTACGCACTCTATGGTTTATGCATTTAATGACCGTAAAGATAAGAAAGGCGATTTCCGTCGTCTATGGATCCAACGCATCAACGCAGGTTGCCGCGAACATGGTCTTACATACAACCGTTTCATCCAAGGTCTAAAGGCTTCAGGTGTTGAGGTTGATCGTCGCGTCCTTTCAGAACTTGCGACAAATGATCCAGCAACATTTAAGACACTTGTTGATGTAGCTCGCAAGAGCCTTGCAGCACTCTAAGTTCCAATAATGATTGAGAGCCTTAACTCGCCACATGTTGTGCGGGTTAAGGCTCTTATTGGTTCCAGGGGAGTAAAGGAAAGAAAAGCCGCCGGCCAATTTGTTGCAGAAGGATTGCAATGTGCCCGCGAAGCGCTGAAGTCAAACAGCGGTCCAAGAATTGAAACTCTTTATCTAACAAGCAATGGACGCAGCAAGGTTGAAGAAGTATCAGATTTATCCGCTTTAAATATTGTTGATGTCAGTGATGAAGTCATGAAGGAAATGTCTGAAACCATCACGCCGCAAGGGATTTTGGCGGTGTGCACGATTCCGCAGGTCACTTTTGATTCGATTTCGCTCAATGGTTCTCGCAGATTCATCTACCTATCCGAGGTGCAAGATCCCGGAAATGCTGGAACGATTTTGCGATCGGCTGATGCCTTTGCAATGGATGCGGTAATCACATCACCAGGCAGTGTCGATATGTATTCACCAAAAGTTGTCCGCAGTACAGCTGGTTCGCTTTGGCATATTCCAGTGTTTGAATCAGTGCCGCTACAGGAACTACTTGATCTCGGGATGAATGCCTTTTCACTGGGGGCCGAAGGTTCAAAGAACTTAAGTCAGTACCAAATGTCGGGGGACACCCTTGCAGTATTTGGCAATGAAGCCCGTGGCTTATCAACTGAACAGAATATGGATTCACTAGATGTTGTAAGCATTCCTATGCCAGGCAATGCTGAAAGCCTCAATCTTTCAGCAGCCGCCTCGATTGTTATGTATCACCTATCAAATATGCGGCCGTAACAAAGGGCTACAAGATAGAGTTCTCCCCATGCATGTAGAGGAAGTTTCTGTCTGGGTTGAAGATGCCCGCAAGGCTTTCGCCTCTGCAACAGATCTTGATTCTCTTAAAACGGCTCGACTGGCCCATTCAGGGGATAAATCACCTATCGCCTTGGCATCTCGCGGACTAGGTGCACTTTCACCGGAAGATAAAGCAAGTTTCGGCAAAATCATTGGTGAAGCCAAGGCAGAGATCGCGCAAGCTTTAGCCGAAGTAACCGCCATTCTTGAGGCAGAACGCGACCGCAAGGTTTTACTTGAAGAGGTTGTGGACATCACTTTGCCAGTAAATCGTTCTCATAGAGGTGGTTTGCACCCGATAACAATTATTAAGAATGAAGTCTCAGATTTCTTTATCGAACAGGGCTTCGCTGTTGCGGAAGGTCCTGAACTTGAGTCTGGGTGGCTTAACTTTGATGCATTAAATATTCCCGCTGATCATCCAGCTCGCACAATGCAAGATACTTTTTTCATTGAACCGATCGAATCCGGAATGGTGTTACGAACGCACACATCACCCGTTCAAATCCGAACAATGCTGACGCAAGAGCCACCGATTTATGTAGTGTGTCCTGGTCGCACTTTTCGCGCAGATGAGCTAGATGCCACTCACAGTCCTGTTTTTCATCAAGTTGAAGGATTAGTTGTCGATAAGGGAATCACAATGGCCCACCTCAAGGGGACATTAGACAACTTCGCGCGCCACATGTTTGGACCAGATGTCACTACAAGACTACGACCATCTTTCTTCCCCTTCACTGAACCAAGTGCAGAGGTAGACATTTTCTTTAACAATCGCTGGATTGAGTGGGGCGGTTGTGGAATGGTTAATCCAAAGGTACTTGCAACCTGCGGCATTGATACAGATGTTTACAGTGGCTTTGCTTTTGGCATGGGACTTGAACGCACACTAATGGTTCGACATGGCATAACAGACATGCACGACATCGTTGAAGGCGATCTTCGTTTTACCCGTCAGTTTGGAGTGGGCCTGTAATGCGCGCTCCTCTATCGTGGATCAAAGAGTTTGTAGAAATCCCAGCCTCTGTTACCGCCGATCAAATCTCTGATGGCCTTATTCGTGTTGGGTTTGAAGTTGAAGAGATCATCAAGCAGGGAGCTGATCTAACTGGTCCACTTAAGTTTGCCAAGGTTCTATCCATTGAAGAGATTACTGAGTTTAAAAAGCCAATTCGCTATGTTGGTTTAGATTGCGGCGAGGGCGAGACCCGATACGTTATTTGTGGAGCTACAAATTTTGCGGTGGGGGATTTAGTTGTCGCAGCTCTACCAGGTGCGATACTTCCAGGAGAGTTCAAAATTAGCGCCCGTGAAACTTACGGTAAGACCTCTAACGGAATGATTTGCTCTGGTCGCGAACTGGGCATTAGCGATGACCACGCAGGCATTCTGGTCTTTGCTGAAGGAGAAGTCACAATAGGTGCAGACGCGATTGATGTCTTGCAGATCAATGATGTTATTTTTGATGTCGCAGTAAATCCAGATCGTGGATATGCCTTAAGCATCCGCGGCATTGCACGTGAGGTTGCAGGCTCCTTGGATTTGAAGTTCACCGATCCCGTCAATGCATTACGCGGTCTAAAGTTTGCAGAGACTGGCAAGGGTGTTACAGCCAAGATTGGCGAAAAGTCGTCGGCTTCTGTTTTCTATGTTCGAACTCTTTCAGATTTTGACCCAAAGGCAACGACTCCTATTTGGATGCGCCGACGTATTGAAAAGATGGGCATGCGCTCAATTTCTTTAGTTGTCGATGTTACGAACTACGTGATGTTAGAACTTGGTCAACCATTACACGCCTTTGATAAATCAAAGATCAAGGGCGGTTTAACCATCAAGCTGGCTGGCAAAGCGCAAAAGTTTAAAACTTTAGATGGCGTAGAACGCACTTTAGATCCGAATGACTTAATGGTGTGTGATGATGAACAACCATTAGCTTTAGCAGGAACAATGGGTGGACTTTCATCTGAGATCAGCGAAACCACAACGGATATTGCACTCGAAGCGGTTCATTTCTGCGAAGTGTGTATTGCAAAGAACTCTCGTCGTCACAAACTTTCATCTGAAGCATCACGTCGCTTAGAGCGAAGCGTGGATCCTTCCTTGGCTGAGTTTGCATCTGCTCGCTTTGTGCAACTTCTTACCGCTCATAGTTCCGCTAAGCATGTGGCAACTGTGGTTGATGGGGAGCCAATCTATGCACCTTTGGTCACTATTGATCCTGCTTATGTTTCCAAGACTTTAGGCTTTGATATCCCAGCAAAGAAGGTTGCTGAGGTACTTCGTGTTATTGGGTGCGATGTTGACGAGAAGAGTTTCACCATCGATCCGCCATCATGGCGAGCAGATCTATTGACTGCTGCAGATTTTACTGAAGAGGTGGCCCGCATGATCGGCTACGACAAGATCCCTTCAGTTTTGCCTCCACGTCCTTTGCATGCAACATTGACTCCAACTCAAAAGCGTCGCCGCGCTGTTGCAACCATGCTTGCAAGTCGTGGTTTGGCAGAGGTTCAGACATTCCCATTTACCAATCAAGCAACTATTGATTCCATGGGTTTTGTGGGCGAGCGTGCTGCGACATATAAAGTTGCAAACCCAATGTCAGAAGAGTTTCCGCTCATGCGTGTGCACTTAGTTCCTGGCTTGATTGAAGTGGCTCAACGAAACATAAGTCGCGGTGCAAAAGATTTTGCAATCTTTGAAATGGGCTCAATCTTCCGTAGTGACCAGAAGTTAGTTCCTGCAATTTCTCCAGATCTTTCTAAGCGTCCTTCCAAAACAATCATTGACGAAATATTTGCAAGTGTTCCGCCACAGGGATATCACGTTGCAGGTTTACTCGTTGGAAAAACCGAAAATGAGAATTGGCAGGGCAAAGCGCGTTCCTATAATTGGCAAGATGCAATTTCATACGCCCAAGATGTTTTAGCGCTGTGTAATCTTGAATGGACAGTGGCTCGCTCAGATCTAGCCCCCTGGCATCCGGGTCGTTGCGCAGAGCTAATTGTTAATGGAAAAGCCGTTGCACATGCAGGTGAACTTCATCCACGCATAGTTTCCGCCTATGGTTTACCTGAGCGTTCAGTTGCATTTGCTGTGGCGCTAAGCGCGCTGCCGGATTCGGCGCTGGTTCGACCTACAACAGTTGGAACCATGCCAGCTGCGGTTCAAGATGTGGCTTTGATTGTCGAATCAAATGTAAGTGCAGCAGATATTGAAGGAGCCTTGCGCGCAGGTGCAGGCGATTTACTTGAATCCATTACCTTGTTTGATCGATACGACAAGATTGGCGATGGCAAGATTTCACTTGCCTTCACTCTGGTTTTCCGTGCACAGGATCGCACCCTTACAGGCGAAGAGGTGAGCGCTATGCGCGAGGCAGCTACAGCGGTGGCGGCGGCTAAATTCGGAGCTGTAGTCCGCACCGCATAATTATGCATAAGATTGCATAATTATAGATATTACCTTACCCTTTACTTATGAAATCAGCGGTCATTGGTGCTAGTGGATACGCAGGTGGAGAACTCTTAAGGCTGCTTGCAATCCATCCACACTTTGAAGTTGTTGTCGTTAGTGCGCATTCAAATGCAGGGGAGCAGGTCACATCTGTTCATCCACAGCTTCAAAGCTATGCGGGTAGAAGTTTTGTATCAACCGATTCGATTGATTTTTCAGCCCTTGAGTTAGTTTTTCTTGCACTCCCTCATGGTGAATCAGCTGCGTTAATAGAAAAGATTCCAACTAGTGTAAAGATCGTTGATCTTGGGGCAGATTTTAGATTAGAAGATGCTGCGCAATGGGAAAAGTACTACGGTGGAAAGCACGCAGGTTTCTGGGTGTATGGCTTGCCTGAACTTGCATCTGGCCAGCGGGAAGCAATTAAGAAGGAAACCAGAGTTTCTAATCCTGGCTGTTATGCAACATCAATATCTCTTGGTATTGCACCTGTATTAGGGCTGATTGACGTGTCAGACATTGTCGTGGTTGCTGCATCTGGCACAACAGGTGCCGGACGAAATGCATCCATGAATTTGATTGGTAGTGAAGTAATGGGTTCACTTTCATCGTATAAGTTTGGCGGAGTACATCAACACACACCTGAGATCGAGCAGGCACTTTCAGCGGTAGCGCAAAAGAAAGTAAAACTTTCTTTTACACCAATTCTTGCGCCAATGCCGCGTGGAATTCTTTCCACAATTACCGCGAAATTGAATTCATCCCTGAATACTCAGCAGGCACATGAGATGTTTTCTTCACACTACGCTTCTGAATTCTTTGTCGACGTTCTCCCAATAGGACAGATGCCTAAGACAAGTGCTGTTATTGGTAGCAACAAGGTTCAGTTACAGGTCGCGGTTGATGCACATACAAATCGCATCGTTGTCTCTGTTGCCATAGATAACCTTGGCAAAGGCGCAGCTGGACAAGCTATTCAGAACGCTAACTTGATCTGTGGACTAGCCGAGATCAGCGGTCTATCCCTCGATGGAATCGGTTCTTAAGGCTTCGATGTGATTGTCGTAAAATTTGGCGGACATGCAATGAAGGATGAAAACGGAAACTTCGCCAAAGCCATCTCCGCTGCCCAAAACGCAGGAGAGCAGGTTGTAGTTGTCCACGGAGGGGGCCCTCAAATTGATGCAGCCCTAGATGCTCAGGGGATTGTTAGTACTTGGGTTGGAGGGTTTCGAGTAACAACGCAGGAGATATTTGATGTGGTGGAGGATGTTCTGGTTAATCAAGTCGGCCCAGATGTTGCCGCCAGATTAGGCAAGGCTGGCATCAAAGCTCAAGCTATATCGGCGCGTACATTGCCAACTGTCATCGCAAGTCGTCGAACACATTTGATCGATGGAACCCCTGCCGATCTTGGATTTGTTGGAAATGTTGAGAAGGTGAATCCTTCAGCATTGCTTGAATTGCTCAATCAAGGGGTCGTACCTGTTGTCGCACCTGTTTCATCTGATGTGGATCTTAAGGCAGGGTTGAATGTGAATGCAGATTTCGCTGCTGCAGCGATTGCATCATCGCTAGAAGCATCTTCCTTAATCGTCATGACAGATGTCGCAGGCATCTATCGCAACTGGCCTGATAAAGATTCACTCATTGAAAGCATTTCAGCAAGCGAACTTGAATCAATCAAGACAAATTTTGCAGATGGCATGGCTCCTAAGGTTCAAGCAGCACTTGATGCGCTCTCATATGGCGCAAAAGCAGTACGTATTATTGATGGAACCGATTCCGATAGTTTTGCTTCAGCGCTGACTGGTAGAGGCGGAACGTTGGTGGTTGCATGACTAACAAGAAATATTTAAAGCGCTGGGATAGCTCACTACAGAATAATTATGGCAAGCCATCAATTGCTTTAGTTAAGGGCAAGGGAATAGTTGTTACTGATGCAGATGGCAACACCTACTTGGATTTTCTAGGCGGGATTGCGACAAGCATCTTGGGTCATGCACACCCTGCGATCGTAAAAGCGGTGACAAGGCAGATTTCGACTTTAAGCCACGTTAGTAATTTCTACGCACACCCCAACGCAATAGAGTTAGCGGAGAAATTAGCAGCAATGACAGGGGACAAGAGTGCAAAAGTATTCTTTTGTCAGTCAGGTGCTGAGGCCAATGAGGCAGCGTTAAAGCTTTCACGACGCACAGGCAAAGTGCGAGTTGTTGCTGCCCAGGGTGCTTTTCATGGTCGCACTATGGGCGCACTGTCGCTTACTGGGCAAGCCTCTAAGCGCGAACCTTTCTTGCCACTCATTAAGGGAGTAAAGCACGTTCCCTACGGCGACATTGATGCGATGCGAAAAGCGATAAGCAAGAAAACTGCGATGGTAATTATTGAACCAATTATGGGAGAGGCAGGAGTAATTGTTCCTCCATCAGATTATCTACAACAACTACGACAACTGTGTGACAAAAATGGTTCATTGCTTGTTATTGATGCAGTCCAGACAGGGATGGGGCGAACTGGTGATTGGTTCGGTTATGAATACTCAGGAATAACACCCGATGTCATCACATTAGCCAAAGGGTTAGGCGGGGGCCTTCCATTGGGTGCAATGATTGCATTGGGGAAAGCGGCAGATTTATTTCAAGCAGGAGATCATGGCTCTACATTTGGTGGAAATCCAGTGACGACTGCAGCTGGCTTAGCAGCGATTGAATACATTGAGACAAAAGACATTTTGCAAAAAGTTGAAAAACAAGGTTCACACTTGATGCAGGAATTAGCGCTCATTCCAGGAGTGAAAGAAGTTCGTGGGGCTGGCTTGCTACTTGGAATCGAGTTGGAATCATTAAAGGCATCGGATGTGTCGGATGCTATGCGAGATGCCGGAATTCTGGTGAATGCGGCAAATCCAACAACAATTCGTATTGCACCGGCTTTGATTGTGACTGATGCTCAGATCAATAAATTCATTTCCACATTCAGAAAGGTGATTACAGATGCCAAGTAATGCCCAATCAGTCTCTGCTCGCAGAGCCAAGGCGATATTCCTCATTCAATCTGGATTGGTTCACTCACAGTCAGATCTTGTTGTGTTGTTGAAAAAGGCGGGCTATAAAGTAACTCAAGCTACCGCTAGTCGTGATCTTGAGGAGATAGGTGCTGTTCGTGCGCGCAATAAAAATGGAGAAAGCACTTATCAAATACGTGAAAGCGCAGAGGATGCGATTGCGCGAAGCACGCCTTTACCTTCTCAATTGATATTGTCCGTTGATCACAGCGCGAATTTGGCCGTGATTCATACTCCTCCAGGTGCTGCTCAGTTTTTGGCAAGCTCTCTGGACCATGCCGGCTTGACTGGGGTAATTGGCACTATTGCTGGGGACGACACGATTATCTTGGTGTCCAAGAAAGCAACAGGTGGAGCCCATTTAGCGAAAGAATTGCTTGCTTACGCACAATCAGATGGAAAGAGGAAGTAATGGCTCTCTGGGGCGGTCGTTTTTCGCAAGGACCTGAGGAATCAGTCTTTGCCCTGTCCCGAAGTGTGCACTTTGATTGGCGCTTGGCTCCCTATGACCTTCGTTCTTCTAAGGCTCACTTAGCAGTCTTAAAAAAGAGTGGCCTAGTTTCAACCAAGGATGCCGATGCAATAGCAAAAGCGCTGAATGAGCTGTCGAATGAAGTCTTAAACGGCAGCTTTCTAGCTATTGATTCAGATGAAGATGTTCATAGTGCTCTTGAGCGAGGATTAACTGAAAAGATCGGTGCTGTCGGGGGAGCGATTCGCGCAGGACGCTCTCGCAACGATCAGGTCACTACAGATCTTCGACTCTTTGCAATCGATCACATGCTAGAAGTTGCTCGATTGATCACAGCGCTTCAAACTGCAATTCTCGAAAAAGCTGCTGAATATGTAAATGATCCGGCACCTGGTTTTACCCATATTCAACACGCACAACCGGTTTCATTTGGACATGAATTGGCAAAGCATGCGCATGCCTTTGCTCGCGATCTTGATCGTATAAATGATTGGCTAGCACGTACCTCTGTTAGTTCGTTAGGAGCTGGTGCACTAGCTGGCTCCTCTCTTGCACTTGAACCAGCCTATACAGCGAAGAATCTTGGCTTCGATTCATCATTTGCAAACAGTATCGACGCGGTGAGTGATCGTGATTATGTTGCTGAAGCTTTGTTTGTTTGCGCAATGATTGGAACTCACCTTTCAAGAATTGGTGAAGAATGGACATTGTGGGCTTCACAAGAGTTTGCATGGGCCAAGGTTTTAGATGCGTACTCAACCGGATCCTCGATCATGCCACAAAAGAAAAACCCAGACATGGCTGAACTTGCACGCGGTAAATCAGGACGCCTTGTTGGAAACCTGATGAGTGTTTTAACAATGCTCAAAGGTTTACCTTTTGCATATAATCGCGATTTGCAGGAAGACAAAGAACCGTTGTTCGACAGTTTCGACACATTGTTGCTTGTTCTGCCCGCCGTAACAGGGATGATTGCAACAACGGAGTTTGATCGAGAGAAGATGGCGTTAGCAGCCCCTACGGGATTTTCACTAGCCACTGAAATTGCGGATTATCTGGCCAAGAAGAGCGTTCCTTTTGCTGTTGCCCACGAAGCGGCTGGAAAGTGTGTTGCAATGTGTGAAGACTCAGGTCGTCAATTGCACCAATTATCAGATGCTGAATTTTTGCAGGTCCATCCACAATTAGATGTGGGAGTAAGAGACGTGCTTACCGTCCATGGGGCGATCAATTCGCGCACGACATCTGGTGGAACAGCGCCCGTGCTTGTTGCTGCCCAGATTAAAGATGCTTTAGCCGCCAATTCCAATACCGAGAGAGAAATTGCCAGCAAACAAGCTGCATTTTCGGAGATGATGAGCTCATGAACTTAATCGAGGATCTGCGCTGGCGTGGCTTATTGGCGCAGTCAACTGATGAAAAAGCCTTAATTGAGTCACTCAAGCAACCAATCACTTTGTATGTTGGCTTCGACCCAACAGCTCCCTCACTTCATGCAGGTAACTTGGTAGTCCTCTTAGTTTTACGACGATTCCAATTAGCAGGGCATAACCCCATCGCATTAGTTGGGGGTGCAACAGGTTTGGTCGGAGACCCTAGCGGCAAGAATGAAGAACGCACCCTCAATAGCAGTGAGGTTGTTGAAGCGTGGGTTAATCGCATCCGCCACCAAGTATCAGCGTTCTTAGATTTTGACGCACCCAAGAATCCCGCACGGGTTGTGAACAACCTCGACTGGACTTCACCATTAAGTGCCATTGAATTCCTTCGCGACATTGGCAAGCACTTTAGCGTTAACCAAATGTTGTCTAAAGATTCTGTCTCTGCGCGTTTAGAAGGTGGAGGAATTTCCTACACCGAATTTTCATATCAAGTGTTGCAGTCATATGATTTTCTGGAACTGTTTCGACGTAACAACTGTACGTTGCAAGTTGGCGGATCAGATCAGTGGGGAAATATTGTCGCAGGCCTTGATTTGATTCGTCGCGTTGAGCAGGGGAGCGGACATGCGTTAACCGTTCCATTGCTGATGAAGGCCGATGGAACTAAGTTTGGAAAGACAGCTGGAGGGTCGGTTTGGTTAGATCCCGAGATGACTTCACCCTATGCGTTCTTCCAATTCTGGCTTAATAGTGATGATAAAGATGTGATCAATTTCCTCAAGGTGTTTTCATTCAAGTCACACGAAGAGATCACCGAACTTGAAAAATCCCATAACGAAAATCCTGGATTACGAGAGGCACATCGTGCATTGGCTCGTGAGTTAACTTCATTAGTACATTCAGAAGAGACAACACAGCGCGTTGAAGCTGCAGCTCGTGCATTGTTTGGTCAAGGTGAATTATCAGAACTGGATGAAGCAACTCTTGCTTCAGCACTTGCAGAACTCCCGCGAACAACAGTTTCATCAACAGATGAAATTCCAACCTGGGTAGATCTCCTAGCAGCAACAGGTGTTGTTGACTCAAAATCAGCGGCGCGACGCATCGTTAAAGAAGGTGGCGCATATCTCAATAATGAGAAGATTTCTGGTGAAGATTTCAGACCTTCAAAATCTGACTTTTTATGCGGAAAATATGCGGTTTTGAGAAAAGGTAAAAGAGATCTCGCTGCTGTCGAATTGGTCTAACCCTTCAAAAAGAGGCTAAAAACCCTAGCGGGCGTGGATAATTCGCAATTTTGCCATTTTTGAAGCTTTCCTCTGGTCTCGGAGATGTCGATTTGACCCGTTCAGGGAGCCTATGTATAGTTACGCTCCTTGCTGGGAACGGACGATTTAGGCCGGACAGTAGGCACAGAAGCTCAAGTAATTGAGCCTCAGCCAGATCTAGTAACTCATTTAGGCCAGTTTGACCGCGCCTGCATGCATGCACTAAGTTTGGCGATCTGCCCTGAAAATCAGGAGAAATCCTGAGAAGCAGTGCGCATCCGTACCTTGAGAACTCAACAGCGTGCCATAAGTCAATGCCAATAGTGGCTTAGTTCGTCATGCTTTCAATAGCGAAAAATCATTGTTTTACAGTGCTTTTTGATGCATTAACAACCACGGCAAATATATAAATACCTCAATGAGGTATAGCCATAAAAAGCTATACCCGTTGATTTCCTTTGGTATATAAATGACAAATTAAACGAC